>Ga0070698_100001685_pt1 | contig 24660 bp, 21 predicted proteins | sample KBSK1502metaG_FD_65477 | JGI IMG/M metagenome (GOLD analysis project Ga0070698, IMG submission 65477) | Corn, switchgrass and miscanthus rhizosphere microbial communities from Kellogg Biological Station, Michigan, USA - KBS K1-50-2 metaG | ecosystem: Host-associated > Plants > Roots >... | reverse complement strand
GCATCAACAAAGTCCGGTACGCGACGCTGAAGGGAATTATGGCTGCGAAGAAGAAGGAAATTGCGACGCTCACGCGAGAGTCGCTGAATGTTTCGGTGGAACCTGCGCAGCGAGTGGAAAAGATTTATATCCCAACAAAGACAAAGAAGACGGAGTTCCTAACGGGTACACCAAAAGAAGTTGCCGGGAAGCTCGTGGAAAAGTTGAAGTTTGAGGCAAGAGTGATCTGAGGCGGAGAGCGTCGACAGTTCACATTGAAAGCGGCGGCGTTCTAATTCGATCAGACGGCCATCCTGAACGACGCGAAGCACCTAAACTGCCGGCGATCCGCAACTATTGATTTTGAGGCATGGAATGAAGATTTTAGTGATCACGGAACAGCGGCAGGGAAAGTGGAACAACACAAGTTTCGAGACGCTCGCGGCCGCGCAGCAGATCGCGGCCGGAACTTCTAGTGCCGTCAGCGCGCTGGTGATTGGGAAGGGCGTATCCGCACTGGCAGACGAATTGGCCTCAAAAAATGTAGCGGAAGTGTTGAAGGTCGAACACGATTTGCTGGAGTCGTATACACCGGACGGCTATTGCATCGCCTTGAAGCAGGTTGTCGAATCGGCGAAGCCGGACCTGGTGTTATTCCCCCACACCTACCAGGTACGCGATTTCGCGCCGAAGCTCGCAGCCATGCTGGGCAAGGGGATGATCGGCGACTGCATCGGTTACCGGCATGAAAATGGAAAACTGATTTTTGTGCGGCAGATGTTTCAAGGGAAAACCGCGGCAGACGTTACGTTTCAGAGTACAGCGCCGTGGTTTGCCTCATTCCAGGCGGGCGCGTTTCGGGCCGATCAGGTGGCGACAAGCGCTTCGGGCCAGGCGCCCGTGACTCCTGTCGCCGTGGCTTTGAAGGCAGAACAGATTCGGACGAAGCCGCTGGAGTTATTCAAGGAAGCGAAATCGGCCGTGGACTTGACGCAAGCCCCGTTGATCGTGGCCATCGGCCGCGGCATTAAGGCGCCGGAAAATATTCCGCAGGCCGAGGCGCTCGCGAAGGCCTTAGGCGGAGAGATCGCGGCCTCGCGTCCCATTTGCGACGAAGGCTGGCTGCCGATGGAGCGGCAAATCGGGAGCTCGGGGCAGACTGTGGCGCCGAAACTTTATCTCGCGCTAGGAATCAGCGGCGCCATTCAGCACGTGGTCGGAATGAAAGGCGCGCGGACGATCGTGGCGATCAATAAAGATCAAAATGCCCCGATTTTCGAGATTGCGGACTACGGCGTTGTGGGCGATATTTTCGAGATCATGCCCGCGCTCACAGAAGCGCTGGAGAAGGCAAAATTGGCGTAGGATCAATGCAGCGGATGCACGGCATATAGTTTTATGAATGGCATGAAACTCGAAGACTATAAGACGGTTTTGTATCGCCAGCAGGATGGTTCGTGGGTGGCGGAGATCCCCGCTATTGCGGGCTGTTATGCCCTAATGGAGACGCGAGAGGCGGCACGGGCGGAACTGACCAAGGTCTTCGCGATGATCGCGGAGGAATATCATCAGAAAGGTTTGAGCCTGCCAGCCGACACAACTGAGATCGTAAATGCCTAGCGCTACGGCGCGCGACTTTCAGCGCGTAGCCCGGCTGTTAGGATTTGCCCTTACCCGCACAACTGGAAGTCACGAGCGCTGGAATCATCCCGACGGTAGAGCTGTGACCATCCCCTTGCACGGCGGACGTGAAATCGGACCAAAATTTCTTCGCCAATTGGGTGTTTCCCTTGAAGAATTCGCAAAGCTGCGTTGAGTCTCCCGTGTCATAGCGATTTGCTAAGATTAGGCAAGGCGCACTCATGACGGTGCAACGCGAACAATTGGAAGCCGACGTGTTGATCGTTGGCGCGGGACCCGCCGGGCTTTCGTGCGCGCTGCATCTCGCAAATCTGATCAAAAAGCGCAACGACGCCAACGAGCTCCCTCAGCTTTCCGCGGAAAACATCTACATTCTGGAGAAAGGGCGCGAGATCGGAGCGCACCAGCTTTCCGGCGCGATCATGAACCCGAAGGCTTTGGCGGAGCTGGTGCCGGATTTTGAGAAGACCGCGCCGCTGGACACCCCTGTAACCGATTCTGCCGCGCTATTTTTTACCGGAGGATCTTCTTTTCGCTTCCCCATCACACCGCCGCCCTTTCAGAACAAGGGAAATTACGTCATTTCGCTGAGCAGGATGACGAAGTGGCTCGGCGGGCTCGTGGAAAAAACGGGCGTGAATCTGTTCACACAGTTCGGCGGCGCACAACTCATCCATGAAAGTGACGGAATCGCGGGCGTAGTCACCGAAGACAAGGGACTCGATAAGAACGGCAAGCCAAAAGACAACTACACACCGGGATACGAACTGCGCGCGAAGGTGACCGTGTTAGCCGAGGGGCCACGCGGCTCCCTCACTAAGCAACTGGTGCAGAAATACAAGCTCGACAACATCAATCCGCAGATCTACAGCATCGGGATCAAAGAGTTGTGGGACGTGCAGCCCGGCCGGATTCAGCCTGGCTATGTAGCGCACACGCTGGGCTGGCCGGTCTCTACCGATATGTATGGTGGTGGATGGATTTATGGACTCTCGAATAATCGCGTTTCGATCGGATTGGTCATCGGTTTGGAATACGCCGACCCCCTATTCGATCCTCATGAGGCCTTTCAAAAGTGGAAGACACATCCCTTCGTAAAGAACATTCTCGAAGGCGGAAAGCTGGTGCGCTACGGCGCGAAGACCATCCCGGCAGGCGGCTGGTATTCGATGCCACGAACTTATGTTCGCGGCGGGCTGATCATCGGGGACTCCGGGAGCCTTCTGGATTCGCAGAGGCTGAAGGGCATCCACATGGCCATCAAGAGCGGGATGCTGGCGGCCGAGACGATATTCGATGCATTGAAGAGTGGCGACGCCTCGGCAAAAACCCTGAGCGCGTTTTCAGCCAGAGTCGACCAGAGCTACATCAAGAAGGAGCTTTGGGCGGTTCGCAATTTTCACCAGTCGTTCAAACACGGTTTGTACGGCGGCCTGTTCCATGCGGGATTGCAGTTCATCTCCGGCGGCCGCGGCCTGGTTGATCCGATGTACGTGCATGCCGGCTACGAGGCGTTCCATAAAATCAATGGCCAGCTGGCGCCTCAGCGCTTCAAGGGCGATGGCAAGCTGACCTTCGACCGCTTGAGAGATGTGTATCACTCCGGTACGCGGCACGAAGAAGATCAGCCGTGCCACCTCGTTGTGCGTGACCTAAACGTTTGCGCCAACAAGTGCACCGTAGAATACGGCAACCCTTGCCAATATTTTTGTCCCGCTGCAGTCTACGAGCCAGTTCAGGAGAGCAGTGGCTTCAAGCTCAAAATCAATGCCGCGAATTGCGTGCACTGCAAGACCTGCGATATCGCGGATCCGTATCAGATTATTGATTGGGTTGTGCCCGAAGGCGGAGGCGGACCAAATTACGACGGAATGTAGTGCCCCAGAATGCCGGGCCCTAAGATAGCCAAATCACCAAGGGATACCGTAAAGAGCGCGCCCGAGTGAATCACTCGATTTCTGCGTAGTCGCCCGTGTACATGGGGACGGTGCTGTAGGTAATTAAGACCGCCGCGGCGTTGCGACTCACATTTAGCACAATTCCCTCGCCCAACACCTCACGGGGCAGATCCTTCCACTGATAAGCCGTCGGCGTACGTCCGAATCCATAAACCTTGTACTGATAGCCTTTGAGCTTCTGTGAGGCCCATTCGGTCGTATTCCCTTGGTAGCGGAACAGGCGCAGGTAATCGCCAACCTTCACGCCGCGGGAGGCGCCAAGATTCACATAAGCGATATTGCCCCGGCCAAGCTCCTGGAAATATTCAAGCGAGGAGATCACGTTTCCGACGGGCTTTCCGCTAACAGGTGCAAAGTGATCGAAAGGTCCAGGATCCTTATACGGTGGAGTGGGTCGCTCCTCGAACGGGCGCGCGATGTCTCCCCTCTGCATCCAACCACCTCCTCCGCAGGAGAAGGTGATCTGTGCGATGGAAACCTTGGGTTGAACATTTACGACGCGGACCTGGCCCGCGTCGCGGTACAGAGTGCCGGCCGCCTTCGAAAGTTTGTTCTGCCCCTGAAACCACTCGTTACCGGGGTCTCTTTCCGGCCTGACAATCGTGTACCGGTCACCCACTTTGACGCCCCGGTCTTCGCCGCGGCTGAGGTACACATACTCGGGGTGCCCAAAAATAATCTTGTAGTCGGACTGCTCGCCGGAAATCACGCGGATCTCGTCCGGAACCCTGGCGTCGCTCACGAAGCCCGAGCAATACACATCGGTGTATTCGGGTTGCGTGCGGGCCGCCACGGTCACCGCGTCCTGCGGGGCGGTCTGGGCCGAGCAAACTCCTACACCGGTGAGGACAGAAATGCACAACGCAGCTAGGTTCGCGCGCATTACAATGCTCCTTCAGATGAGAGGCCCCAATAGGCGCTGCGGGGACGCTTCTAAGCGAAGGTAGCAAGCGGTCCGGGATGCGTCAACAAATTGGGCGCGGGCGCTTTACACTTTTGATACGGCATGCTAGAACGCGTGTTTTCAATAATATGCGGGACGTAGCCAGACCATGAGCGCCTTCGGGACGGGGATCAGGCGCCTCTGCGCAGTTGTAGCCGCTCCCACCGCTACGGAAATGGCAGCCCAGATCCAGGCTGCGTTGCGAGAAACCCCAACGATAGAGGTGAGGCTCGACTGGCTCAGGAGTGACCGGGAACGTACACGCCTTTTAGCTTGGCTCCGTGCTCACCAACCTCGCCGCGCGATCTTTCTGGCCACCTGCCGCCGTCGCGCCGGAGGCGGGCTTTTCCCCGGCAACATTCAGAGTCAGCTTGACTGGTTGCGGGCAGCAGGCGAGGCGGGTTGTTCGTGGGTGGACTTAGAGGCGGAGACGATGCGGAAGCTGCCTCCGGAGTCAATCGCAGGGCTGGGCCTGCCGCGAATTTTATTGTCGCTACACGACTTCCGGGGCAAGCACAAGATCGACAACGGGATTTTTGTCTCTCGGTCTGGATGGAACGAATTTCATGGCGTAAAGATCGCGATTCAGACCTCCACTGTATGCGATAGCTTCGCGCTTCTAGGATTCGCACTTGCGGCATCTGCCCGGTCTCGTAAAAGTTTTCTGATGGCAGCGAGGAATTGGGTTGTTGTTCCGATGGGCGATGTGGCGCTACCTGCGCGCATCCTTGCTTTGCGGTACGGAAGCGCGTTGGCGTATGCGCCAGTGGGCGATGCGACCGCTCCTGGGCAGGTTTCGCTAGAAAGGATGAAGCATCTCTACCGCGCGCACCAGTTGACCAAACGCACGCGCGTCTACGGCGTCATTGGCGACCCGATTGGGCATTCCCTGTCACCGGTATTGCACAACACCGCTTTTATCTCGAGCAAAATCGATGCAGTGTTTCTGCCTTTTCTAGTGCGCGATTTGCCTGATTTCCTGCGAGCAATTCCTGATCTCGGGATTGGCGGCTTCAGCGTGACCTTGCCGCACAAGCAGAGCATCATCAAGCATCTGGAGCAGTGCGACTCTCTGGCCGCCGATATTGGTGCGGTGAACACCGTTCGAGTGGGACGCGATGGCTCGTTGTACGGCTACAACACAGATTATCTCGGCGTGCTGCGCTCATTGCAGCGAAAGCTGAATTTACCTCGAAGCCGCGTATTGATTTTCGGTGCCGGAGGCTCCGCTCGAGCCGCCGCGTTTGCGCTGGCGCGGGCCGGCGCCCAAGTGGCGATCTGCGCCCGACGCGTGGCAGCCGCTCGAGAGCTTGCGAGCGCCGTAAACGCCGAAGTCGTTCCACGCCGCGCTCTACGTAGCGAAAGCTTCGACGCCATCCTTAACACCACGCCGATTGGGATGTATCCGCTCGACCGAGCTTCGCCGCTTGATTCCCGCGAGTTACACTGTCGCCTTGTTATGGACCTCATCTACACCCCAGAGAAGACCCAATTGCTGAAACTCGCAGCTCGCAAGGGCATCGCCACGATTTCCGGCGCGGAGATGTTCTTGGCTCAGGGAATCGCGCAGTGGGAGCTGTGGATGAAGCGCCGCGCACCCCAAGCCGCCATGCGCCGCGCCGTTCTGGCCGCATTGCATGCGCAAGTACCTGGCAGGCCAGCTGCGCCGCGGGGGAAGCGGTGATCCAGCCGAGCTTCCGCGAATTCCAGCACCTGGCGAAACAGGGAAATCTCATCCCCGTCTATACCGTTCAATCGGCAGACTTGCTGACTCCGGTCAGCGCCTACTTGCGGCTTTCGCAAGGCGCGCGCTATTCATTCCTGCTGGAGAGTGTGGAAGGCGGCGAGAAAATCGCGCGATATACCTTTGCCGGCGCCAACCCGGAGGAGGTCTTCCGCTATGCGAACAGCGCGTGCGTGTTGGAAAGTCGCGATCGTCTCGTGTGGGAAGAGCGCGATCCCGTCTCTTTCTTAAGGAAACACATTCGACGCTTTCGTCCCGTGCGCTTGCATGGTTTGCCTCCGCTCGTCGCCGGTGCTATCGGCTATTTTTCCTACGATATGGTGAGGCTGATCGAGCGCCTTCCCAAGCGTCTGCGCGACGACATTGGCCTCTACGACGCCATGCTCATGTTTTATCGCGGCCTAATCGCCTTCGATCACGTGCAGCATCGCCTTTGGATCATCCGAAATGTATTCACCGAAGGCTTCGGCACTTTGCAGGCAAAATACAATGCCGCCGTGCGGGAAATTCGGCGCACGCAAAAGCTGCTGGATCAGCCTGTAAACGCCGAACGGCCCGCCAAGAGCATTCGCAAAAAAAAGTCCGGCGCGCTAAGAGTCACTTCCAATTTTCGCCGTCCCGAATATCTCGCCGCTGTGCGCAAATGCAAGGATTACATCCGCGCCGGAGACATTTTTCAAGTTGTGCTGAGCCAGAGGTTTTCCGTAAAAACTAAAGCCGATCCTTTCCAGGTCTATCGCGAGCTTCGCGGCCTCAATCCCTCTCCTTACCTCTTTTATCTGCAAATGAACGATGTGGCCGTCGTTGGCAGCTCTCCGGAAATGCTTGTGAAAGTCCAGGGGTGCGACGTTTTTTACCGGCCGATTGCCGGAACACTCCCCCGCGGTAAAGACGAAATCGAAGACAAAAGGCTTGAAAAAGAACTGCTCGCTAGCGAGAAAGAACGCGCCGAACACATCATGCTCGTGGATCTCGGACGCAACGATCTCGGCCGCGTATGCGACTACGGAACGGTCAAGGTCGAGCAGTTGATGACCATCGAGCGCTTCTCTCATGTCATGCATATCGTCTCCAGTTTGCGTGGGCGCTTGCGCGAGGACGTGGACTGCTTCGATGCCTTGATGGCCTGCTTTCCCGCAGGTACCGTTTCCGGCGCGCCCAAGGTTCGCGCCATGGAGATCATCGAGGAGCTGGAGCGCACGCGCCGCGGGATCTACGCCGGCGGCGTTCTTTATCTCGATTTTGCTGGTAATCTGGATTCGTGCATCGCGCTGCGTACCATGGTCGTCAAAAATGGTGTGGCTTACGTGCAAGCCGGCGGCGGAATCGTCGCGGATTCCACGCCCGACGGTGAATACCAGGAGAGCGTAAACAAGTCGCGCGCGCTCCTAAGCGCCCTCCGTTTGGCGTCTCACGGTCACCAGTAGTTGGAAAGAGAACATGATTCTGCTGCTCGATAACTACGATTCGTTCACCTACAACCTGGCGCAGTATCTCGGCGAGCTAGGCTGTAACGTCGAGGTACATCGCAACGACAAAATTTCCGTCGATGAAATTGCGCGTCGGAAGCCCGAACGCATCGTGATTTCTCCCGGTCCCTGCACGCCGCAAGACGCCGGAATATGCATTGAGCTCGTGAAGCGTCTCGCCGGCAAGTTCCCAATCCTCGGTGTTTGCCTGGGTCATCAAGCGATTGGCGCGGCTTTCGGAGGAAAGGTCATTCGCGCGCCAAAGCTGTTTCATGGCAAGACCAGCAGCATCCATCACGACGCAAAAGGAGTGTTCCGCAAGCTGCCGGACCCCTTTCTCGCTACCCGCTATCACTCGCTGATCGTCGAGCGTAAGTCGCTGCCGCGTGAGCTGGCCATCACCGCCGAAACCGATGACGGCGTGATCATGGGTTTCCGTCACCGTCGCTATAAATTAGAAGGCGTCCAATTCCATCCGGAGTCCGTGCTGACCCAACCCGGCAAGCAGCTCCTTCAGAATTTTCTTTCGCTCTAACGCAGGGCTTCGGCTACGCGAAGCGGCTCACTTGCGGCGACCACTGCGCTGGTTTCGCCTGAGGAACACCGGCGCCGCGTGCGCCTCTCACCAATCCAGATCCGCAAGGATCGCTCCATATAACTCGATCCCCTGCCAGAAATGGCCGAGCCGTAGATTCTCATCTGAGCTGTGCTGGTGATTGTCATAGTTCACGATAGGCACGCCGATCCACGGCAGCCTGAGATCCTCGAAAATGTACATCGGCACACTGCCCCCAAGCGTCGGTGCAACTACGGTTCCGTCGGCGGTGACATCCTGCACGAGCCGCACCAGCGCTTTTGACGCCGGCAAGTCCATCGCTGTGCGCGAGGCGCGATACCCGCCTTGGTTGATCACCTTGGCGACGAGGGGGTGCGCGCGCCGCTCTTCCATCGTTGGCTCGCCCTCCGTGACGAAATAGCCCTGCTTGCGTATGAACCCGACGATCTGATCGAATTTGCGCTTCGGGTCTTGGCCCTTTACCAGACGCGCGTCGATCGATGCCTCCGCCTTATCCGGCACTACGTTTTGCGCGTGATTGCCGACATATGCGCTATTCAGTCCGCGAACGTTGAGCGACGGCTGTTGTAGCAGCTCGACTAGCTTTTGGCCTCCCCCTTCGGGCTTGGCGATACCCAATTCGTGTTCGAGTTCCGCATCGTTGTCCGGCATTTGCGTCAACGCGCTCCTTTCTAGATCGCCCAGCGGCACAACGTCGTCGTAATAGCCGTCGATCAGAACGCGGCCATCGGCATCCTTCATCGCTGCCAGCAGCCGCGACAATTCCATCGCCGGATTGGGCGCCCAGTTCCCGTAGTGTCCGCTGTGGAGTGTGCGAACCGGTCCGTACACCGTAATGTCCAGCCCAATATCGCCGCGATTGCCAAAGAAAACCAATTGGCGTCCCGACTGATGCACCGGCCCATCTGCAGTAATCAATAAATCTGCGCCGAGCAAGTCCTTGTGCGCTTCCAGCGTGCGCTGCAGGTTCGTTGAGCCGGCCTCCTCCTCGCCCTCGAAAATCACCTTCAGATTTACCTTAAGCGGAATCTTCTCCGCGCGCAGGGCATCGACCGCCGACAGCAGCGCAACAATCGGCGACTTGTCATCCGATGACGAGCGCGCATAAATCCGCCAATCGTCTTTATACGCTGACGCCCCCTTTGCATCGTTTTGGGGGAACGCCATGCGCTTGCCCCCGGCCTCGATGGCATCGCTGCGTAACAATGGCTCGAACGGTTTTCCATCGGTCCACGCGGCGGGGTCCACCGGCTGCCCATCGTAGTGAGCATAGAAGATCACTGTGCGCTTCGCGTTCGGCGTGTTGAGCTTCCCAAACACCACAGGCCCGCGCCCTGGAATCGGCAGGAACGTTGTCTCCATTCCCCGTGCTTCCAGCATTTGCTTCAAACGCGCGGCATTCTTCTGAATGTTTTCCGTGTCGCTGGCCAAGTTGGGTATAGCTAGAAAATCCCGCAGCTCTTCAATGATGCGGCCCTCGTTGTCGACGCGATATCGATGAATTTGCTGGGCAACCCGGGCGGGAGTGAGAGAAGGGCTTGCCGGAGGCTCCCCACTCAGACTCGCACAACACAAGAAACCGATTAGCAATCCGACGACAGCAACTTTGCACACAGGCCCTCCTCGACGAACTCCCAGCGCCCTGCGGATCCCAACCAACAGGTTGTCGGCGGGCGTCCAGCGAATTCGCCATTGTACCCTCTGAGCAGCCCTCCATTGATGCCGAGCCAGCCATATATATCGTTGTGTTAAGTCACAGAGCGGTGATATAAGTAAGCACTTTAGTAGTAGTACGCACAACCAGCAGCTTCCTCCCGGAGGAAGCCGCTGCTGGAGGTATCTATGTCCATCGCCCAGATCTCTGTGGCGGCTGCGTTGGCGATCTCGCTGGCCAATATGCCCGCCGCAACACCCATGCATCCACTGGGCATCGTCACAGAGGCTAACGAAGCGACCTTGAGCAATAGCTCTGTTTCTGCCGGCGCTACGCTCTGCGATGGCGATCGCCTTTCCACCGAGCCGGACGGCGCCCTCCGCCTGCGCAGCGCCGCAGCTATGATCTACCTGAGTGGGTCGAGCGATGTAATCCTGCGCAGCATGCCGGAAAACGAAAAGAGCACGGAAGCAGAACTCACTTCGGGCACGCTGATTTTTTCCACGCGGCAAGCCGCTGCCATCGAGGTTCGCGCAGATGACGCCTTCATTCGGCCTGCTGCCGACGGCGCGACAGTGGGCCAAATTATCATCGCCGGTCCCAAGAAGCTCTACGTTTACGCCCGCCGCGGCTCGTTAATTTTCCTGTATCACGATGAGAGTGAGCTCATCGCGGAAGGTGAATCCTTTCGTGTTCCCCTCGATCCTCCCGACGAGGCCCCGGCCGCCAAGCTAGACGCCAAATCAGGCGGCAAGCCAGACGCCAAGTCTGATGCCAAATCCGACGGCAAATCCGACGCCAAATCCGACGAAGGTCTTACCAAACGGCCTGCCCGTCGCCGCAGAGGCTTCCTCTTTTTTCTGTGAGTGCCTATGGCGGTTGCCGCCGCGGTTAGCAGCGGCTCCCTGCCGATAGAAAGCCCGGATCATCCCTAATACAGGTCGGGGGCAAAACACCGCCCGGCCCCAATATGCCCGCGCTGTTATGTATAAGTTTCGGCTTTGGAGAACGCGGCCAGAGCATCCAATTTCTCTGCTGCGGCTCCGGAAGAAATTGCCGCAGCGGCAATCTGGGCTGCCTCCCTGAAATCCCCGGCAAGCTGACAAGCCACCAGCGCCGCCGCTGCATTCACAATCACGACATCGCGCCTCGGGCCGTGCTCTCCCCCAAAAACTTGGCGAATGATGGCAGCATTCTCCGCCGGAACCCCGCCGCAGAGCGCGTCCAGGGAACCGCGGGACACGCCGAAATCATCCGGGGTGACGATGTAACGGCGAACCTGCCCGCGATTCACATCTGCGACCAGAGTCTCGCCCGCTAGCGAAATTTCATCCAGCCCACCCGCGCCGTGCACCACAAACGCGCGCTGCACACCGAGTTCCGCAAGCGTCGCGGCCATTAGATCGATCGAGTCAGGGGAAAACACACCCACAACCTGCGCCTGCGCGCCAGCCGGATTGGTCAACGGGCCGAGCAGGTTGAACACAGTGCGCTCGGCAATCTGCTTTCTCGCGGGAACCGCGTGCCGCGTGGCGGCGTGAGCCGCGGGCGCAAACAGAAACCCAATCCCAATCTCACGAATACCGCGCGCGGTTTGCGCGAAGCCTGTGTCGATGCGTACGCCAAGTGCTTCCAGCACATCAGCCGAGCCACAGCGCGAGCTCGCGGCGCGGTTCCCGTGCTTGGCCACGCGGGCGCCTGCCGCGGCCGCAACGATTGCTGCCGCCGTCGAAATGTTGAACGTGTTGCATCCATCGCCCCCGGTCCCACAGGTATCCACCATCTCCGCTGGCCGCACCTCGTTGTTGCCAAACATGACCGCGGCGTGGCGCCGCATCACCGACGCAAAAGCCGCAAGCTCGGTCACCTGCACGGGGCGGCGATTCAAAGCTCGCAGGAAGCGCACAATTTCCGGCGTCTCCAGGTGTCCGCAGAGCAGCTCCTCCATAAGCGTTTCCGCGTCGGCGCGCGTGAGCGTGTGTCCGTTCTCGAGTCGTTCTATGAGCATCGTAGCCATCAAGATGAAATCGCTTTGTGGCGCGCAGATTTTGCCGATGATTGCCCCAAAAATTGTAAAATTAGGGCTATTTTCTGCGCTATCTGCTGACCCGTGGTTGCCCCTCAGCGGCCTTTCCGAGTACACTGCAATGTTTTGTGACTACGACAAATTCTAACATCGGCTGATCGCTCCGCGGTCACACCAGACACGGAATCCCGAAGATGAAGATTCACGAGTATCAGGCCAAGGCGATCCTTGCTCGCTACGGTGTCACTACGCCGCGCGGCGAGGTGGCCTTTACCAAAGACGAAGCGCGCGAAGCCGCGCAGCGCCTCAAGTCCCACGTTGTCGTTGTGAAGGCGCAGATTCATGCCGGAGGGCGAGGCAAGGGCGGTGGCGTAAAGCTGGCGCGCTCCGCCGATGAGGCCGCCGACATTGCCAGCCACATTCTCGGTATGAACCTGGTCACTCCGCAAACCGGCCCCGCCGGCCGCATCGTCAAACGCGTTCTGATTGAAGAGGGCTTGGACATCAAACGCGAACTGTACCTCGGCCTCCTCGTGGATCGCGGCAAAGGTATGCCAGTCTTTATGGCCAGCGCCGCGGGCGGCATGGAAATCGAGGAAGTCGCCAAAGAAAATCCCGACGCTATCCTGCGCGAAACGATTCACCCGGTCGTTGGTCTGCAGCCTTATCAGGCGCGCAAAATCGCCTTCGGACTCGACCTTCCTACGGAAGTGATTAATCACGCCACGCCGTTTCTACAAGCCCTCTACCGCGCGTTCATCGACACGGACGCCTCTTTGCTCGAGATCAACCCTTGCGTCCTCACCGGCGACGGCAAATTGGTTGCCCTGGATGCCAAGATGACCATCGACGACAACGCGCTGTTCCGCCACAGCAATTTGCGCGAGCTGCGCGATCTGGATGAAGAAGATCCTCTCGAGGTGGAAGCCTCCAAATACGGGTTGAACTACATCAAGCTCGACGGCAACGTCGCGTGCATGGTCAACGGCGCTGGGCTCGCCATGGCCACCATGGACATCATCAAATACGCTGGGGGCTCCCCTGCCAATTTCTTGGACGTTGGCGGCGGTGCCTCTGCCGAACAAGTCAAGAACGCCTTCCGCATTTTGATGAGTGATCCCAGCGTGCGCGCCGTGTTCATCAATATTTTCGGCGGAATCTTGCGCTGCGACGTCCTCGCGACCGGAGTTGTTGCCGCCGCGAAAGACCTGCAACTCAAGGTTCCCGTGGTCGTGCGCATGGAAGGAACGAACGTCGAGGTTGGCCAGCAAATCCTGCGCGAGAGCCACCTGAATTTCACGATCGCAGACGGCATGAAAGACGGCGCGCAGAAAGTTGTCGCGTTGGCTGGCGGTGCGCGATGAGCGTGTTGGTCGATCACACTACTCGCCTCATCGTCCAGGGCTTCACCGGACGCGAAGGTACCTTCCACGCTCAGCAAATGATCGAATACGGCACGAACGTTGTCGGTGGAGTGACGCCTGGCAAAGGCGGGACTAAGCACCTCGAGCGCTCGGTCTTCAACACTGTTGCCGAGGCCGCGAAGACCACCGGCGCAAACGCCTCGGTCATTTTCGTGCCACCGTCTTACGCCGCGGACGCCATCCTGGAAGCGGCCGATGCGGAAATCCCACTCGTGATTTGCATTACCGAAGGCATTCCCGTAATCGATATGATTCGCGTCAGTACCTCAATCAACTGCAAGAAGACGCGGCTGATCGGCCCCAATTGTCCCGGCATCATTTCGCCCGGCAAATGCAAGATCGGCATCATGCCGGGCCGCATTCACAAACAAGGAAACGTCGGCGTAGTCAGCCGCAGCGGCACTTTGACTTACGAAGCGGTCGATCAACTCACGCGGCTCGGCATCGGCCAGTCGACTTGCATTGGCATCGGCGGCGATCCCATCATAGGCACCTCCTTCCTCGACGCCATTCGCATGTTCAACGATGATCCCAATACGCACGCCATCGTCATGATCGGAGAAATTGGCGGCAACGCAGAGGAACGCGCCTCCGAATTCATCAAGGCCAACGTCTCCAAACCAGTGGTCGGCTTTATCGCCGGTCAAACTGCACCGCCGGGCCGCCGCATGGGTCATGCCGGCGCGATTATCAGCGGCGGCCAAGGCACCGCAACGGACAAGTACGCCGCCATGAGCGCCGCCGGCATTCGCTGCGTCGAGAGCCCCGCGGACCTCGGCAGCAGCGTCGCCGCGGTCTTGAAGCCGCGGAGAGAAGTAACGAAGTAATGAAATAATGATGTGACGTCCTGCGATAGGATTTTGTTGCCGCGGTTTCGCGGTATGTAGCGGCCGCCTTCTGAGGCGGGCGCATTTGTTTTTGTGTTTATGTAACCCACTCAACGCTCGGAGGACAGCAGGTTTTCTTTACTTCCTTACCTCCTTACGTCATTACTTCTTTATGTCATTGCTCGTCTTTCTAGGGAGAAACCCTTGGCTCTCGAACGCACTCTTGCTTTGATCAAACCTGATGCCGTTGCCCGCAACTTGCAGGGCGACATCCTCGCGCGTATTCACAAAGCCGGGTTCCGCATCGTCGCCATAAAAACGATGCTCCTGACCAAAGGGGAAGCCGCGGGCTTTTACGCCGTTCACAAGGAGCGCCCCTTTTTTGGCGAACTCACCGACTTCATGTGCTCGGGCAAAATTTTCGCGCTCGTCCTGGAAGCCGAAGACGCCATCAACAAATGGCGTGACACCATGGGTGCCACCGATCCCAAGAAGGCTGCTCCCGGCACCATTCGATGCGACCTCGGCACCAGCATCGGCAACAATTGCACTCACGGCTCCGATGCTCCGGACACCGCCGCCTTCGAAATCGCCTATTTCTTCGCCGGTCACGAAACGATCTGACGTTGTCGTAGGACAGGCATTCCTTGTCCTCCTGTGTAGCCTTGGTTCCGGCTCTAGCCTTAGCTCCAGCCCGATCGCAAAGTTGATCGCTCAGACGCTTTGACTCTTCCACGCTCGCACTCTTACACTTTCCTTGTGGACCCTCTCCGCGAATTCGGCCGCGCTTTGCTCATCCTCGGAGCTATCAGCGTCATCGTGGGCGCGTTTCTTTACTTCGGCGGACGTTTGCCTCTCCGCTTAGGCCGCCTGCCCGGCGATATCATTCATCACGGCGAACACACTACCTTCTATTTCCCGATCATGACTTGCCTTGTCATCAGCATCATCCTGTCGATTCTCTTCTGGATCTTTTCCAACTTCCGTCACTAGGATTTTGTCCTCCGCGCATTTTTTATCGGACAGCCGTTCTAGACACTTTGCGGAAAGAGTCCAGTAGCACAGCCACTCCTGGCTGTGCGCCCCTAAGTGCGACACATTCACGGTCGCCCCACCCCGTGCATCGCTTTGAGGCTCCGAGAAGATCCTTCCGCAAACTCTAGAACCGCTTTGGAGTGCTGCGGCTCGCCGCCGCTTTTCCCATCGCCCTACCCCAGCCTGGAACCAAGCGCTTTCGATTTGTTCCTAAGCAATTTCCCTGTTACTGAATACCAATGAAGGTACTATCGAGCCGCTTCTACCGTAACTCCCCAAAATGGCTGTACCCCGATCCTCATCCTCTCGCCCGCCGCATTCCCATTTCGCACCGAAAACCCCTCGGCTGGAACGCCCGTTGTGTGCGGCCCGCAGCCCAACTCCAGCTCCCGGAATCTAGTTCCTCTTCTAACTCCAATAGAATCAAAACGTTTGGCCAAACAACGAGATAACTGCCATGAAATCAAAACGTTATAGAACCCCCCGGGGTGGGGGGTCTCTCCAATGCTCCAAATAAATCGATGTCTTCATCTAAGCCTATTGTTCCCTGTTGCTTACCAACCTTGCGCACTTCTGCCATTATCTTTTCAACACTGACTGGAGTTTGTCAGTGCGTGATTCCACAATGCTGCGCTTGACATGGACAGGCAGGAATGCCTGTCCTACCACTTTCCGCAAACTGCGAAGTCTGGGGCCTCCGCTAAGGGGAGCTGGGGACATCGGTTTCAGGGAGTCTTTCCGAGGGGCGCCTTGCTGCTAAACTTGATGGCAGGAGCATCCATGTCCGAAGCTACCCGAGCGCCCATTGCCGGTACCACTCGCACCGAATCCGACACCATGGGCAAGATCGAAGTTCCCGCCGATCGCTACTACGGCGCTCAGACGGCACGTTCGCTGATCCACTTCGCCATCGGCAAAGATACGATGCCGCCCGAGCTCATCCGCGCCTTCGGCATCCTCAAGAAAGCCGCCGCCTTGGTGAATCAGGACCTCGGCAAGCTTCCCCCGGAAAAAGCCAAACTCATCGCGCAAGCCGCGGACGAAGTCATCGCCGGCAAGCTCGACGACCATTTCCCTCTGCGCATTTGGCAAACCGGCAGCGGCACGCAGACCAACATGAATGTCAACGAAGTGATCTCGAATCGTGCCATCGAAATCGCCGGCGGCGTCATGGGCAGCAAGAAGCCCATCCACCCCAACGACGACGTCAACATGTCGCAGTCCTCGAACGACACGTTTCCCGCCGCCATGCACATTGCGGCTGCTACGGAAACGTCACGTCGCCTGCTGCCGGCCGTCAAAAAACTCCGCGATGCCCTCGACGCGAAAGCCAAGGAGTTCGCGGACATCGTCAAGATTGGCCGCACGCATCTGCAAGATGCCACGCCGCTCACGCTCGGTCAGGAATTTTCCGGCTGGGTCAATCTTTTGGACCGCGACACGGTTCGCATAGTCGCCGCTTTGGATGCCCTGTACGATCTCGCGATCGGTGGCACTGCCGTAGGCACGGGCCTCAATGCTCATCCTGAATTTGCCGAGCGCGCCGCCCGCAAAATCGCCGAGCTTACCGGCCTGCCGTTCCGCTCGCATCCCAACAAATTCGCGGCGCTCTCCGCGCATGACGAACTCGTTTTCGCCAGCGGCGCGCTGAAAACGCTGGCCGCGTCGCTCATGAAAATCGCGAACGACGTGCGCTGGCTCGCCTCCGGCCCGCGCTGCGGCCTCGGTGAGCTGGTGCTGCCCGAAAACGAGCCTGGCTCTTCGATCATGCCGGGCAAAGTGAATCCCACGCAGGCTGAAGCCGTAACGATGGCCGCCGTGCAGGTGATGGGCAACGATGCCGCCATCGGGATCGCGGGGTCACAAGGCAATTTTCAGCTCAACGTCTTCAAGCCTGTAATCATTTTCAATTATCTGCACTCCGTCGAGCTTCTCGCCGACGCTTGCAACAGCTTCGTCGATCACTGCATCGCCGGCATCGAAGCCAATCGCGAGCAGATCGACCGCTACGTGCACAACTCGCTCATGCTGGTCACGGCGTTGGCACCGAAGATCGGCTACGACAACGCCGCCAAAGTCGCCAAGACCGCGCACAAAGAAGGCACCACCCTCCGGGAAGCCGCCCTCAAGCTCGGCCTCATCTCCGCCGAAGATTTCGACGCGCTCGTTCGTCCCGAAGACATGACCCACCCGTAGACCTTCGCAGGCGAGGTACGAATGTGGAACTGGCTAGAGCGCCGGATGCAGCGACAAGAGGAATTGCGAAGCGGTGTCGATACCGATCTTGTCCAAGATAATCGGAGGAAATGGAAGCTCGCATTAGGCTCATTCGGCCTCGTCGGCTTGCTGCTGGTGATTGATAAGGTGTTCCACCTTCGAGGCGGGTTTCACGTTGCGATAGTTTTTGCGGGCGCCGTCTTCTTGGTTTTTGGCTTGGTGGCCGGGAAATGGGCTCAAGCAGAGAGCGGTTTCTTGAGCCGCCCTGACCCGAAGCAACCTCCAAGATTGTTCAAACCTTAGTGCAACAATTTGGTCTTCGGCCTCGAGCAAACAGTTGATTTTTCTCGGTTGGAGTCGCACGATTCTCAACCTTACTCCTTCGGTTTAATGGTCGGAGGCTGAATGGTTCGCCGTGCACTGTGGGCATGCCCTGGCCTTCTCGTTTGCGCCTTAACTCGGCAACTCGTAGTTGGATCGGAGTGAATTCCGCTAGGCTACGTGGGTGAGCTGTGGATCTCAAACTGTGGACCGCGTCGCTGCTTTTGCTCCTTGGAGGTCTACCGCAAGAGGAGAGACAACCCATTGTCTATGTTAAGCACTTAGAACCTCCACTCCATTATCCCTATGTCGCAAGAGCCGCGCAGTTGCAAGGAACCGTCATAGTGAAACTCACGCTAGCGGCAGATGGAGCGGTCCTTGGAATCGAATCCTCGCCAGAGGACACCCTGATGGTCGGTTATCCGCTTCTTAGGGCTGAAACAGAGAAGCTAGTCAAGAAGTGGACATTTGGGTGCGCGAATTGCTCGCGCAATGTTCCCTTTGAGCAGACCATTAGATTCACCTACCAACTGCAAGGTGAAGCGAGTTCGTACAACGACACGAGAGTCGTCATGGACCTTCCGGATCAGGTCACAATAACGGCAAGCCCTCCGCAGTGCGACCACTGCCCGCCGAAGAAAAAGGGCAACAAATAGGAGGACCCTTGAGCTACAAATCGCTTCTCGCGGCGATTGGGGCAGTACTGTGGACAGTGTCTCTCTTTGGTCAGCAAACGAATGCACAGGCCACGTACACGCTGAAGCCGACGCCCAAGACGGTCGCTTGGGGCTATTACGATGCGAAGACTCCTCCGGTGCTCCGCGTGAAATCCGGTGATACCGTGGAAATTCAGACACTGATCACGAATAGTCCGAAGCGGCTGGAAGATGCGGGCGTGCCGCCAGACCAGGTGGAGCAATCGCTGCGCGACATCACCGATCAAGTGAAGGACAAAGGCCCCGGCGGGCACATTTTGACGGGGCCGATTTACATTGAAGGCGCGGAGATCGGCGACGTGCTGGAAGTGAAAATTCTGGCGATAAAGCTGGCGATTCCTTACGCGTACAACGCGTTCGGGGCCGGGCGCGGCTTTCTGCCGGATGATTATCCTTACTCGAAAATCAAAATTATTCCGCTCGATGAAAAACGCATGGTCGCGAAATTCGCTCCCGGTATCGAGATTCCGCTGCATCCGTTTTTCGGCAGTATGGGCGATGCGCCGCCAGAAAGCGCGGGGCGCTTCAACAGCGCGCCGCCGTGGATCATGGCCGGCAATCTCGATAACAAGGACCTCGTGGCCGGCACGACGCTTTACATTCCGGTGCACGCTCCCGGCGCGCTCTTCGAAGTTGGCGACGGGCACGCCGGGCAGGGCGACGGCGAAGTGGATATCACCGCGATGGAGACGTCGCTCATCGGGACATTTCAATTCATTGTGCGCAAAGATATGCACCTCCGCTGGCCCCGCGCCGAAACTCCGACGCACTTCATCACCATGGGCCTCAACGATGACCTGAATGCCTGCGCCACGCTCGCGGTGCGCGAAATGATCGATTTCCTCGTCACCGAAAAGCATCTGTCGCGCGATGATGCGTACATGCTCGCGAGCGTCGCCGCCGACCTGCACATCACTCAGGTTGTTGACGGCAACAAAGGTGTGCACATGATGATCCCCAAATCGATTTTCGTGGGATCAGGGAAGTAAGACGGCAGGGACAAACCCACCCTCAAAAATCGAGGGTGGGGCACCTTGCGACGTACAGAGAAGGACGAAAAGCGCCCGCTTCAGAAAGCGGCCGCTACATGCGGAAGAATCCGAGCCTAGCACGGCATGCCGTGTCCCTACGTGATGCCGGTTACCTCGCGTGACAGAGGATGTTCACTTCAGACTAAAAGAAACCAGGGAGAGCTAGGCTCTCCCTGGCGCCAATCGTGATTGCGTGGCTGAGTCGGGCCTGCGTGGCCTAGCCTGCGTGGCCTAGTAGGTCAGCTTTAGGCCTAATTGTAGGGTGCGGCTGCCGCCATTGAACAGATGCTGGTTCAGGAAGGCTGATCCGCCGGCGATGTTGGCATACCCCTGGCTCAATGCGTTGGCGTTGTTCGTGGCGAGCTCGCTCACTGGACCGAGGGTGAACTGTCGGTGGTTGAAAACGTCATAAGCCTCTACTCGCACCTGAAGATTGAAACGCTCGGTGATGCGATTGTTCTTCAGGATGGACATGTTCCAGACATTGAAGTATGGCGAATTGTAGGTGTCGCGTCCCAGATTGGTGAGGGCGCCGACACCCGCCTGGACGTATTTGGCGTTGGGATTTACGGCGTAATACCCTACTGTATTTGCTGCGCTGCAAGGCCCCAAGGTGCTGGTGGCGCCGTTCGCAGGGTTGATGCAAACCGGATTAACTGTGCTTCCCACGCCTTCCGTTCCACCTGGATGTAGTACCGCACGATCACCCGCCGCATCTAGGTTGCCGTTAGAGTCGATTCCAGACTGTATGGTTACGGGCTGACCGCTCTGGAAAAGATAGGAGCCGCTCCACTCCCAGCCCGAGACCGCAGCGTGAGCAAAGCGATTGTTCCAGCTCGGAGTCGGCAAGTCGTATAGCCAAGTGATTCCCACCTTGTGGGTAACATCAAGCGCGGATCGCGCCCACTCATTGCGCAAATTGTACGGATCCTCCGGACGGCGAGGATTTACCGCACTGGTATTTAGGTCGTTCGTGGAATTATCCATAGTTTTCGCGTAGGTATAGTTCGCACGGACCAACAAGCCGCGGCTGAAACGATGGAGCAATTCCACGGCTCCGCCATGATAGGTGCTGTCACCGACGGGCGATTCGACGGTAATAGCTCCACCCGTAAAGCCCTGCGCCGCATAACGCCTGGCCGTTAGCGGGTTGTTGATAAAGGCTTGAAACTGGGCCAGCGTCGGCGAGGTCAACGGCAGGGTTGCGGGCACTGCTGACGCACTGAAGTAAGTCGGCAGAGGTTTGGCGCCTTGCTCGAAAGGAGAAATGGCGTTGAGTTGCAACTGCACGGGAAGTTCGAGAGCGCGGGTTCCTAGGTAGCGAACCTCGAGGCTTGTATTCTTAAAGATTTCGCGCTGCACGCCCAAAGACCAGCTAAACACCTTCGGCGCCTTGGCATCAGCCATTTGCGAGTTGGTTTGCGCACGGGCGGCGGCCTGCGTCGTCGGCGGGACAAAGTTGACGTTCATCGCGCCACTCGATAGGAAGGACGAGCGACTGGTGCACCAAGCGGGCGGCGCTCCAAACGTGCCTTGGCAAGCCGCGGTCGGCGTCAGTATGGCCTGGAGCTGTATGGGGTTCGCATTGGTGTAGAAGTTCCAAGGGATGAGGTCGTAGGCGACACCAGCGCCGCCGCGAATCGCCCACTTCCCGGAACCGGTGGGGTCATACGCAAAACCGATGCGGGGCCCAAAATTGTTCCAGTCCTGCTTCGGGACGCCGAAGACTAGTGGCGTGCCTGGCAGGCTAGCGACCGCATTCAAGGCATTGGCTTGAACTCCTGCGGGATTGCCGAAGAAGTCGTAGCGAAGACCGAGATTCAACGTTAGACGCGGACTGACCTTCACATCATCCTGAGCGAATAGGCTGAAGTTCTTGGAATTACCCGAAAAGAAGCCGTTTCCAACACCTTGCAAGGTGAAGTTTGCTTTACTGGGAACGAGATCGTTGACCAGCTCGGTCATCGAATTGACCTGTCGCTGCGAGAGGTCGGCGCCGTTGAGGTTCGCACCGTTAGGCAGGGTCGTTTGCGAGTACCCGTATTGTCCCCGTTGGTTTTGCAGGAAGACTGACGGTGAGATGAACCAAAAATACTGACCACCCCACTTGAAGGTGTGACGTCCGCGTGTGTAGGACACGGTGTCGCCCAGTGTGTATTCGTCAAAAACCCGATGTTGTGGTAGGTTGCCGTTCGGTCCGATGGTAATGACACGAAGATCGTCGATCTGGAGCGTGGGGTAGTTTTGTGCGATTCCAGTAAGCGGGAAGAATTGTGTGTAGCGTACAAACGTGCCGCGGAAATCGTTCACCAGGTGCGATGATGCCGTCCAGGTGTGATTCAGAATCACGCGACGGCTGTCCTGCGCCTGGGCCGACGCAAATTGTGCTTGCGGAAAGCTGGAACCGAAGCTCGGCTGTCGCGTGCGGCTCTTCAGATAGCGCGCGTGCAAGCTCTGTTGCCTCAAGTTCACATCGCCGTTAATGATGTAGTCTTGTTGATTTTGGAAGCTGGGCGCGACCGAGGTCACAGCGCCTAGGGGTATGTCGGTAGCCGTGCCCTTGGAGTTTGCTGCCGAAAATCCCGAAGTGACAGTAACTTTACACGGCATACTGACACCACCAGTGACGCAATTCGTTTGCCCGGATGCGATGGGGAACTGTGCAAGGAGATCTTTGACTTGCTGATCGACTGCGAGCGAATTCAAGAGTGCCATTCCGGCTGAGGTTGGAGCCAGCGCGGAGGGAGCGGTGGCCTGCTGGCCTAAGTTATTGAGCTCGTAGGCGCCATATACAAAGAATTTATCCTTAATGATGGGCGCGCCGATGTCGCCTCCAACTCGATTGAAATCATATCTTCGTTTATCTGTAGCTTGGCCCAACCGAATCGCGTCTTTTTCTTGATTGTCCGGTGCGTTATACATGCGGTTGACGTTGTACAGCCATGCGCCGAAATGTAGCTGGTTCGTGCCTGTCTTTGTGATGATGTTGAATTGTCCGCCCGCGCCACGACCGTATTCCGCGCTGTAGACGTTCTGATTGACGACCAATTCCTGCACGGCGTCGGGAATGACTTGCTGCGTCGACGTTGTGACCGTGGGGTCATTGTTGTCCGTCCCATCGATGGCAAAGCTGTTCTGCCGGCCTCGCAAACCTCCCACCGAACCACCATTACCCGACGTTCCGCCGAGTTGCGTTGTTGTGTTTGGCAAGAAGATCGCGAGATTCAGCACGGTGCCGAATTGCCCGGTGAGGATGGGAATCTGGGAGATCGATTTTCCTTCAAATGTTCCACTGAGCTGCGAACTTTCTGTTTGAACGACATTGGCGCCCGATTCGACGACCACGGTGGTCGTGGTCGTCGGCAGCTCCAGAGTGACGATGACGTCCGTGATCTGCGACGACGCCACCTGGATTCCGGTGCGGACGGAGGAAGCAAAACCCGGAGCATCCACCTTAATGGTATAGGTGCCGTTGACCACGTCCGCGAACGCGTATACTCCTGCGCTCGAAGTCGTGCTGGACATCGAAGCGTTCGTATTCTGGTTGGTCGCAGTAACTGTCGCATTCGGGACCGTCTTTCCTTGCTGGTCCAATACAACGCCGCGCAAGGTACCGGTAAGTCCCTGGGCCAGCGCCGCCTCCCCTATGCTCAGCACCCCGCAAATCACAATGACCGACAAAAGCATGGCCTTGGCTATTTTCATTTTCCGTTTCCCCCTCGTGTCCTGCTGTCGACGTCCCGTCTGAATTCGGCCTATCTGCCGCCTTCACGCGAAGTCGGGTAACCCCTTTGGTGGCCCGATGGGTTGTTCCTAGAAACATGAAGTAGTTAAGGAAACCGCGACTAAGCGTTGGCTTAGCGACAGGGGGTGCAAACTAAATGCCAGGAGGGTGGTGTTAGGGTTTTATATTTCTATGTCAGTGGAAACTAGGCGGTTAGTAACTCTGCAGGGCGTGGAGAGAGGACATATTAGGAGTCGCCGGACTACATACCTGCATATAACTGAAGCGCGCTTCATACAGGTATGTGGATGATGCCGCTGGATTTTACCGAAACCCTGATGTGAACTCTACAAAACCTTGGACCTGAGATCTAAAAGATGGGCAGGGAAACCTGAATGGCACTTATGGACCAGCAGCGCGCCTCTCGAACGGGAGCGAAGGAGTACCGGTGAAGAGGAGTCGGGCCGTGCTGTCGCAGAGCCTCTAAATGATCGGCAGTCGCGTATCCCTTATGTCGAGCTAGGCCGTACTGGGGATAGATCGCGTCCCATTCCTGCATGCGCGCATCGCGGTGGGTTTTGGCGAGGATCGAGGCGGCGGCGATCGACACGCTCTTGCAATCGCCTTTGATCAGCGATTTTTGCTCAATCATGACGTCCAGGTGGATCGCATCGATGAGCAGATAGTCCGGCGCAATCGCGAGCTGCTCCAAAGCCAAAGTCATGGCTTGGCGGCTGGCCTGATAGATGTTCCAAGTGTCGATTCGCTGAGCGTCGGCTTCGGCGACCGCCCAAGCCAGTGCATGCTCCTGAATGCGTTGGGCTAGAGTTACCCGTCGATCGGCGGTAAGTTGTTTGGAATCGTCCAGGCCAACGATGCGGCGCTTCGGGTTGAGAATGACGGCGGCTGCGACTACCGGGCCGAACAGCGCGCCGCGTCCGACTTCGTCCAATCCCGCGATACGTGTCCAGCCAAGTTTTCGCGCCGCACGTTCAAAACGTGAGGAGCACACACGCGTCATTCGTGGGGGATTCTAGCATGCCATGCGCCCTACTCGAACGTGTTCATCTCATGTGCCCTCGGCCGCGCCAGGACCCGTGCGATCACGCCAGCCATGCGTTCCCAGCTTTCCGCTTCGGCGGCAAGCTGACGGCGCCCTGCTCGAGTTAGTGAGTAGTATTTCGCTTTGCGATTATTGTCTGAGACTCCCCATTTCGAGCTGATCCATCCGCGCTGTTCCAGCCGCAGGAGCGCCGGATAGAGCGTTCCCTGGTTGAGTTTGAGCAAGTCCTCAGAAACTTGCTGGATGCGCTGGGCAATCCCGTAGCCGTGCAGAGGACCCATGACGTCCAGCGTCTTCAACAGGATCAAGTC
>Ga0070698_100001684_pt1 | contig 24662 bp, 22 predicted proteins | sample KBSK1502metaG_FD_65477 | JGI IMG/M metagenome (GOLD analysis project Ga0070698, IMG submission 65477) | Corn, switchgrass and miscanthus rhizosphere microbial communities from Kellogg Biological Station, Michigan, USA - KBS K1-50-2 metaG | ecosystem: Host-associated > Plants > Roots >... | reverse complement strand
GGAAGCAGAGATCGATGTAAAAGGATTGAGTAAACCAGTCGAAGCAAAACAAAATTTTGTATTTGCTGTCAATAAAGGTTTTAATGCTGAAGGAATACTCACACAGCAGATAGATAAGCTTTTGGACATCCCACCAGACAAACAAATAAATAAAAACATAAAAATTTATAAACCCGGTAATTGATAATTGAAATCATTGATCAATAATTCTCTTAAAAATCTTTATTATGAAAAAAATCCTCTCGCAAATAGTTATAATATTCTTAACTGTAAATGCATTCAGCCAAACTGAAACATTTGATATTGCCACATTTACTCCTCCCGTCGGATGGCAACGTGTTGATTCAAATGGAATGGTACTTTTTCATGATTACAAAACTGCGAATGGGTTAAATAGCTTTTGCCAGATCTTTTTATACCCCAGTATCAATAGTAGCGGTAATGCAGAAAAAGATTTTAATAATTCCTGGGCCCTTCTGATAGCAAAACCAACCGCCAGTAAAACCAAGCCCACAACGGATATAACAAAATCTGATGATGGATGGACAATTGTTACGGGATATGCCAACATTACTTTCCAGGACCTGACATACACCTGCATGCTTATTACTGCATCAGGATTCAGTAAATGTATAAGTGTACAGGCAAATCTGGTTGGACAGGACTATATGACCGATGTGATGAATTTCTTAAACACTTATGAGCTTGACAGCAAGAAAGCTGTTTCATCCGTAAATACAAACATTAACCCAACCAATACAAACAATACGAATATGAATGTGAATATGAATTCAAATATGGTAATTGGCCTGGATAACTATGATTTTGCTATGCCTGAAAGATGGTATGCTCAAAAAAATAATAAATACATACTTCTTTCACAATATCAAACTACAGAATATGGCTGCCTTGTTTTTATATTTCCTCCCGAGCCATCTTCAGGAGATTTGGAAACCGATGCAAGAAATACTTTTAGCCAGGTGTATCCCGGCTGGCAATACCGGTACACCGGAGCTCAACAATTTGATATTGCCAAAGGATATACATCGCAGGGATTTGAATATTGTATGATAGAAGCTTCCATGCAAAAGCCACGACCCGATGGTTATTATTACGATTATGAAAATGGTGTAGCAATCGTTATCAAGCTGGGAAATCAAATCGTCATGATAGTAGGACGACACCAACGAGGCGAGATGACCTGCTTTTGCAAGCATCAATATGAATACTGGCCCCGTTTTTTCAACAGCTTTGCCATAAAAAATATTTCTGCCTCAGCTAACAACAATGCTGAGATCGCAAATAGATTAGTTGGCACATGGCAAAGCATGGGAGGAAGTGCATTGAATAAATATATTTTTGCCAGTAACGGACAATACCAGTTTATCGGCGCTTATAGTACAACAAGTTATATTACTCCGAGCATGATAGAGTTAAAAACTTCCGGTTTCAAAGGAGATGGCACTTATTCATTTAACGGTAATCAGCTAACAACAGTAAAAGATGGCAAGGCAACTACTATACAGTTTCGCCTTGAGAAAGTGAATCATGGCAATACAGGCTGGACCGATCGACTATATATTCTTGACAGTTATGAGGGTAAGCCATATGAGGTTTGCTATGAAAGACAATAGTAATGAAAAGGCTTTTAATATACTCATGAAGAAGCAGAGAAAGCATACCAGGTTTAATTATTGGTTCGGACTACCATTTACATTAATACATGAATTTGGTTTTCCCTCAACGACAAGCAATGTTTCTGAATCCAATGTCTAATGAAGAAAAAAACGATATAGAATTTGAAACTAATCAATAACCAGGTTTTTTATGAAACAGATTCTTTTTATTTCTATTTGTATTTTTTCCGGTCTGTTTGTCTTCGCACAAACTACTTATAATGCAGATGTCAGCATTACTTCCATGTCTCTCGTTTCTGCCGATAAGCCGAAAACCGGAGTAATTGTTGATCCGAACGCCAGCAACCTCCCAACTGTCAGCACGAATAATCTGAATAGAATAACAATTCCCGGCACGGAAAAGTCGCTCCCTTTGAATTTCAAAGGAAGCATCACCGTACACAATGACAGTATTGACCAGGGGAATGAAACATATTTGATAGTGATATTGCCTCCTTACGTCATTGCAGGGACAACGTGGGCGAATGCAGTTGTTCAGAGGGCCGGACCTTCCAATTACTTTGACGGCTACATTCTATTCAACCTTGGCAAATTGTCCAAAGGGCAGACATTAACCGTTGATTTTGGTTTTAAGAGAAGCACAGAATTTACTAATAAGGTATATGCATTTATTTTCAGTAATTCCGCTGATCCCAATTTCAGGAATAATATTAAAGAAGTAAGTTTTTAAGTTGTAGAGCAAGAGAGCTAAAAATTATTTCATTTTTTCTTACCCTTCATTTCGCCGCGAAATGCAAAATCGATGAAAAACCTTAAGAAAAACATCATGAAAAAGATACTCTTCGCTGCCACCAGTTTTTTATTTCCATTCCTTTTTGTTCTTGCGCAAAAGCCTGCCAAAGCAAATTTTGATCAACAAATTTCGGCAGCCAGAGTTGAGAAATTAAAAACTACTCTGAATAATGACTTCAGTCGCTTTCATATTTGCATTGATCAACCTCGTGACAGCAAGCTTCCCCTGAGAAAAGAAAATGAGCTGTCAAGCCTTCCACGTGTAGATAAAGTTGGCAAGCTCGTACAGCCAACAAATTTGAAGCAAGGCCTCTCAGCATTGACGGATAGAATGTGGACACCAGGAGACACGATCACTGTAGGTTTTTATAGAAATGAAACAACCGAGAACGTTATCAATAAAGTGAGGCTGTATGCGAAACACTGGGAGACTATTGCAAATATCAAATTTGTTTTTATCGACAACGTTAATAATGCTATGATAAGGGCCGGTTTTCGAAGCGGAGGCAGTTGGTCATGGGTTGGGCGGGATGTGCTCGATAACCCGTTTGGACAGCGGACGATGAACTTCGGATGGTTTTCCGATACCACAGCAGAGACAGAGTTTCGCCGTGTGATCATTCACGAATTCGGCCATGCCCTGGGCATGGTTCATGAACACACCTCACCTACAGCGCCTATTCCATGGGATAAACCAAAAGTCTATGAATATTTTGGAGCTGCTCCGAACAACTGGGATTCAGCAACAGTTGACAGAAATGTTTTTCAAAAGTATTCTACAACCGAAACAAACTATACATCGTACGACAAGCTTTCCATCATGCATTATTTTTTTCCTCCTGAACTAACCAGCAATCAAACTGTTTTCTATTTCAACAATTATCTATCTCCAATGGATGCCCGGTGGGCCGGAGTTTTTTATCCATTTCCGATTAGCCCGACAGGCACTTTGTCCACCGGCGACGACTGCGATGCAATTGATTTTAAAATTGAATACAATGTCGTCAACAAAATGACTGTGGAATTTGTCCTCGAACCAGGCATTGATAATAGAGGAAACAGGATCACCTGGTGGAAGCAGGTAGGTATTCCCATAATCGGCGGAGCATTAATGAATCTCGAATTTACACCCGATGCAAAAACAAATTCTTTGACGTTGGCCACCTCTATTATTGACAGAGGACGGGCTTTGTATTTTGCAAAAGCCAAGTTGTTAGGAGTTCACACACTAATACCATTCAGATGGGATGTATTACCTGCTATTATTGGTGGATGCAGAGTGAAGCTGACGTGGAGAAATGATCATTGCTACTAATTGAAAAGTATTCAGAACCTGGCACAATTGTACTGATCGCAATTTATAAATACAAAACATTCATTACTCAAACATTTGTTACATGAAATCAATTTTTCTTGCTATCATTCTATCAACTTTTATGACAGGGCAAAACGAAAAAAAAATACCTGCCAAACCAATCGGTGTGGTGCCGGCTGATTTTGTTGTAAAATCACCTTCCAATGGAAAACCCTTTTATCGTAAAGGACATACCGGCATTGGTATGCGCTATATCATTTGTATTACGGGCACTTTTCCGGCGGCCAATGGGAGCCCCGGTAGTCCCGGTCCATTCGTTGGTGAAATAAGAATATTTGCACCAGTACAGAATCAAGTTATTCCGGCGGGTTGGATGGACTGTGAAGGACAGTTGCTTAACATTGCCCAATACCAAATGCTATTCGCTTTGATAGGCACCGAATACGGAGGCGACGGGCGAACCAATTTTGCCTTGCCTGATTTGCGTGGGGCAACTGTAGTAGGAGCAGGTAATGGTTGGGCAATCACTGAAAAATCTAACTGATAGAAGAAAATCGGTTCTGACTTTTGCTCAATTATTTCCTGATGATCTGCAAATAATTTTTCAACTAGCTCAATGAGAAAATAATATTTCTGATTTTTTTGTTTTTTGTTTAATTATTAATATTCAGTCGATTCGATAAATAATTCCGAAAGCAGTTCTGAAACAGTAAATTTAAGTATGCAACGAACCGCTTTCATTTTTGCATGCTTTATTATCCCGATGGCTATCGGGAGTGTAACCTGCTTTTCACAAGGATATCCTTTTGTTCACTACACACCTAAAGACGGATTGATAAGTAACCAGATCAGGAACATTTACCAGGACAGCAAAGGCCGGCTCTATTTTACTTCTCTACAAGGGTTGAGTGTTTATGATGGTTCCCGGTTTATAAATTACAATTCGAAGAATGGACTCGGTTTTGATATCGTAAACTGCGTGATGGAAATGGGTGATGATTCAATATGGATCGTAACTAATAGCAGTAAGATCAATTGTCTTGTAAACGGAAAAATGAAGCTGCTTTCATTGCATAATGAGGATAATGTCATAAACAATTTATGTAAAGATGAAAAGGGGGATATTTATGCAGCCGCCGAGGAAGGTTTGCTGATCTTTAATAAGAAAGACAGCTTTATAAAGCTCCCTTTTGTCAATACGAAAGGAAAGGATATCAACACCTATATCGCCTATATGTTTTCAGTTGGTGATTATCTTATCGTTCAGCGGGATGCTTCACTGCTTCCCGACGAGAATGACATTTTGTATTTATATAACAAGACAACGAAAAAGATCACATCAGAGATCCCGGGTATCTACGGTATTCAAATAGCGCCGGATGGCCGTATCTGGGTCAGTAGTGAAAAAGGAATAATGGCCATTGATACTTTTGAGATCAAAAAAGGAAAATTTGTTTTGCAGGAATTACCCGCGCAATATGCTCAGTTGAGAAATAAGAGCAAATACTTCGTTTTATTTGACAAAGGAAATAATTGCTGGGCGGGCGATCAAAGTAGTGTGCTGTTAAAAACAACTTCAGAAGGGATCACAACTACTTTTACATCTACCTCCGGTTTAAGTATGTTCTTTATCAATTTCGTCTTCCGGGATCGTGAAGGAATTACATGGATCGCAACTAATAATGCAGGTGTAAACAAACTGGTACATAGTAATTTTTCGCTTTTTGAAACGCCATTCAATATCTCTCCTCCTTCCGATATTTCTTATAATGATAAAGATCAATTGCTGTTTTTTGCTAAGAAAGATTCAACTGCCGTTTTCCTCAATGACAACAGGCAAGTTTATTATAAAGTAAAAAATGCATTGGATATTAAGTCTATGATTGAAACACGAAACGGCATTTTGGGTGTAATGCCAAAAAACATCTTTAAAATGGTTAGTAAGAATGGAACACTTTATCCTGAAATAATTTATACTGATTCTTCAGATAATATATATAGTAATTCTTCAGTAGACAAAAATGGGAACCTTATCATTTGTGGAAAATCTTATATCACTGCTGTAGTCAATGGGAAAACCATTGTAAAAAAGAAGCTGAATTATTATGCTGATAACTCCGCTATTGATAGCAAAGGAAATATTTGGATAACAACCCGTGCAGGTGAGATGATCATGTATCAGCCGCGACCTGAAGTTCCATCTGACTATCTTGAAGAAAAGCTATACTTCAAAAAGGAACTGCAAGCCATATCACCCCGATCATTGATCATTGATAAAAACGATAATATCTGGATAGGAAGCCGCAGTAATGGGATACATGTATTTCGTGTCGAAAACGGAAGTCTTATAAATAAATTAAATCTTACTGCGGCAATGGGGTTATCGGATGATTTTGTTTGGAACCTGGCATGTGATCGCGAAAACAATATCTGGGCCTGCAGCGCTTTAGGACTCGATAAAATCACGATGAAAAAAGGGATCCCAGTAATAGAAAATCTTACCAGGCAAAATAATATTTATCAAAGTGTTTTTGAAGTGGTCATTGATAAAAACAACACAGCATGGGCTACTATTTCTAATGGACTTATCAAGATCACTCTTGAAAAAGAACGATCCATTGATTATTCTCCTACGTTAATGGTAAGTATGATAAAGGCAGGAAAAGATACAATTCCTGAACTGAGCACTGCCCCGTTATCGTATAGACAAAACAATTTAAGCTTTCAATTTGCTGCAACATCTTTCTTTGATGAAAAACAAACACTTTATAGTTATAGATTGTTGGGTGGCAGCAATAACCAATGGTCAGAACCATCGAACAATACAACGGTTTCATTTATAGAACTTCGTCCCGGGGACTATACTTTAGAGATCAAAGCCACGTTTGCCGCCGGCAGATACCCTGAAAAAAATATCAATTATAAATTCTCAATCGCACCTGCCTGGTGGGAAACATGGTGGTTCAGAAGTATTGTAGCCTTATTGGTAGTTAGTTTATTGGTTACCGGGTTCCGGTTTTATTATCGTAGAAAATTAGAAAGGCAAATGGCTATACTTGAAAGACAACAGGCGATCGAAAAAGAAAGAACAAGAATTGCGACAGACATGCATGATGATCTTGGCGCCGGTTTATCAAGAATAAAATTTTTAAGTGAAACGATTGGAATTAAAAAGCAGCAACAACAACCCATAGAAGAAGATGTAAATAAAATAAGAGAATATTCACACGAGATGATCGATAAGATGGGAGAAATAGTTTGGGCGCTGAATGAAAAGAATGACTCGCTAAGTGACCTGCTTTCTTATACCCGTGCCTATGCTGTAGAGTATCTTTCGCAAAATGGTATTGATTGTAAAGCAGAAGTACCCGATAATCTCCCTCTTGTTTTTGTGAGTGGTGAATTTCGCAGAAATGTTTTTCTTACAATAAAAGAAGCATTACATAATGTAGTAAAACATTCACAAGCGACAGAAGTGAAACTGACCATTAATATAAATCACCATTTATCAATAAAACTGAAAGACAACGGGGTCGGTTTTGACAAAAAAAATATCCGCCCCTTTAGCAACGGTTTAACGAATATGCAGAACAGGATGAAAGAAATACAGGGAGATTTTGTTATACTAAATGAAAGTGGAACAACTTTAAAAATAGTTGTTCCACTGCAGGTATAACTTTTGTTCTATTGGTATTGTTTTCACACCAAATTAATTTCGGAACACATGGGTATTACGCTGGCAATAGTAGAAGATCTTGATGAAGTAAGAGATGGATTGAAAAATTTTATTTCGCTCAGCACAGACTTTAAAGTATTGGATACTTTTAAAACAGCGGAGGAAGCTTTGCATGATATTCCGAAGCTCCAGCCGGATATTGTTATCATGGATATCAACCTGCCCGGCATGAATGGTATTGAATGTATCAGGCAAGTAAAAGAAAAAACCCCCGGCACACAATTCATGATGTTCACTGTTTATGAAAATGATGAAAAAGTTTTTGAAGCATTGAAAGCAGGAGCATCTGGTTATCTTCTCAAAAATACAGGGCTTGTTCAACTAATTGAATCTTTAAAAGAATTATATCACGGTGGCAGCCCGATGAGTGCAAATATTGCCCGTAAACTTGTTACTCATTTCAGAAGCGAACAAAAAGAAACTGCAAACCTGGAAGTACTTAGCAACAGGGAAAATGAAATTCTTCAATTACTTTCAAAAGGATTACTCTACAAAGAAATTGCCGATCAGCTTTCAATATCAGTAAGTACAGTTCGCCAACACATTCATCATATTTATGAAAAGCTACATGTACAAAATCGTACTGAAGCGATCAATAAAGCTTTCGGAAAAAACTGATTCAATACGCAATAGACAATTTGCAATTGGCAATCGAACAGTTTATTTATTGCATATTGTCTATTGCCTATTTGCTTACTGCATAACTTTTGTTCTATTCCATTAAGCCTATTGCCAACTTTCGTTCTATTGCTGCTACTTGTTATTGCTGGTAAATTTATTTTCAAATAAATTTTTATGCGCCGCCTTTTTGTATTCCTGCTTATCTGTATACTTTTTTCAACTTCTTTGTATTCACAGCGACTGATGGATTCAGTTACGTCGTCGTTATTGAAAATGAAAATGCCTGTAGGCACTGTCAGGCAAAGAAGTGCCGATAGCATCAGGATGACAACAAGCTTGCTTGATTCATTTACTGTTCTAAAAGATTACTCTTTGAATAAGTATACAGCCGAAAGTTTTTATATACCAACCTTTGATTCATTAAAAGCAAGATTGGATAGAAACAACTTCACTATCACAAGGTATGGTGGCACCGATTTTTATGCTATTAAAAAAGATAGCTTCAATTATATCGCGAGGGTATCAACAACTGATCAGCAAACAATGGTTTCCATGAAACCCATGACTGTTTCTTCCTCATCACAATCATATTCAGAAGTAAATAAAGTTGTTGCAGCGGATAGAGATCATAATGTAGAATTCGGCCGGGCGGTTTCCATTAGTAATAATTATGCAGTGGTTGGAGCACAGTTAGAAGATAAGGATGCAGATGGAAAAAATCCAATCCCTGATGCCGGTGCTGCATATGTTTATGAAAAGGGCTCGGACAATAAATGGAAACAGGTACAAAAAATTGTTGCAGCAGACAGATCGCCGGGGGCCAATTTCGGTTGGTCAGTCGGAATAAGCGGCAATACTATTGTCATCGGTGCGATCTATGAACGTTTTGATGCTACAGGTCGTAATGAATCATCATCAGAAGGAGCTGCTTATGTTTATGAACGTGGTGCCGATGGTATTTGGAAACAAACTCAAAAATTGACTTCATCGGCCAGGGAAGGTTATAATTATTTTGGAACTTCTATAGGTATCGATGGCGACATCATAGTAGTAGGAGCTCCGGGTCATTCAAGAGATTCGACAGAAAGACAAGAGGGCTATGTTGGAGATGCAGGTGCAATATTTGTTTTTGAACGAAAAGGCAACAATTGGAGAAGAACTTATAAGTTACTTGCAAGTGACAGGGAACATGGAGGCGGTATGGGCAATTCTGTTGCCATTAGCGGAAATCTTGTAATTGCAGGAGCATGGGCACAGGATTTTGGTTTGAATGGTGAAAATAGAATGGAAGCAGCAGGTGCCGCTTATATCTGGGAACGAATGGATGATGGCAAATGGACAAAGGCACAAAAACTTATTGCCAGTGATCGTACACCTTATGATGAATTCGGTTATTCAGTTGCTATTAATGGTGATAATGCAGTTGTTGGTGCAAGACGTGTGTCTTTAAAACGTACGGATGAAGACAATGACGCTTATAGCGGCGAAGCATATATTTTTTCACGTAATGGAGATGGAGAATGGAAAGAAGCAGAGGCAATAATTCCGAATGATAGAAAAACAGGTGATTACTTTGGCAGCAGTGTAGGTGTAAGTGGAAACTATGTGATCATTGGTTCTCCACGTGGTGATGGCAAGAAACCTTATATCGGCGCCGTTTATATTTATTGGAAAAATCCAACGGGCAAATGGGTGCCAACTCAAAAAATCAATCCTTCTGATGAAGGCACTTATTCCGGTTTTGGCGAACGCATCGCAATACATAAAGGTTTTATCATTTCCGGAGCACATATAGAATGGAGAGATCTGGCAGGCAAGAACGAATTGTCAAACGCCGGAGCTGCCTATGTCTTTATGCGAGGTGATAATCAAACAAAAGGAAAAGCAAATCCTGTAACACCAAAACAAACGCCAAAAGCGCCAACAAACAAAACTCAATAGGATCCTATCCAAAAAATTATTTCCTGGTAAAAGCTACCTGTTATGAAAAAAATACTTGTCGGGTCTTATTTATTGATGATCACAACTTGCCTTCATGCACAAAAATTTGAGCAAATAACGAAGCTTGTGGCTGTAGATAGAGCTGTTGAGAATAATTTAGGAACTGCTGTTGCAATAAGTGGCAACTACGCTGTTATCGCAGGTGCGGAAATTCCGTCTAAGGGGGCACCCAGTAATTGTAATTGTGTTTATGTATTTGAAAAAAATTCAACAGGTGATTGGAAGGAAATTCAAAAATTAATAGCCCCTGATGCAGCAGATGGCTTCGGCTTTTCAGTTTCCATAAGTGGTAGTCGCATTGTTGTAGGTGCTCCAAACGAAGATCTGGATGATAAGGGCGGTAATTCACTTGTAGCTGCAGGTGCTGCATATGTTTTTGAAAGAAATAATTCTGGCACCTGGGTCTTTACTAAAAAACTAATTAGTACAGATCGCGGGGCAGTTCATCAATTTGGATATTCTGTTTCTATATCAAATGCAAGAGTGCTTATTGGAGCTCCTAACCAGGCTGCAGCTTATTTATATGAACGAATAGATGCCAGCAACTGGAAAGCCTGGTGTAAAATAATTGCTCCTGATGGATCAGGAAATGCGTTTGGTCACTCCGTTTCTATCAGTGGTGAAGATATGGTGATCGGTGCCCCCGGTGAAAGCAAAGATTCTACCAATGTTACGGTATCTGGTGGAGGTGCAAATCCATTACAAGCTGCCGGCGCCGCTTACATGTATCGGGGCGCATCTGATGATTGGAGAAAAATGTTTAATCATAAGATCGTTTATTGGAATAGAGCAGAAGGAGATCAGTTTGGATATTCTGTTTCTATGAGTGGAGATCAAATGGTAATTGGTGCACCATTTGAAGATGAAGATGCAAAAATGGAAAATACACTTATTTCAGCCGGTTCCGTTCATGTTTTTTTTAAACGAATTGATGGAACCTGGTTTTGGACTCAAGCCCTTGTGCCGGGTGACAGGGCGGCTGGCGATAATTTTGGAATCTCTGTTTGTATCAGTGGAAATATGATAGTAGCAGGTGCTGTGGCGGGAGATGAAATGTCTGGTGATATAAAATTAAACGATGCCGGTGCTGCATATGTTTTTAAATTTCTTGATTCCTATGAAGCTTCCGGCTGGAGATTCTCACAAAAAATTGTTGCTACGGACAGAGCCGAAAGGGATTGGTTTGGTTACTCTATTGGAATTAATAATGATAATATAATTGTTGGTGCTCCTTTGCACGATAGAAACAATACACGACTTGAAGCTACTGATGCCGGCGCTGGTTATATTTTTACAAAACCAGCTTGCATAGCCACTACCTCTTCCCTTTCTGTTGCTGTATGTAAAACTTATACAAGTCCAAGTAAAAAATATACATGGACCAAAGCAGGTGTATATAAAGACACTCTTTTAAACAAAACAGATTGTGATAGCATCATCACCATTAACCTTACTATTACAAATAAAGCCGATACATTAGTTACTAAAAAAGGCCATGTTTTAACGGCAAATGCAAAAGATGCAAGCTATCAATGGATAGATTGTGCCACTAATCAACCAATAAATATTTCGACCCGAAGTCTTATCGTTACTGTAAATGGAAGCTATAAAGTAAGCATTGATCAGGATGGCTGTCTTGGTACTTCGTCCTGTCATAATGTAGTAGTTGTGGCTAAACCCGATTCAACTACTACTTCTACTCCTATTGTCACCACACCTCCAATTGTACTTCCAAAAAATGCTTCTGCACAAAAAGCATTTATTGAAGTAAATAAAATTGTAGCGCAAGACAGAACCCACAATGATGAGTTTGGAAGATCAGTTTCGATCAGTGGAAACTATGCTATAATAGGTGTTCCTGTTGATCAGGAGGATTCAGATGGAAAAAATAGTCTAAATGGTGCAGGCTCTGCTTATATCTTTCATCTTGATGATGGTGGTAAATGGAAACAGCTTCAAAAGATCGTTGCCGGCGATCGGGCCGCCGGTGATAATTTCGGATGCTCAGTTGGAATAAGCGGTGGGTATATTATTGTTGGTTCCAATCGTGATCATAAGAATGTAGCTGGTATTAAAGATAACTATCTTTCGGGCTCAGCTTATATTTTTGAATTGAATCAAAACGGGACCTGGTATCAAACACAAAAAATTACTGCAGACCCTGCAAGCAGAGGCGGACAAGAATATTTTGGTACTGCAGTGGCAATTGAAGGCAGGACCATTGTCGTTTCAGCTCCCGATCATGCAAAAGATGTCAGTAACGATCTTGCTTCCAATATAACCGCAGCAGGTGCCCTTTATGTTTTTGATCGTTCAGGCGCCGGTTGGATACAAACTCAAAAAATTGTTACCAATGATCGTGAACTTGGATCATGGTTAGGCAATTCGGTTTCCATTTGTGGAAACAATATCATTGCCGGTGCCTGGGGTGGAGATTATGATGCGAATCGTGGGAACCGGATGGAAGCCGCCGGTAACGCATATATTTTTGAACGCAGTGGTGGTATATGGAAGCAAACACAAAAACTTGCGGCGGCAGATCGTTCACCCCATGATGAATTTGGATTTTCCGTTGCTATCAGTGGTGATTATGCGGTAGTAGGTGCGAGACGGGTAACAGAAAAAAAGGAAGATGAAGACAATGCAGAATACACCGGTAACGCCTATATTTTTAAACGCAATCCGTCCGGAGGATGGAGCCAGCAAATGAAAGTAAATCCTGATGACAGAACGAACGCGGATTATTTAGGAACTGCCGTTGGCATCAGTGGTAATTATTTGATTGTAAGTGCGCCGGGGCAGGATACAGACAGTCTTGGAAACTATATGGCTAATGCCGGCGCTATTTATGTTTATTATTTGGATAAAAAAGGTAATTGGATATTATCGGATAAAATTTCTACATTTTTAAAACACCAGTTAGATGGTTTTGGATTTGCAGCAGCAATCAGTGATTGTAATATTATTGGTACTTCCTATGTCGATCAAACCGATGAAGAAGATAAGAATGCAATAACCAATGCCGGCGCTGCAAGTATTTTCACTGCGGCAGGTTGCAATAATGATGGCCGGTGCAGCGGAAGATTATTTCCCTGGGATAAAACTCCGATAGATAAAACACAAAAAACACAAAGTGCAAGTAATGATTCTGACAAGTGGCCGCAAAAAGTTCAATCAAGTGATCTGAAAAGTAATGCAAATGAGGTACCAATAGAAACCCAGGTGCTTACAGATGGAGGAGTTGATTCTTTAAAAAAGGCAAAACCTTTACCCAAAAAAGTTAAAGGTTAATAAGATAAATATCTCCATTGAAAAATTGCAGGCAATGATCGATAAATAAGATCATAAATGAAGGAGAAACTAACCAGTACAATATTGATTTTTTTCAGCACTCTGATCATTCAAAAGGCAATTTCTCAATCAGAAAAATTTGGCCATTTGATATATACAACACCCGTAGGATGGAAATTAGCCAAATATCAAAACGGTGCATTAATAACGGCGCCGATGCTGCGGGAAAAAGAATTTCTTGGTATTGAAGTGATGGAGCCAATAAATTTTTCAGGTACGATGCAAAAAGCATTGGAAGAATGTTATAATAAAACCTGTACTGAATTACAGGTTACGAAAATGAATGAAATAAATGGTGGAAATTATAATGCAGTCGAGCCTAAAAGATCTTTCAAAGGTTGGGAATATATCCGATGCTCCGGTGGAATAAAAGTTAGTAATGGCACTCCATATCCGGATGAATATGGACTTGATCTTTTTGTGATCAAAATAAATAACCGGTATGAAAGAATTGCAATCTTAAAATCAAGAAATACCTGTAATGGTCTTTCAAGATATTATCCTTCTGACAGGATGGAATATTCAAACGCGATTGAAAATTTTTTATTCTCATTAAAATTTGATGATTGGGATGACCTGGTTATAAAAAAAGGAATTGTCCGGGGCGATGGTATCATTGGCCCCTGGCAAGGCATCGGTATGTCGGTTGGTTTATCAAAACCTGGAGCTGAATTGGGGGCTGAATTAAAAGTACAGCAGCTCATTTTCGTTTCTAATGGACAAGCCTACTTCGGAAAAAATTTTCCGGTTGAAGGATTAGATGAATTAAATACATGGATAAAAGCAGAGAATAACCGGCGTAACTGGGGAACTTATACTTTTAGCAATGGCAAAGGCGTACTAAAAATGCCTTATGCTGACATTCCATTGCGGTTAGATAACGATAAACTCACAATAACCACCAATAAAACCGATCATGTTTATATTAAACAAAAGCCGGTGGATGGAGCAAGACTCAATGGCATTTATTCTTTAAGTGAATGGAACGGCAGGATCCCTTCAATTTCATTTACAGCCGATGGAAAATTTATCGATAATGGAGCGATAAGAATATTGTACCATGAATACATTGATTGTCTTAATCCTGCGATCAATCCTGGTTCGGGTGTGTATGAAGTAAAAAATTATTCTATATTATTTAAATACAATGATGGTCGAAAAATAAAGATCGCTTTTCCCGGTTCCGGTTTTGATAAAAATGATCAGAATGCTTTGCTGACACTGAGCTTTAATGAAGATGTACTGAAAAAACAATGATGCAACCAAGACGTACACTATGGAAAAATTGATTGAAGAAATTATCCCGGTTGAAAAATCGCAAGCAATGATCAGTAAATAAAAAATCAATTTCCAAATCAACCAATAACTTATAAACCTTATACAATGAAACAAAAATTTTTCCAGGCGATCACAATTGTAATTACCTGCTCATTTATTGTTAATCCATTTGCTTATACTTTATCCGTAATTGATCCTTCAAAAGGAGCAGTAAAAGCGAAATTGGAGCAGTTCCAGGCATCACTTCAAACGAAAGGTAAACCTTCAACAACATCATCCACATACAATATCAATAGTGGAAGGTCTGGTGTAAGAATAAAAATACCTGAAGCCGTTTTCCAGTCATCCTCAGACAAGAATACTTTAACAATGAATCCTGCAGATTATATCAATTTATACAAACTTAATGTAAGCAAATCAAGCTGCAGTTTTACGATAAATACTGATGGCAGTACAAATGCATCCCTGATCCCGCTTGTTTTTACATCCTTAGATTATGGATTCTATAAAATAGCCCCGGCAAACGGATTGATCCCAGGTGAGTATGCATTTATTGATAAATCAACAACTACTGCTGATGGCAATATAATCGTGTGGACATTTGGGGTTGATTAATTACCGTTACATCTTTTTGAAGTAAATCTAAGTATGCAACGAACCATTAAATGCTGTATTTAAAAAATGAGTAATGATTGAGATATCAAGTCACCTTTTCCTGTGATTTTAAATGTGCCCGGAAAAATCACTGTTTCGGGGGATATGGGGGAAAGTAAATGAATTTATTTTTAATTATTATATCTCCTGTCTAAAACCAGTCTCCAATCCAAACCCCATCCCCTCTGTGAAAAGTTTTCATAAGTACTAAACAAAGGATATACAAAGTTCTTTCCATATATAATGGGCGGGATATTTTTTCTTATACAAGGGAATAAAATATACTGATGATCACATGCTTAAAATACTGAACAAGATTTGTTAAAAATTAAACTAATGTTATGAATCCTTATAATTCTTTAGTTAAAATTCACCATCGCCGATCTTTATCAGCCAGGTCCATGTCACTGTCCTTCGTGTTATTTTTTATTTCATTATTAATACATGGATCTGCAAATGGACAGCAGCCACAAAAAAAAATTCCTCAACGTAAAGCAACGATTGTTAATAAAGCTAAACTACTGCTTCAAAACAACACAATATCCAATAACAGGGATTTAAGTCCCAACCGGAGCCTCTGTGATTTTACCCTGACTCCTGAAATATTATTAGTAAAAAAAGATACCGGGATAGCTCTCATGCGACTTGAGAAAGGATACTCTAACCAGGAAATGAAAGTAAAAATGATGGGAATGGGTGGAATGGACCAGGGTTATTCAACCGATGGAGAAAAATCAACCATTCGCTTAACCAATGGAAGTAACCTGCTATTTATTTTTTACACCGGTGAGCCTGCATCAGCATCAATGTCACCCGAGGCTGATTCTGCAATGAAAGCAAATGGAATGAATATGTCTTCTATGCCAGGCATGTCTTCCATGTGGATCCATCGCAAATGATCTCATTATATAATATGAAATCTGAGAAAGGCAAAAGAAAAATACTTACTCAATCAATGGGATTGATGGGTAAATCAAAAAGCACTGCAACAAAATTTGCCCTTAGCATCAAAAAAGTAAAGGATAATTATTTTGAAATTAAGGTGGATAAATCTTTATCTAAAGGAGAATATGCTTTTGTAATGATGGATATGGGAGGTATGGGACAATCTTACACATTATTTGCTTTTGGAATTGATTAATCCTGGTTACATCTTTTTGAATTAAATTTAAGTATGCAACGAGCCACCATTCTTGCATACTTTTTTATTTGCACTGATTGTTTTGGAGTTGATTAAAAGATACCGGTTCGGCCCATTTGAATGGCTTTTACGGTCGTTCACTTATTGGAAATGGCACCCATTAAGATTTTAGAATCCTTTAACGATTTAAACAGAAGTTGCAGCTATGGATTTTCGTTGGTTAGGCGTCTAAACATGGCCAACCTCTTTCTATGTTTACATCAAAAAGTTTGCTGACCTTTTTTGCACTGATACCTTCTTTTGCATGGTTCAATTCAGCTGGAATTTGGAAAAAAACAGAGCCTTTACATGAAAAAAGAGTAAATCTTAGCGAAGCCACATTACTAAAGTTCAAACAAAAATCATCGGAAGTACTACCGTATATTAGAAAAAATCATTTCAACTCACAGCTCTGCTTTTTTGTCGATATGAGTATTTCCTCCGGGGAAAAAAGATTTTTTGTTTATGATCTTTCGGCAGATTCTGTTTTGAAACAAGGATTGGTAGCTCATGGAAGTTGTGACGCCGGATTCCAGGCAAACCCAACCTTTTCCAATAAAGTAAATAGCGGTTGTAGTGCAACTGGTAAATATAAAATTGGCGGTTCCTATTTTGGAACTTTCGGCCTCGCTTATAAACTATACGGATTGGATTCATCAAACAGCAATGCATACAACAGGAATATTGTTTTACATTCTTATAGTTGCGTACCGGATGAAGAGACTGGATCAATTCCACTTTGCAATAGTCGCGGATGTCCAATGGTTTCTCCGGGTTTTCTCGATCAATTAAAACCTATCATTAACAGTTCCAACAAACCCATTTTGCTCTGGATATTTGAATAAAAAATGCCACTCATAATGAATGGCACTTAATCAGTATGATCTTTACTATTCCGGTTGATCAGGTTTCGCTTTGAAAGTTTTTACCTGCTGCGCATCCATTGTAATAGATATAGCACCAAGTGCTTTGCCTACCGGGCAAGTAGCTTTTGCTTCTTCAGCATATTGCGGAAAATCCTTCGCTTTCAGTTTTGGAACTTTTGCTCTTACTTCAAGATGACTGTTGGTGATAACACCAGCTTCCAATGTCACTGTGCATTTTGTTTCGATACGGCTTGGAGTAAATCCCGCGGCGCCTAAAACAAAACTCAGCTTCATGGAATAACAACCTGCATGTGCTGCAGCAATTAATTCTTCGGGGTTTGTATAAGCTCCATCTTCAAAACGGCTGCGGTAATCATATGGCTTATTCTTAACAGCCCCGGACTGTGTTAGAAGTTTACCACTTCCTTCTTTACCAGAGCCTTTCCAGTTGGCAGTTGCTGATCTTTTCATGTGTAAATTTTTAGATTTGTAGTTAATAATACATGCAGCTAACTACTAGCTGCATAGTGAAAATATTATTAGGGTTGGATCTGATCTTCCATTTCAGCCAGCCGGTTCTCCGGCTCATTATATTCAATTATAAAATTATTTTTTCCCTCTCCCATTACGATCTTCAAAAACTTTTGCTGTACCAGCTCAAGCAAGCTAAGAAAAAGAAAAATAGCATGCACCCTGTTATCGCAATTGCCAAATATTTTTTCAAATGAAAGAGTTTTTTCTTCCTGTGCTTTTGAAAGCATATAATCACGGCTTCCTTCCATTGTATATTCATAGCGAATAACAGTATGTACAGGCTTGTTCTTTGTATCATGATAGCGCTGCATCACCCTTTCAAATGCACGCATCAGCCTGAACATTGTGACGGTTTGTATCTCTGTACCCTCTGCAGCTTCCTCTCCTATTTTCGATAATTCTTTTTGCAGGTTACCTCTCTTCACCATCAGCATACGGTTAGCTTCCATCTCTGCCATCTGCGCCGAAGCTTCTTTGAATTTCTTGTACTCAAGTATTTTATTTATTAACTCCTGCCTTGGATCTATCTCATTACCCAGTGGATCCAATTCTTTTCTTGGTAAAAGCATTTTTGCTTTTATACGCATCAGGGTAGAGATAAATAAAATAAATTCACTTGAGAGTTCGATATTCAGTGTTTCCTGGCTATGTATGTAATCAAGAAAATCGTTAGTGATCTTTGTAATAGGTATGTTATAAATATCCAACTCGTCTCTTTCAATGAAAAAAAGAAGGAGGTCAAATGGACCTTCAAACTGCGGAAGCTTTATTTGGTAAGACGCATTATTCAAAGCGGTAGAGGTTTAAGCGATGAAAAATAAAATCCCGTTACAAAATAACGGGACTTTGGTCTACTATAAAAATATTCTCTATTTAAACTTTGCCTGGAACCCTACTCCAAGTTGTGAACGAAGCTGGGTAGCAGCCTTGTTATGGTTGATACCAAAAAGCTTTACATCATCATCATAGATCAGGTCAAAGTTATAATTAACAATGAGCCACCTGTTTACTTTCAAATGAAATACGTTACTCCAGAATACGTCAATGTTTTGCGGATCATCAACATAATTTGAGAAGAAGTCGGCACGGGTTGAGTAAGTAACATTTTTTGCGATTTCACATTTGTGTTTTACAGATATCAATGCTCCAAGTTCGAAACGAACTTTTCTTGAGGGATCAACATTATAATGCCATGACAGAGGCGTTTCAGATGAGCCATCTGGCTTTACACCACCCTGGTAATTGAAACTATAAGGACGATTTGTAAACAAGATCATACGCGGAGCTACAGGCGAAACAAAAAGGCTTGTTGATTTTTTACGGAAGTCAAAGCCCGGACCTAATGTTAAATATCCTGGCGCCATTAATCCTGAAATTCTTCTTTTTGGTGTTTGGCTGTAATCATATCCGTGATGAAACTGTGAACGAAGATTGAACCATGCCCCAATACCAACTACGTTATCCTTTTTTGTAACAGAATGCCTGAACATAGAAACATAATCGATCTTATCATCTGTCTTTCTAAATCCTAATTTATTTGTATTGATCAATGCATAAGAAAGATCAAGATTATTTTCCCAAATATTTTTTCTCCATTTACGGTTTGCCTGGTAATTCAGGTAAGCAGCAGCTTGCAAAGTAAATTTTTCGGAACCCGCAGCCCAATTGCGGCTTCCACCTTGCCCAACATTAAAACTGAAAGTGCCTTCTGTGTTCCAAATCTTCCTGGGTTTTTTAGGAGTCTGTGCGAAAAGAGTGAATGCGAGAGTAAAAGCAAAAAGTGTAAAGATGAGTTTTCTCATACCAGTTAGTTGTAGGTTTAAAAATGCAGACCGTTTGGTATACGGTGCAACCAAAGATAATAGTTTAATTCAATTTTCGAACAGAATTATTAGCTGAAAAAAATCACAGATAAAATCCGGGAAACTAAGGTGATAGAAGCCTGATCATACCTATAAATCCAACCCGATTTACATCAAATTTTATAGCTTGACTGTAAGCCCAATGCCTAATATTTCTTTAAGCTGTAATCTTTTTTTTACATCATCATCATACACCAGGTCAACACTAAGACTGGTAGCAAATACCCTCGTGAATTTCATTGTCAGCAGGTTGTTCATCAACACATCTACATTTTGAGGATCTCTTTTATAATTACTGAACAGATCAACCCTGCCGGTGTAGCTTGCCCATTTTGTAAATGCAGCCCTGTACTTTGCTGTAATAAATGCGCCGAGCTCAGTATTGGATCTTCGGGCTGAGTCAACTCCAAATTTTGATTCGTCAAAAAAATCCGGGTCATGTTTCAACACCCAACGAATTGTAACAGGTGAAGTAAATAAAGTAAAGCGCTGGCTGGTTTTATAATCCAATCCTGGTGATAAAATTATTTTACCAGGGGTAAGAAAGTTTGACACTTTCTGATCTCCTTTCTCTGAATAGTCATAGCCAGACAAAGTTTGAGAATTGAAATTGGTAAGCACACCTGCATACCAATGATGATTGATCAAATGCCCGACCTTACTAGTTATATCTACCCTGTCATCGATCTTTCTGAATTTGCCAAAGCTTGTTGCATTTTGAAAACCAAGAGCAAGATCAAAATAATTATCCCATGTATTTTTTCCATGTCTGAAATTAATGGCATAATTGAAAAGTGTATTGATCCCTAAAACACTTTCATCTCCGCCAGATACCCAATTGCTCAAAGCTCCCTGGTTAAGATTCAGGATAAATGTTCCATTTAGTTTCCATCCGTTACTATCAAGGCTTTTAATGGGTCTTGTTCCTGCGATTTGTAATTCTTTTACCGTTCTGTCTTGTGAATAGCTGAAGTTGAAAGCAGTTAAGCAGAAAATAAAAATGGTGGTGTTTCTCATTCCAACAAAAATAAAAGTACTATGCAAAGGATTCACATAGTACTTTCATAAAAATGTCTAAAAAATTTTTTTTACATGATCATTTCATTCACGCAAACGTATGTGATAACGCATTGATGCAAAGAATAACGATTGATCACACATCTTTTTGCTAAAGTTTCATCGTTAACCCGATACCAAGTATTTCTTTTAGTTGTAATTTTTTTAAAACATCATCATCATACAATAGATCAACACTTAGATTCGTTGCAAAATTTTTGGTGAAATTCATAGTAAGTAGATTATTCATCAGCACATCTATGTTTTGCGGATTACGGCGATAGTTGCTGAAAAGATCCAGCCTTCCCGTATAAGTTGCCCATTTTGTAATTGCTGATTTATATTTAGCGGTTATAAAAGCGCCGATCTCTGTATTTACTTTTTTTGCTGAATCAACTCCAAATTTTGCCATGTTATAAAAATCCTCATCCCGCTTCAAAACCCATCGCACCGTTGCCGGCGACATAAACACTGAGAATTTATCATTAGGCCTGAAATCGAATCCCGGTGATAACAGAATTTTTCCAGGGCTTAAAAAGCTGGAAATTTTAGTTGGAGGATCCGTTGAATAATTATACCCCGGTAGTGCCTGGGAATTAAAATTGAAAAGTATTCCGTAATACCATTTTTTACTTAACTGACGGCCATACTTGCTTGTAATGTCAACCCGGTCGTCAATTTTTCTGAACTTTTTAAAACTGGTAGCATTCTGAAAGCCGAGAGCAACATCAAAATAATTATCCCAAATATTTTTTCCCATTTTGTAATTAATGGCATAATTAAAAATGCCGTTAATTCCAAAGACATTTTGCTCCCCACCGGCTACCCAGTTGCTAAGTGCCCCCTGGTTTAGATTAAAAATTAAAGTGCCGCTTTTTTTCCACCCATTGCTATCAAGGCTTTTGACAGCTTTTGTACCGGCATCCTGCATTTGCTTAAGAGTGCCATCTTGTGCAATTAATTCAACATAAAAACCGAAAATGAATAAACATAAGTAGAATTTTCTCATACATAAGGCTTTAAAATAAACAGGTAAGAACAATTTGAAGTTTTGTTCTTACCTGCCTGCCTTACAAATTTTATGCTACTATTTCTTTAATGCATCTCTTATTTCGCGAAGCAACAAAATATCTTCTGGTGTAGCCGCCGGAGATGGAAGTGGTTCTTTTTTCTTTAAACTATTAATACCCTTTATAATTAAAAACATAACAAAAGCGACAATAATAAAATCTATAATTGCCGTTATAAACGCCCCCCATTTCAAGGCAACCTCCTGCTGTGCTTCTGTAATCACAGTTCCGGCAGCATCCTTAACTTCTGCTACTCCTTTTTTCAATACCAATACATTTTTATTTAGATCTTTACCTGTAAGCATACCAACAAGTGGCGCCACAAGGCCTTCTGTAAAACTTGTAACAACTTTTCCAAACGCGCCACCCATTACAAAAGCAACGGCTATGTCAACAAGATTGCCTCTCATGGCAAAATCTTTGAATTCTTTCATCATTCCCATAAAATATGAGTTTAAAAGGTGAAGAATTTATGATACTGAAAAGGTAATTAAAAAAACTATTATGATATTAATTTCTTTAATACCGGATATTTCATATCAAGACCTTTCAACAGATCATATAGAGCATTAGCAATGATAAACTCCTTATACCAGTTTTGATCAGAAGGTACTATTGTCCAGGGTATCTTATTACAGTTCTCAAAACAATCTTCATAGGCATTTCTATAATCATCCCATAGCTTAGCCTCCTCAAAATCTTTATCATTATACTTCCACATTTTGGCAGGGTCTTTCTTTCGTTCCATCAATCGTTCATGTTGCTCTTCAGCAGAAATATGTAAATAGAATTTAAGAATATGAGTATTGTTATGTTCTTCCAATAATCGTTCAAAATCATTTATTGCTTTCATTCTTTTCTTTGCAGTTTCATCATCACACCAGCCATGCACACGGGTTATAAGAATATCCTCATAATGGCTGCGGTTAAATATCTGGATCATTCCTTTTGCCGGGGCTGCATGATGTATCCGCCAAAGAAAATCATGAGATAATTCTTCTGCAGTTGGAGCTTTATAAGATCTTACTGTTACCCCTTGGGGATTCAGGTTTCCAAAAACATTTCTTATCACACCATCTTTACCGCTTCCGTCCTGTCCCTGCAAAACTATAAGCACTGAATGCTTGCTTTCGGCAAATAAAAGATTTTGCAGATCATCCAATTTATTCACGATATCACTTGTTTTTTTCTTAGTAGCGTCTTTTTCAAAATCTTTTGGGGCCTTTGTGCTGATCTCTTTTAATGAAATTTTTTCCATAACTATTTTTTGAATGATTCACAATATAAAAAAAATGCTTTGTTCTGATGCTGATTAATGACCTTTGCGCATCATTATGAAAAATGACAGGCTCGTAAGCTGGGGAATATTTATATTATTATGTATTATCTGGGGCAGCTCTTTCATCCTGATGAAAGCTAGTAAAGAGGAATTGACATGGGCCCAGATCGCTTCGCTAAGAATTTTTTCTGCAGGTATTGTGATGCTGCCTTTTGCTTTATTCGTATTTTCAAAAATTCCAGCGAAGAAAATGCCGCTGGTAATTGTCTCGGCAATTTGTGGCAACCTATTGCCTGCTTATCTTTTTGCTGGTGCTATTGCAAAAAATATTGACAGCAGCCTTGCCGGCATCCTTAATTCATTAACGCCTATATGTGTCGTTGTGACCGGTATTGTTTTTTTCAGATCAAAAATTGAGGGCAGAAAAATTCTTGGTGTTGTTATTGGCTTTGCCGGGTTAACATTACTGACACTTGCCAATAAAAAAGGAATAAGTTTTGAAAATGTTGAGTACACTTTATGGATCCTGCTTGCTACGGTTTTATATGGATTCAATATAAATATTGTTGGCAATTACCTTAAAGATGTTAATCCCATTCATCTTGCCATCGTATCTATCAGTTTTATGATTATACCCACAGCCATTGTGTTATGGCAACAAAATTTTTTACAATTGTCTTTTGATGATGATGAAATTATGCTTGCTGTTGTTTATTCAGTAATGCTGGGTATTGTAGGAAGCGCCATTGCTACGGCTCTTTTTTATGTATTGGTAAAAAGAGCCGGTGGCCTTTTTGCTTCGCTTGTTACTTATGGAATCCCGTTTGTTGCCTTAGCCTGGGGTTTTGTTTATGGAGAAAAAATAACAATACTTCAGATCGCTTGTCTTGGAATTATTTTATGCGGCGTTTATCTTGCAAATATGCCTGCAAAAAAAGAAATGGCTGAGGGTTCAAAATTCGAGTTTGAAACCAGGAAATAAGGGTAGCCTTATACAGACATTATTTCCTTTTCTTTTGAAGCAAGATGCTTATCAACTGCAACAATAAATTTATCGGTCAATGCCTGTACATCCGCTTCAGCGTCCTTGGCTGCATCTTCACTCAACCCGTTTTTCTGAAGCTTTTTAATATGCTCAATCGCATCCCTCCGGATATTCCTGATCGCTACTTTTGAATGTTCACCCTCACCATGACATTTTTTTACAAGCTCTTTTCTTCTTTCTTCAGTTAATGGAGGTAAGAACAGGCGGATGATATTACCATCATTTTGAGGATTGATTCCAATATTGGCCGCGATAATAGCTCTCTCAATAGGTTGAAGCATATTTTTTTCCCAGGGCTGAATAGAAAGTGTCCGGGCATCCATTACACTTACATTTGATACCTGGTTCAGCGGCATTGGGGACCCATAGTAATCAACAGTAATTC
>Ga0070698_100001683_pt1 | contig 24667 bp, 22 predicted proteins | sample KBSK1502metaG_FD_65477 | JGI IMG/M metagenome (GOLD analysis project Ga0070698, IMG submission 65477) | Corn, switchgrass and miscanthus rhizosphere microbial communities from Kellogg Biological Station, Michigan, USA - KBS K1-50-2 metaG | ecosystem: Host-associated > Plants > Roots >... | reverse complement strand
CAATGGGAGCCAGGGCGAGGAGGCCGTGTTCACGCCGCTCGCCTGGCGGCAAGGCGATTACTCCTTTGACCCGAAATCCAAGCTTCCCACTGAGGAAACGATCACGGCGCCGACCGCTGATATTCTCGCCGAAGCCAAGCGGCGCGGTGTGCCGGGTGCTGACAATGGACCCGCGCCGGCGCGCGAAGCCCAGCCGCCAGCCCAGGCAGCTCCTTCCGCCCCGGCGGCCAAGGCGCCAGCTCAGGTCAGTGAGCGCTCGGTGGTGAGTCAGCCGGCGCCCGCCCAACCGCCGGTCGCGCCCGAGGAAGCGCCGCCCCCGACCGAGCTCTATCCGCTGCCGGTCGGCAAGCTGGTGTACGAGTCGCTCAAGACCGCCTTCGTCGATTTCCCCAAACTGCTGAGGTCGCTGAGCAGCGACCGGCTCACCGGATATCTGCGGCTGACCGGCCTTGCCTCACGCGGCATGATCCTCTTCTACCAGGGCAGCCTGATCGAAAGCTTCTACGACGGCGGCGCGGTGGTCTCCACCGGAAGGACGGCCTTCTCCTTGTTCAAGAACGATGTCGATCGCGGCGAGGGCAGCATGGACGTGATCGAACTGACGGCGGAAGTGGTCACGGCCATCTATCAACTGCTGACCGCGCCCACCATCCTGCAGGGACTGCTGGCACGCTTCGTCGACATCCGCGCCCTGCTCCAGTATCTGCAGGAGGAGAAGATCCACGGCAGCCTGCTGGTCCGCGCCCCCGACGAGATGGGCATCATTCTCTTGCGCGACGGCCAGTTGCTGGGCGCCTTTACCCGGGGACAGCCACTGTTGGTGCAGGACCCCGAGATCGTGACCCGCCTTTGCGCCGACTCGAAGACTCGAATCGAGGTCAAGGCCGTTGCCGACCTGGAGGAGCCGGCCTCGGTGAGCCTGGAAGAGATGCTCGCCATGACGCCGTCGGTCGCTTCCACGGTCTACCGGCCGGCCGCGCCGCCGGCGCAAGCCAGCCCGGCCGCCCAGCCCGTGGCACCGCAACGCGCTCCGAGCTATCAGCCCGCGCCCCAGCCCGCCCAGCCGCCGGCCGCCGGCGAGCCGGACATCGACTGGTCCTCGCTGATGAGCCAGCTGAACCAGATGGCGGACAACGCGCTGCAGAACCGGTCGAAGAAGGTCAAGGAGATGCTCGGTTCGACCGAGCACACCGTCGACTCCCTGGACCGGACGATCGACCGGATCTCGCAGACCTCGATCATGTTCGTCGATCCGGCCCGCCTGACCAACCTGGCCAACGAGATGCGCCAGTTGCTCGAAGAGCAAAGGTAGTACCCCCTCCGCTGGATCGGACATCTCGCTAACCTTCTAAGCGGGCATGCGCCGCGGAGTCCTGCTGGTCCTGGCATTGTTGGCGCCTCTTGCCTCGGCGTGCGCGCTCAATCCGCCGCGGATCGTCAGTATCTCTCCGGGCCGTGAGGCCACCAACGTTGCGACCAACCAGGTCATCAGCATCAGCTTCGACCGGCCGATGAGCCACGACTCCGTGGAGCAGCGGTTCGGGCTCACCCCCGCCCTGCCGGGGTGCAGTGGATCGAAGAGCTGCCACTTCGCCTGGAGCGGCAACACCCTGATGTTCATCCACCCGCACGTCAACTTCGACCTTTCTACTGCCTACCGGGTTTCAATGCATGCCGGCTACGCCGACGCCAGCGGCCAGCAGAATGGGCTCGAGCATTCCTGGCGCTTCATCACGGAGGGCCCGCCGGCGTTGACGGCGGTCGACCCGCCCGACAACACCACGGCGGTCGCCCCCGATCGCAACATCGTCCTCACCTTCAGCCGCCCGATGCGGGCGGATTCGATGCGTACGGCCGTCCAGTTGATCCCCGACGTCCCCTTCCTGCTGCGGTCGAAGCCGGGCGGCGACGGCTCCCAGTTCGAGATTATCCCGACCGCAGCGCTCCAACCCGACCAGAACTACACGGTATCCGTGGACCAGCCGCTTGACGTCCATGACAACGCGATTTATGGGCGCGTGCAAACCCGCTTTCGGACTGGATCGCTCTCCCTGTCCCGAAAGATCGGGTACCTTGTGGCACAGCCAGGGCAACCCGCCTTTGCCGTGGGCATCGTCGATCCCCACGCTGATGGCTTCCTCGGCCGCTCGACGCCGAAGATCATCTACCGGCTCAGCGCGCAGAGCCAGCTCGAGGACGCCATCCTTTCCTTCGACTGGTCGCCGGACGCCCAGCGGCTGGTCGTGGTCCAGGCGCCCCGCAACGCGGACAGCGGCCCGATCCAGATCGTCGACCTGGCGACGGCGACCGTGGTCCGGCCCGGGATCAGTGGGTCCGCGGTTTACTGGTCGCAGGACGGCACCATCGTCTACCTCCGCAATGGGACGCTGCGACGGTTCCGGCCCTTAACGCTCGAGGACGTCGCCCTCACCGATTCGGCGGACGGCCGGGTCAACGATCCGGTGGCACTGAGCCCCGACGGCAAATCGATCGCCTACAGTACGACCGACGCGCAGGGCGTCAACCATCTGTGGATCTTGAACCTGGACCTGCGCAGCCGCTACCGGCCGGCCGGGCTCGACGATCCGGCCGATCACCCGGCCTGGTCGCCCAACGGGACCAAGCTCGCCTTTCGGCGGCTGACCGCGGCGGGACCGGAGCTCTGGATCTACGACCTGTCGGCCAGCGGCGCCAGCACCTACCGCCGCGGCGGCCCACTCGATATCACGGGCGCCGCCTGGCTCAACGACAACAGCACGCTCTTTGTCGCCACGGGCACGGGTAACTCGGCTGCGCTCTACCGGGTCAACATCTTTTCGGCCGGCGAGGCCGGCGGCGTGGTCAAGGTCACCGGGAGCAAGGAGGCGCCCAGTGGATCGACCCCCAGCACGCCCGCCTACGACCGGCGGATCGGCTTCGTGGTCCAGGTCGACCAGCTGCCCCAGCTCTACGTGATGAACGGCGACGGCTCCCGCCCACAGCAACTGACCGAGTGGGAAGCCGACTACCCGTATACCGGCGAGGCCCCGAACTGGGTGCCGGTCGGCTAGGCGGCCCGCGGGAGGGCGTTGCCGGGCCCGATCTCGACCTTGGGGGGCTTCAGGTAATTCGCGTGGAAGTAGGCGCGCACCCGGACCGTGACCAGCATGGCAATCGCCATCAGCAGGGCCGATGACCAGAAGGGCATGCTCATCTGGAGACCGTACATCCAGCCGGCGATCGGGTAGGCGACGATGACGACGGCGCCGGTAACCAGCGCGAACAGGCCGTAGCCCTTGGCCATGGCATAGTCCGGCAACACCTCGCCGATCACGGCGGTCATGACCTGACGGAAGGACCAGAACGCACCGCGCAGGAAGAAGGCGAACCCCAGGAGCGGCAGGGCCATCGAGGAGAGGAGCAGGATCGCGGAGAGGACGTAGGCCGCCTCGAAGCAGAGAACGATGACCACGCTGCCGAGCGTCCGGCGCAGCCGCCCGAGACTCAGGCCCATGAAGACCGAGCCCAGGTAGAGCACGCTCATCAAGACGCCGATCCAGAAGTTGTCGACGTGGGCCGCCTCGCGCGCGTAGAGCGCGGTGAAGGTCCAGGGAATGAAGATGACGGCGGTCACGACCGTGAACAGGCCGAGCATGACCCGATACGCTGGGAAGCTCATCAGGTCTCGGTACCGGATCGACGGCATCGTGAACTTGGGCGGCTGCTTGGCCGGGAGAAAGGCAATACAGGCCGCCGCCAGGAAGAAGAAGGCGAAGGACACCCAGAAGAGCGAGCTCAGCGGGACGACCTGGGCCAGCCAGCCGGACAGCACGCTGGAGGCGATCAGCCCGAGGGAGTACGCGGAGAATACCGTGGTCATCACCGCCGCGATCCGGTCGCGGGGCACGCCCAGCGACAGGTAGACGCTGATCGCCGGCGTGTTGAAGACGGAGAGCTGCATGAAGAGGATGCCGACGGCGGTCCAGCCCCAGTGGGGTGCCAGCGCATAGCAGAGCGGCGCCGGTACGGCGAGCATCCAGCCTGCGATCACCGTCTTCCGTAGGTCGCGGCGCTCGGCCAGCCGGGTCCCGGGCAACATCACCAGGGTCGCCACCAGCATGCCGATGGCGGCCAGCACGCCGATCTCAAAGGCAGTCGCTCCCAGTTCCCGCTGGTAGATGACACCGAAGGCGATGAAGGGCCCGGCGCCCAGACCGGAGAGCCCGTGGGCGAAGAAGAGCAGCCAGCCGCCCCGGTCGATCCGGACTCGGGTCTCCGCGCGATGGCCGCGAGCCGGTTCGGGGAGTGGACGGAGTGCGCGGGCTGGGAGCACACCCGTATATCGCGCCGGTCACGGCGACCCATCGAGCGGGCTGGCGACGAAGCAGTGAAAGCGCCGGGCGCGAGTGCCTAGGCGGCGATCCGCCCTTCGAGGCTGAAGCGACGGTGCCATCGCGCCAGGGGGCGCGGCGCCCACCAGTTGGCTCGCCCCAGCAGCCGCATCACGGCCGGCACGATCAGCGCCCGTACCAGGGTGGCATCGATGGCGACCGCCAGCGCCAGCCCCAGGCCGATCGACTTGATCAGGACCACGTCGGCCAGGCCGAAGGCGAGGAAGACGGCCACCATGATGGCGGCGGCGCCGGTGATCAGCCGGCCGCTCTTCTCCAGCCCATCGGCGACGGCCCGAGTGGTATCCCCGGTTCGCCGGTACTCTTCCTGGATCCGGCTGATGAGGAGCACCTCATAGTCCATCGACAGCCCGAAAACGATGCAGAACAGCAGCACCGGGACTGACGGGTCGAGCGGAGCCGCCGTGAAGTTCAACAGCGAACTGAGGTGACCTAACTGGAAGACCCAGACGAGCGCGCCGAAGGAGGCACCGATCGACAGGATGTTCATGATCACCGCCTTGAGTGGAAGCACCACGGATCCCGTCAGCAGGAAGAGCACGAGATACGTGACGATCATCACGTAGGCGACCGCTAGCGGAATCCGCTGAAGGATGAAGTCGGTGAAGTCGATCGAGAAGGCCGCAACCAGTAGGCTGCTGCCCGAGGGTGGGGTCATGCTGCGCAGCGAGTGGACGATGGCGCGGGAGGCATCGCTTTCCTGGCCGTACTTGGTGACGACGGACAGGACCGCGATCTGCGAGCCCGTTGTGCCGTGGACGATCGCCTGGACCCGCGCCGGCTGCGCCGCGATGGGCTCGGTCAGCAATGCCTGGTAGGCGGAGCGGCTCAAGGACGGATCGAAGCTCACCATGCTCTCGACACCCTCAACGCCCGGGATCTGCTTGAGGTGCTGGGCGAGGTCGTAAAGATCTCCCACCCGCTGGCTGGTGAGCGGACCCCCGGTCGGATAGCTGACGACAACGCTGAAGCGGGTCTGACCCTGCCCGGGAAACATCTGTAACTGGTCGTAACCGCGCCGGGTTTCGGCGCTCGGGGGCAGCATCCCGACGTCGCCGTTCGCGATCTTGATTTGTAAGAACGGCGAGGCCATCAGCAGGAGCAGCGCGACGATGGGCAACAGCACCAGCAGCGGCCGTCGCATGACGCGCAGGGCGAGGCCGTGCCAGAACCCGCGACCCGCGGTGCGGCGCGGCAGCGGCAGGCGCACCCAATTCACGCGATGACCGAGGATGGCAAGTAGTGAGGCAAGGAAGGTCAGCGCGTAGAGCACCGCGATCGCGACCACGATGGCGCCCGCGAAGCCCATCGACGCCAGGAACGAGCCCTGGAAGAAGAGCATCGCGCTCAGCCCGATTGCCACCGTGATCCCCGAGAACGTTACCGCTCGCCCGGATGTCCGCATACTGGCGATCAGCGCCTGCTCAGGAGTTTGCCCGTCGGACAGCTCTTCGCGGAAGCGATTGACGATGAAGAGCGAATAGTCGATCGCGACGCCAAGACCGATCAGGGTGACGATGTTGGTGGAATAGGTGGAGACATCGGTGAAGCGCGCGAGCACGCCAACCCCGGCCAGGCCGCCGAGGACGGCCAAGCCGCCCACCCCGAGAGGCAACAGCATGCTGATCAGGGTCCCGAAGACGATCAACAGCAGCGGCACCAGGATGGCCAACGAGACCAGTTCGGCGCGCTGCAGGTCCGACTTCAGGTACTTGTCGAAGTCGGAGGCGACGGCGACGTTGCCGGTGCCCAGCACCTGCAGCTGACCGGAGGACACCTTGGCCCGAAGCTGCGTGTAGTACTGGCGGGCGGTCGCGTAATCGTCCTTGAGGGTGACCAGCGCAAAGACATGGTGACCGTCCGTCGACCTCATCGCCTTGGCTTGTTCAGCCGGAACATCGAACGGCGTCTCGATGCTCTTCACCCTTGAATCGTCCTTCAAGGGCTGCAGCGCGGAAACCACCGCCTGTTTGAAGGCGGGGTCCTGTACGCCCATCGACTGGCTGCCGAACACCAGCACAAACGATGACCCCGCGCCGTTTTGGGGCAGCTGGCGCTGCATCAGGGCGACCGCTCGTCCGGACTCGGTATTGCCGCCGCCACTGTTCTTCAGGGTGCCGCCGTTGAGGAGCGCGAAGATCGACGCCGCGAGCATGATGGTGGACACGCCGAGGACGGCCCAGCGGGATCGGTATACGAATTGACCCCACCAGGCAAACATGTCAGCCCTCCTCCCCCGATCTGATACGTGGTCTGGTCGCGAAGGCGATCGCCATCTCGCTCAGCGCGTCGATGGCCGCTTCGGCATCGAAGTCGGGGTCGGTCACCTTCTGCAGATAGATGCCATGCAGGCTTCCCCAGATCGCCGCCGCGATGGCGTCGGCGGACGCCGCCGGCGGCTCCCCCATGCCGGCAATGACGCCCTGGGTGATGCGTGCGATGAAGGCTCGCCGCTCCTCGATGAAGCCGCGAACCGCCGCGGCGATCTTGGGGTTGTGCAGTCCGACGCCGAACATATCGAACGTCAGGAGGAAGAGGCCGCGGTAGCTCTTGAGCTCCTCCTTCGCGAGCTCGAACCCCACCCGGGCGAACATCATCGGGTCGGCATCCTCCGGGAGCGGCCCGCTGAGGTTCATCCCCGCCTGCTCCCAGGCGTCCATCACGGGTTTGCAACCGTGCTCGATCGCCGCCACCAGCAGGTCTTCCTTGGTCTCGAAGTAGTAATGCGCCAGTCCCGGGGCCACCCCGGCTTCAGCCGCGATGTCCTTCATCGAGGTCTCGTGGTAGCCGCGCTTCACCAGCGTGCGGTAGGCGGCATCGACGATCCGTTCCTTGGTTCGATCGGGCACCGGCTACTCCCCACCGTTTATTTGGTCAATCAATCAAATCCTGGCCTATTAAATCAAACCGGTGCCCCCACGTCAAGGTCGCGCGGAAGTGGCTAGCCAGCGACCGCGGGACGGAGCACCGGCTGGGGGTGGGCCGTGTACTCGGCCACCAACCGGTCGACGGTCTCCTTCCAGGTGAACTGGGTGGCGACGAGCCGGCTGCGACGGCTGAAGCAGAGGCGCAGTTCCTCGTCGGCGAGCAGGCGACCGATCCGCTCCGCGTACTGCGCGGGGTCGTGGGAAACCAGGGTGAAGCCCGTCAGGCCATCTTTGACGATGGTAGGGAGGCCGCCAACGCGAGCCGCCACCACCGGCGTGCCGCATGCGGCCGCCTCGAGCGCCACCAGCCCAAAGGATTCGCTGTAAGAGGGGACGACGCAGACGGCTGCCAGGCTGAGGTAGCCGGCGAGGGTGGGCTGTTCCACCGACCCCAGGAACCGGACCCGTGCGGCAATGCCGAGCGCATCGGCCAGATCCACCAGCCGGGCCTGTTCGCCACCGCTCGCGCGGCTCTCGCTCGCGCCGTTGTGGCTGTCGTCACCGATCACCAGCAGGACGGGCGGTTCCGGCTGGGCATGGTCGGCCGCCAGGTGCGCCATCGCCCGGATGACGGTTTCGGCGCCCTTGAGGCGCTCGAGGCGTCCCGCGAAGACGACCACCTGGGCGTCGCCCAGACCCAGGCGCTTGCGAAGCGCCCCGGTCGGCCGCTGCGCGAAAACGTGGAGGTCCACGCCCGGCGCCACCACGCTCAGCCGGTTTCGCGATGCACCGTAGAGACGAATGAGGTCATCGGACTCCTGGGCGCTGGAGGCGATCAGGCGGTCGCAATTCCGCACGATCGCCTGCTCCACCGCGATTCGATGCTCTGGTTCGACGATGGCGCCCTCCGCGGCCCGCTCGTTCTTGACGCGCGCCAGGGTGTGGAACGTGTGGAACCAGGGCAGGTTCCACTCATCGCGCAAGCGTGAGGCGACCCAGCCGGAGAGCCAGTAGTGGCTGTGGACCAGGCTGTAGCCAACTCGGCGGCGGCGCTGCTCGCTCAGAATGGCCTCGCTGAAGTCGGGGAGCAGGTCGAAGAGGCGCGCCTTCTCGATGTCCTCGGCGGGCCCCACGGCCAGGCGGGTCACCCAGCTCCGCTCGGCCAGCCGGATCCGGTCCGGCCCGTCGAGACTCGACCGCCGCGTGAAGACCTCGGTCGCGATCCCGCGCCGGCTCAGCTCCTCGCAGACCGCCCGCACGTAGACGTTCATCCCGCCGTTTTCGCCAGCCCCCAGCGCGGCGACCGGCGAGGCGTGCAGGCTGACGATCGCGAGCGGTTTCAACTGTCGGTGCTCCTTCCTGGTTTGAGCGTCGCCACCCCATCGTCGCCGTTTAGTCACCGCGCGGTCAACTTCGAATGGGTACCGGCGCGCTGCGAAGCGGCAGCAAAGCTGCGCCGGCCGTGCGACACGCGGCGCCCTATGCTACCGTTGTCCGGATTCTTAGCCACCCTGGCCGGAACCCAAACTTACGATCCATCCATCGCCAGTCAACCCGCTGAAGCGCTTTCGGATTCCCCTCCTGGTCCTCACCCTGGTCTTCTGCTACGGGGTGATCGGCTACATGGTGCTGCTGCACTGGAGCTTCGTCGACGCACTCTTCATGGTGCTGACCACCGTGACGACCGTCGGCTACGAGGAGGTCCATCCGCTCGGCGCGGGCGGCCGCGTCTTCACCATGACTGTCATCGTCCTCGGCGTCGGCACCATGCTCTACACACTCGGGATCCTCGCGGAAACGCTGATCGAGGGACACCTCGGCCGGTACGCTAGGATGCGCGGCATGGAACGCCGGATCGCCGGCCTCACCGATCACTTCATCGTCTGCGGATACGGCCGGATGGGGACGCGGGTCGCCCAGGAGTTTCGCCAGCTGGACACGCCCTTCGTCGTCATCGAGAGCAATCTCGAACCGCTGGAGCGGCTCCGCTCGAGCGACGTGCTTTATGTCGAGGGGGACGCGGCCTCGGACGACTCATTGCTCAAGGCCGGCATCCTACGGGCCAAGGGCCTGGTCACCGCGGTCGACTCCGACGAGCGCAACGTCTTCATCACCCTCACCGCGCGGTCCTTGAATCCTGCACTGCTGATCGTCGCCCGCTCCTCCTACCAGGACTCGACCGAGAAGCTGCGTCGCGCCGGCGCCAACCAGGTGGTCTCGCCCTACCTGATGGGCGCCCACCGGATGGCGGCGCTGGCGGTCCGGCCGGTGGCGGTCGACGTCCTCGATACCGTGCTTCACGGTGAGAACATCGACCTAGTCGTGGAGGAGTTGCTGGTCGTGTCCAGCTCCAAGGTGCTCGGCCGGACGCTCGCCGACTCGGGAATCCGGGAGGCGGGCGCGAACGTCCTTGCCATTCGCAAGCGCAGCGGGCAGCTGCGCATCAACCCGCCGGAGACACAGGTGCTCGAAAGCGACGACCTGCTGGTCGCCATTGGAACGCGCAAGCAGATGAGCGCCGCCGAACGGCTTCTCTGACGCGCGGCGGGAGCGGTCGTGGCCGCCCCTAAGCGCCTCCTCTTTCTCTTTTCCGACACCGGCGCGGGCCATCGCGCCGCCGCCGAAGCGGTGGCCGCGGCGCTCGCCCGCCGGTACCCCAACGAGTTTCAGGTCGAGCTCTTCGACCCGATGCGCGACCAGAAGGTTCTCGCCGGCCGCCTGACCGCGCTCTATGGCCCGATCGCGCGGCGAGTGCCGTTCTTGTGGGGCGCCGCGTACCACGCGACCAACCTGCAGCCGACCGTGCGCCTCTTCCAGCATGCCATCGGTCGAGGATTGCGTCGCAAGCTGCGGCAGGTGCTCGAACCACGCCCCGCCCTGGTCGCGAGCTTCCATCCGCTGCTGAATCATGTCGCGGTCGACGTCATGCCCTACGGGGTCCCGCGCGTGACCGTGATCACGGACTGGATCAACTTTCACCAGGCATGGACCGACCTCACGGCGGACTGCATCATCTGCCCCTCCGATGCCGCCGTCGAGCTCTGCCGCCGCCGCGGGGTGCCGGCCGATCGTCTCGTCAAGGCCGGGCTGCCGATCCATCCACGATTCCAGGACGCGATCCGCGGGTTCACCGACAAGACGGCGATGCGGCTCAAGCTTCGCCTGCGGCCACACGCGCCCACCGTCTTGCTGGCGGGCGGTGGTGATGGGACGGAACCGCTGCGCAAGTACGCGGCGGCGCTCGCCCGATCGCCGCTCGACATCCAGGTGCTCGCCATCTGCGGGCGCAACCAGGCGCTGGCCGAGCGCATCCGGGAAGACAATCACGCCGGCGTCCACGTTTTCGGCTTCGTCGACAACATGCCCGAGTTGCTGCTCGCCTCCGACCTGCTCGTCACCCGGGCGGGTCCGGGGATGATCGCCGAGGGCCTGGCCTGCGGCTGCCCGCTACTGCTGACCGGCTACTTGCCCGGCCAGGAAGAGGGCAATGTCAAAGAGGTCCTGGGCCGCGGCCTGGGCCGCTTCGTGCCGCGGCCGAACGACCTGGTGGACGCCGTGGCCGAGTGGTTTGCGAAGCCGCCGGCACAGCGGTTAGGGGATGCGGAGAAGGTGCGCGCGGCCGGCGATCCAGGCGCTGCCTTTCAGATCGCCGACGTGCTGGTCAGGCTGGCGGGCCGTGGATAGGAAGGAGATCCACGTCACCCAGGAGATGATCGACGACGCTCGGCGTCTGGGCCTGACGGGGAGCGATCTCGTCATGGCGGCGATCAAGAAGGCTATCGAGCACGACACCGGCGTATCGCTCAATGAAGGGACCCGATTCATCCTGCCGGATGGCCAGGTCGTCGAGACGGACGAATCCTGGCCACCGCCAACCGTCATCGACGGCGAGGATGCGTAACCGCGACTGGCGCTAGACGGCCGCGCTGGGGCAGAGCTGGCGGAAGTCGCAGCCGCCGCATTTCATGCGGTCAGGCTTGGCCACAAAGAGCTCGGCACGGATGCCCTCCGCCACCTTCACGATCGTCTGCCGGTCTTCTTCCAGCCGTTCCTGCGGCTTGTCCACCGTGACCCGCTCGCTGGTCTCGAGGTAGTAATAGGAGAGGCTGAGCGGATCGAAGCGAAAGACCTCGCGGGCGGCCAGCGCATAGACGCCGAGCTGCAGGTCCCGCTGCAACTCCGCGGCCCGTTTCGCCGAGCCCGTCTTGTAATCGATCACCTCGTAGCTGCCGTCGGGATGGCGGTCGACGCGGTCGATCCGTCCCGTCAGCCTGAGCCCGTCGACACGGAGACTGAACGGCTGCTCTAACAGCAGCGGCTTGCTCAGGTCGCCCGCATCGAAGGCGCGGCGCAAGTAGGTGCGACCCAGGTCCTGCAAGGAGGGCGCCTGCTCCGGCGCACAAAACCGTTCTCTCGCCCAAGCCGCCACGTACGCCGAGTCCACCATCGCCCAGGTAAGGGGTGTCTCGCGTTCGATGCTGCCCAGCGCATCCTTGAGCGCCTCGTGCAGGATGCGGCCGAACTGCATCTGCGGCTTCGGCCGGGTCGGTAGCCGAAAGACGAAGCGGTACTGGTACATCTGCGGGCAACGCAGATAAGTGTCCACCTGCGTGTACGAGAGGGCGGCGATCGGCGGTGCGTCGTTGAGCGGCAGCTCTACCTGGCGGGCGACTTCGACCAGGCCGCCGGCCGATGCGGCCAGCAACTGCGAACCGGCGAGCTCGCGCGCCCCGTCGCCGCGGACCGGCGTCAGGAAGCGCGACGGCCGCCAGTCCTTGACGCCTTCGTAGCGGCCGGCCAGGGTGCAGACGATTTCCTCGCGTGCGCGCGTCAATGCGACATAGGCGAGGCGTCGCTCCTCGGCGAGGTGCAGCTCGGAAGCTGGCAGTTCCTCCTTCAAGAGCTCGTTCGGCAGGGTCAGGCCTTCGGCGCGGCGGCTCGCGGGAAAACGGCCCTCCACCAGATGGGGGACGATGACGAGGCCGAACTCCAGCCCCTTCGCCTGGTGCACCGTCATCAGGTGAACCGCGTTGACGGTCTCGTCCAGCGGCGCAATCTCCTCGTCCGCCTGCGCCGCCTCGGTCGCGTCCAGGTGTTTGAGGTAGGCGGAGAGGTGGTGGTCGGGATGCTCGTCGCAGTATGCCGCGATCAGCTCGGCGAGCTTCTGGACATTGGCGCTGACCTGCAACCGCTCGATTGGTCCGAGGAACCGCTCCAGGTCGAGGTAGTGAGTTTGCTCCATCACCTCATAGAACAGGTCGTCCACGCCCAGCCGCAGCGCCAGGCCGTTGAAGCGGCGCAGGTCTTCGGTGAGACGGCGGGCGCCGTCGTCGCTGGATTCCCGGAGGAGATCGAAGAAGGGCCGTCCGTCGTCCCGCGCCTGACGCGCCCAGCGGCCCGCTTGCACCGAGTCGACGGCATAGCGCGGCAGGCTCAGCAAGCGCATCAGGCACACGGTGTCGTCCGGGCCATCAACCGCGCGCAGGTAGGCGAGGCAGTCCTTGATCTCCGGCTGTTGATAGAAGCCGCGCCCACCGCTCACCTGGTAGGCGACACCCTGGCGCTGCAGCGCGCGGGCGAAGTTGTGCAGGTGCGCATTCGCCCGGAGCAGAATCGCGATCGCGTTGGGTCGGTGCCGCCCTTCGTTGATCGCGATTTTGACCAGGGTCGCGACGGCGTCCGCCTCTTCGGTAACACTGGCGGCCGTCAGCACGCTGACCGGCCGCCCCTCGCCGCGGGTTGCGACCAGCCGCTTCTCCAGCCGGTCTGGGTCTTCGCTGATCAGGCGGCCGGCGGCGCGCAGGATGGGACCGCGGCTCCGGTAGTTCTCCTCCAGGCGGATGACGGCGGCATCGGGAAACACGGTGTGGAACCGCCGCAGGTTGGCGACCGACGCCCCGCGAAACTTGTAGATGCTCTGGTCATCGTCGCCGACCACGCACAGGTTGCGCTCCGTTCCGGCGAGCAGCTCGAGTAGCCGGCTCTGCGCGAAGTTGGTGTCCTGGAACTCATCGACCATCAGGTGGGCGAAGCGCGTGGACTGCCGGGCGACCACTGATGGTTCCTGCGTCAGCAGCTGCACGCTGAAGTGGATCGTGTCGTCGAAGTCGAGGCGGTCCTCGGCGAGCAGCCGCTCCTGATACTCGCCGTAGATGCGCGCGGCTTCCCGCTGGGCGGCCAGCACCGGATCATCGATCGTCGCGTGGGCGTCCGCCCACGCCCGGAATTCGACGGGTGAGACCAGTTCCTGTTTGGCGCGTTCGACCAGCTTGAGCAGTTCGCCGATCCGCTCGTAGGGCCGCTGGGCATGGAAGAGATGAGGCGGCCTTAGCGCCAGCAGGACGTCGCGCATCAGCTCCCACTTGCGGACCTCGGACACGATGCGGAACGCCTTCGGGATGCCGCAGAGCCAGCCCTCTTCCTGGAGAAACCGCTGAGCGAAGGCATGGTAGGTGAGGACGAATCGCTCGCCCGCCGGCAGGTAATCCTCCTGCTCGACCCGCTCGAGCACCTCGCGCGCCGCCTTTTCCGTGAACGTCAGCAGCAGGATCTGTTCGGCCGGCACGCCCTCCTGGCGAAGCCGCCGGTAGCGCTCGACCAGCACCCGAGTCTTTCCGGTGCCCGCGCCGGCCACGATCAGGAGTGGTCCCCGGGCATGGGCGACCGCGGTCCGCTGCGCGTCCGTGAGCGCGGTAGCGGTCGCGATCATCGGGAGGACTGCCGGAAGCGGATCTCGCGCACCACCGGCTCGCCAATGCGCTCGTTGAGCCGCTCGATCAGCAAACCCCGCTCGAGATGAAGTTGATGCGCCAACGCTGGACTGCTGGCGGTGACCAACAACGTGCCGCCGGTCAGCTTGAGCGCATGGGTCTCGCGGGCCAGATGCTCACCGACCACCTGCGGCCACAGCCAGAGTGCCTGTGCTTCCCGCGTCCGCCGCGAGATGCCGAGCGACTTCAGCGCCTTGGGGAGCGCGGCCCCGATGCTACGCATGGATCCCGCCTTGTTCAACGCGGAAAACCGCGGCCCGCTCCAGGATGCTTTTCGGCAGGTCGTGGAGGTCGGCCGCGGTGATCAGCGCCTGGGGCCCCGGTTCGAGCGCGGCCAGCAGGCGCTCACGGCGCGCCGGGTCCAGCTCCGACATCACGTCATCGAGCAGGAGCACCGGTTGCTCGCCGGTCACCTCAGCGAGATAGTGCAACTCCGCCAGCTTCAGGCTCAGCACGGCACTCCGTTGCTGTCCCTGGCTGGCATACAGCCGCGCTTCGTGATCGTCGAGCCACACATCGACATCGTCGCGCTGCGGTCCGACAGCTGTCTGTCCACGCGCGATCTCTTCGTCGCGTGCGTCGCGCATGGCGGCCTTGAGCTGTTCCACGACGAGCTCCAGAGGCGCCTCTCCGATTCGAGCGCCGGCGGGATGGTAGCGCAGTTCGAGCCGCTCCCGGTCGTCGCTGAGCTCCCGGTGGAACGCGGCCGCGATCGGTTGCAGCTCGAGCAGCCGGCGCTGCCGCTCCACCATGATGGCCGCCCCCGACTCGGCCACGGCGGTCGTCCAGACGTCGAGCCCATCGACCGGCTGGCGGCCCTCCCGAATCGCGCGCAGCAGCGCATTGCGCTGTTCCAGCAGATGGCCGTGGCGGTTCAACTCCCGCGCGTGGTCGTGATCAATCTGCGAGAGCAGCGTGTTGAGAAAGCGGCGACGCCCCTCGCCCGGTCCTTTGACCAGCTGCAGGTCGTCCGGCCAGAAGAGCACGACCCGAAGCGACCCGATCATGTCGCTGGACCGTCGAGGGATGCCGTTGACGGTGAACTTTCGGGACGCGCGTGCGCCGGTGGCAACGGGACTGAGGTTGATCCGCACCTCCAGCTCCTTGAGGCCGATGTCGGTCTGGACGCCACACGTGACACGAGCGGCCGGCTGGCCGAAGCGCACCAGCTCGGCGGCTTGCTGGGTGCGTGGGGAGCGGGTGAGGGCCGCGAGCGCCACGGCTTCCAGGAGGTTGGTCTTCCCGTGCGCGTTGCCGCCGAAGAACACCGTGGCGGAGCGCTCAAGCGCCAGGTCCAGTTCAGCGTAATTGCGAAAGTCGAACAGCGAGACGTTAGCCAGGAACACGCGGTCTGCGCGCGGACTACATCGCCACTCTGACCGGCATGATGATGTAGAGGTAGTTGTCCTTCCCCACCGGCTTGATCAGGCCGGGATTCAGCGGGCCGGTGAAGCCCAGCGTCACCTCCTCGCTGCCGATGATGGCGAGCACATCGAGAAGGTACTTGGAGTTGAACGCGACTTGAAGGTCCTGGCCCTCGATCTTCGCCTCCACGTCGGCTACGTTCTGCCCGACCTCGCTGGTGTTGGCCGTCAGCGTCAGCTTGCCGCCCTCTGCCTTGAACTTGACGACGTTGGCGGCATCTTTGGAAAACAGGGAGACCATCTTGGTTGTGAACAGCAGGTCCTGCGTTTTGCTCGTGATCGTGGTCGTGCTCTGCCCCGGAATCACCTGCTGATAGTTGGGATAGGTCCCCTCGATCAGCCGGCTCATCAGTTCCACGTCACGCGTCTTGAAGAAGACCTGGTTTTTCTGTGCGCCGACCGTGACCTCGACGCCATCGTCGCCGTTTTTCAGGATCCGGCTGAGCTCGCTTAATGCGCGCGCCGGGATCACGATCGTCTCGCCCTCGCCTGGTTCGGCCTGGACCGTCAGGGTCTTGACCGCGAGCCGGTGTCCGTCGGTGGCGGCGAAGGTTGCCTTGCCCCCGTTCAGATGCACGTAGACGCCGGTCAACACAGGACGCCCCTCATCGCTGGAGGCGGCGATCACCGTCTGCTCGATCGCGTCTTTGAGCTCGGCCGGGTCGACTTTGACCTTGCGACCATCGACGCCGGCGGGCACCGGCGGGAAATCGGCTGGGTCGATCCCGCGGATGTTGGCGTCGAATCGATTGCTCTTGACGCCCAGCGACTGGGTCTTCTTGTCGAGTGACATGGCGAGCGGTTCGTCGGGATGAGCGGTCACGAAGTCCGTCAGCAGCCGCGCCGGCACGGTGATCCCACCTTCTTCCTGGACCTCGGCGGGGATCACCTGACGGATGCCAATCTCGAGGTTGGTCGCCGTCAGTTGCAGCCCGCTCGGGGCCGTCTGCAACAGCACGTTGTTGAGGATGGGTAAGGTGGTCCGCGATGAGACGGCGCGGGAAACGACCTGCAACCCCTGTCCGAGGTTTCCGGCGGTGACAGTGACCTTCATGATGCTCCTGGTCTACACGACCCCGTTAATGAAACGAGGTTAATTGAAAGAAGAGACGTAGTCGTAGGGCGGTGCACAACAGGGAAAAACCCGTTCTTCGTGTTCGAATCGGCCCAATTATAGCTTTCAAAAACTGTGCGTTCCCACCCCGGGTATCCCCAGTCGAGCCCGATTCCAACAATATCCACGTCCCTTGCGGCGCTATTCCACAGGCTCAATGCGAATAAAGAATCTCGCGAAGTTTTCGCAGGTCGGCCTGGAGGCGCTGGTCCTCCTTGGAGTCGGTCGAAATCTTCTCGTAGGAATGCAAAACTGTCGTGTGGTCACGTCCTCCGAAAGCCTGGCCGATTGCCGGCAGTGACGAAGCGGTTTCCTCCCGGATCAAGAACATCGCCACCTGACGCGGGAAGACGATGTGCTTGTCGCGGCGCTTCCCCTTCATCTCCTCGAGACTGATGTGGTAGAAGCTCGCCACCGTCCGGGAGATGGTGTCGATCGAGAGTGTTCGTGTCTCGGTCGAGGGGATGACGTCCTGCAGCAGTTTCGCCGCCATTTCGACATTGACGGCGCTGCGGTTGAGGGAGGCGTGGGCGATCACCCGGATGAGCGCGCCTTCGAGCTCGCGGATGTTCTTCTGAATCTTGTGGGCGATGAAGGAGAGTACGTCCTCGGGCACCAGCCGCGCGTAGGGCCCGACCTTTGACTTGAGGATGGCCACGCGGGTCTCAAAATCGGCCGCCTGGATGTCCGCGATCAGACCCCATTGAAACCGAGAGCGCAGCCGGTCCTCGAGCGTAGGGATCTCTTTCGGGGGCCGGTCCGACGAGATGACGATCTGCTTGTTGAGCTCATGCAGAGAATTGAAGGTGTGAAAGAACTCTTCCTGGGTCCGGTCTTTGCCGGCAAGGAACTGGATGTCGTCGACCAGCAGGACGTCAACCGTCCGATAGCGGGTCCGAAAATCGTTCATCCGCCCTTCCTGGATCGAGGAGATCATCTCGTTCATGAACTTCTCGCTTGTCACGTAGGCGACGCGGCGCCGATGGTGCTTTTCCAGCACGGAGTGGCCGATCGCGTGCATCAGGTGGGTCTTGCCCAAACCGACCCCGCCGTAGAGGAAGAGCGGGTTGTAGGCTTTCGCGGGCGTTTCGGCCACCGCCCGACAGGCGGCGTGTGCGAAGCGCGAGTTGTTGCCGACCACGAAATGCTGGAACTGGAATTTCGGATTCAACTGGGAGGCCTCGTGGAGGACCGGCTCCTCAGCCTCGGGCGGCGGCTCGTCGGCGACCGCCACCGCCGTCCTGCCGGCGGCTGCCTCGGTCTGACCCGGGATCACTTCGAAGGCGACGCTGACGTCGCCGGAGACGATCGCCGATAACGTCTCTTTGATCATCGCCGAATAGCGGTCCTCGAGCCAGTCCTTAGCGAGCTTGGTTGGCACGCCGATCTTGAAGGCATTTTTCTCACGCCCGACGAGCGAGGCATTCTTCAGCCAGGTCTCGTAGCTTGGCTTACTGAGCTGGAACCGAAGTTCCTCCTGCGCCGCCTGCCAGATTTGTTCCCCGTTCATCGACTCCTCCACACGCGCATAACGAATTCAGTGGAGAGCAGAGCCGGTGCTGCGCGTCAGGCCGCGAAGTCGGAAACGAGGCCCATGGACGGCGTGAGCGGGACGGAGCTTATGCACAAGCTTCCCACAACGGTGGAGAAGTCTATCGAGGTCTCCCCAGCCTCATGTGTATAAGTTGTTGATGATTGCTGCCGTAGCTCTCCAGGGCAGCGGAATAATAGCAAACGGCCTCCGCGCGCGCAATCCGAAACTACGTACGACCGGCGGAACCCCGCATGGTATGGTTAGGCGCCGAAAAACGTTGAGGTCTGCATGAAGCGTACCCACCAACCAAAGAAGCGCCAGCGGGTCAAGGTCCATGGCTTTCGCGCCAGGATGTCGAGCACGGGCGGCGTCAAGGTGATCAAGGCCCGCCGCCTGAAGGGCCGCCGCCGCCTGACGCCTACCTCCAGCCGGCGCTACCGGTAGCCTCGCTCGGCGCGGGTGAAACGGAGGTCTCGGCTGCTCCGGTCGGTCGACTTCGACCACACCCTGCGCTCGGGCCGTCGGGCCGCTTCCGAGTACCTCGCCCTATTCGTAAGCGATAATGAGCTTGGCCGGCCCCGGGTCGGCCTGGCCGTCAGTCGGAAACTCGGCAACGCCGTGGTCCGAAATCGAATCAAGCGGCGCTTGCGCGAACTGGTCAGGCCGTTGGTGACGCGGGCAGACGGCGGCCGTGACGTTGTAATCGTGGCACGGGCTCGTGCCGTCGACGCGGAATTTACCCGGTTGCGCCAGGAGATGGAAATGTTGTGGGCGAAGGGGTGGGGGTCATGACGGCGATGTCACTCGCGTTCATCCGCGTCTATCGGGTGACGCTCGGTCCCCTCTTTGGCCTGGTCTCCAGCTGCCGCTACACCCCGACCTGCTCGCAATACGGCTACGAAGCCATTCAGCGCTATGGCTGGTGGCGTGGCTGGGGCATGGCCTTCCGCCGGATCGCGCGCTGTCACCCCTTCCATGCCGGCGGCTGGGATCCCGTGCCATGATGTCCCTGCTCGCGCTCCTGGCGACCCGCCACGAGCCATGGGACACGCTCGGCGAGCTCTGGCACCCGATCTGGCTGATCTGGTGGACCGTGATCGGCGTTCCGATCCACGCCGTCCTCAAGGCGATCCTGGGAGTCCTGAGCGGGAATCCGCTCGCGGAATCGATTGGGCCGTTCGGCATTGCCATCGTGCTGCTGACGATTCTCATCAAGCTGATCATCTCGCCCATCTTCCAGTACCAGCTGACGACCTCTCGCCGCGTTCAGGCGGAGCAGCGGCGGATCGCCCCCCACCTGGCCGCTCTGCGGAAGAAGTACAAGAAGGATCCGCAGCGCCTCAACCAGGAAACGATGGCGCTCTACAAGGAGCACAACATCAACCCGCTGGCGCAGATGAGCGGCTGTCTGCCGGCGCTGATCCAGTCCCCGATCCTGATCGCCCTCTTCTACGTGATTCGGGACGCCCACCAGACGCTACCGATCCACGATTTCACGTTCCTGGGCATTTATCTCGACAAGACCGCCCTGCAACATGGTCAGTTCCCGCTCGCTATCCTCCTGCCAATCCTCGCCGGCCTCACAACCTTCGTGCAGACCAAGATGATGACGCAGCCAGGGCAGGTTCAGGACCCGACCCAGGCGGCGATGACGCAGAACATGACGATGATCATGCCGGTGTTCATCGGGTTCATCTCGCTCAACTTCGCGGCCGCCCTCGCGCTCTACTGGGTGGTCAGCAACCTGTTCAGCATCGGTCAGCAGTACTTCATTACCGGCTGGGGTTCGCTAACCGTCCCGCCGGTCCTACGTAGGGGGAGAGCCGCATGAGCACCAGCAGCGACAGCGTCGAAACCACCGGAACGACGGTCGAGGAGGCGGTCGAGAAGGCGCTCGAGGACCTGGAAGAGGCACGCGAAAACGTCGAGATCACGGTTCTCGATGAGTCGCCGGACCAAGCCCGCGTGCGGGTGACCGTTCGCGAGACCTATGCCGTGAAGGCGCGCCAGGTGGTGGCCGAGCTCCTCTACAAAATGGGGATCACTGCGCAGGTGTTCATCAAGAAGGCGGACGACCCGGTGATGATCGATGTCGCCGGCGATAACCTGGGTTTGCTGATCGGCTGGCGGGGAGAGACGCTGCGCGCGTTCCAGACCGTCGTCAACCTGATCCTCAATGAGGGACGCGTGGACCGGCGCCGCCTCGTCGTCGATGTCGAGCACTACCGCAATCGGCGCGAGGAAACGGTCAAGGAAATGGCGCTCCGGCTGGCGGAGCGTGTGCGGCGCACGGGCGAGCGCGTAATGATGGACCCGATGCAGTCCTACGAGCGGCGCATCGTGCACATCACCCTGGAGAAGGAGCCCGGCATCCGCACCGAGAGCCAGGGGGAGGAGCCCAACCGGCGGGTCGCCATCCTGCCCGACGGTGTCACGGCCGCCCGGCGGCCGGCGGAGCGCCCGGTGCCGGCGCCGTCACCGCCGCTCACGCGCCAGGGCACCGGCTACGGCGACCGGCCCCGCTACGGCGACCGGCCCCGGTTCGGCGATCGGCCGCGCTTCGGCGAACGGCGACCGGGTTACCGCGAGGGCGAAGGCGGCGCAGAAACGCCCTGAGCACCCCCGGCGTCGAGCTCGGCTCGGACCCGGTACAGCGCCGCCGCTACCGCCTCAGCCGATAAGCCGTCGTCGAGCGCATCCTGGGCGCGCCGGACGCCCTGTTTGAGCGCCGGAGAGGCGGCCGCCGCGGCGAGCGCCTTCAGCTCTCGCGCCACCTCCACGGGCAACCCCGCGCCCGGGTCTGAGTCGGCATAACTCCAGGCCTCAACCCGCCCGATCAGGCGATTGAGGCGCTGGCTGAATTCCAAACGCTTTTTCACGCTTACCTATTATCCGACATTAACGCGCTCACCATGTATCCGGCCGCGCTGTCGCTATGTGAGGTTGCGGTCGCAACCCTACGATATACTCAGGACGTGCCCCAAGCTCGTCCTCCCTATCGTCTTTCCACCTTGCCGACCGGGGCCAGAGTCGTGTCGACCGACCTGGCCGACCGCCCCTCGATCACGATGGCGATCATGTTCAAGGTCGGTTCCCGCTATGAGTCCGACAAAGAAGCCGGGATCAGTCACTTCCTCGAACACATGTTCTTCAAGGGCTCGGCCCGCTACGGCGGCGCCAAGGAGATCGCGGAGGCGATCGAGGGTGTGGGCGGCGTCCTGAACGCGGGGACCGACAAGGAGCTCACGATGTACTGGGCGCGGGTCCCCAAGACGAAGGCGAAACTGGCCATCGATGTGCTCGGCGACATGCTGTTCCAGCCATTGCTCAACCCGGCCGAACTGGAAAAGGAGCGGCTCGTCGTCCTCGAGGAGCTCCGCATGTACCAGGACTCGCCACAGGAGTACGTCCACAGTCTGTTCGAGCAGATCAGCTGGCCTAACCATCCGCTCGGCCGCGACGTGGGGGGGACCGAGGCGTCGGTCCGTGCCCTATCGCGTGATGACCTGCTGCGCTACCTCGAGGAGCACTACCTGCTGCGCAACCTGGTGGTGACGATCGCCGGTCCCGTCACCCATGAGGAGGCGATCGGGTTGATCCAGCCCTATCTGAAGTCGCGTGGCAACGGCGCGGCACCCCCATCGTTCCTGCCGTCGGTCGGCAACGGGCTGAAGCCCAACGTCCTGCTCAAGTCGAAGAAGACCGAGCAGGCGCACATCGTCCTCGGCGTGCACGCGCCCTCCTATATGGACCGCGACCGTCACGTCATCGACATCCTCAACTGTGTGCTCGGCGAGGGCATGAGCTCCCGCCTCTTCCTCGAAGTCCGCGAGAAGCTCGGCCTCGCGTACGACGTCCACTCCTACGTCAACAAGATGTTCGACACCGGCGTCCTGGGTGTCTACGCGGGTACCGAGCCGCGCCAGGCGGCGCGTGCGGTCGGCGCCATCGTCGGCCAGCTGCGCCGGCTCTGCACCGAGCCGGTGCAGAGTGCGGAGTTGACTAAGGCCAAGGAGTTTTTCAAAGGCCGCTTGCTGCTGCAGATGGAAAGTACCAACTCGGTCGCCACCTGGTATGGCGGCCAGGAAGCGCTGACCGGAAAGATCGAGGGCGTCGACCAGAACATGGCGGAAATCGACGCGGTCACCGCCGACGACCTCATGCGCATCGCCAAAGAGCTGTTCAGCCAGGCGCTGCAGCTGGCGGTGATCGGCCCTTTCCGCAGCGAAGCGCCCTTCCTCAAACAAATCGCGTAACTCCTGGGTTTCCTCACTTCAGGATTACAATGAATCGCCTCGGATGAAGTTGAACAGCTAAAGGATGGCGCAGCCGCACATGGCGCAACCGCCGGCGCCGGCGCAAGCGCGCCAGAAGTCTTTCCTCAGGGACACGCTCGAGATCGTGTTCCTTGCGCTCGTCTTGTACGTGGTCATCCAGTACGCCGTGCAGACCGTCCACGTGCTGGGGTCGAGCATGTACTCGACGTTGCATGACAACGACCTGCTGGTGGCGTCGAAGATTTCCTACAAGCTGCACCAGCCGCAGCGCGGCGACATCATCGTGTTCAAGCCACCCGATGAAGCGAGCCGCGATTTCATCAAGCGCATCATTGCGCTGCCGGGCGAGCGGGTCCACATCAAAGACAGCGTCGTCTACATCAATGGCCAGGTGCTGCACGAGCCCTATCTGCCGGAGAGGTGGACGTACAACAACCAGTGGCCGGCATCGGGCCAGGACCAGTTGATCCCACCGAATCAGTACTTCGTGCTGGGCGACAACCGAAACCATTCCAGCGACTCGCGCAGCTTCGGGCCCGTCGACCTGGACGCGATCCTTGGAAAGGCCGAGATCCGCATCTGGCCGCTGGGCCAGGTCGGGTTCCTCGGCGCCAAGCCGACCCTTGCTGCGGGACCATAGGGGATGCAACGCACGCTGGTCCTGGTCAAGCCCGATGGCGTCCAGCGTGGACTGGTCGGGGTAATCGTCGCGCGGCTGGAGCGTCGCGGGCTGAAGCTGATCGGTCTCAAGATGATGCGGATCAGCAACGACGTGGCGGCACGGCACTATGCCGAGCACCAGGGCAAGCACTTCTACGACGGCTTGATCGCGTTCATCACCTCGGGTCCGGTGGTGGCCATGATCTGGGAAGGGCGCGAAGCGGTCAGCGTGGTGCGCAGCCTGATGGGCACCACCGATCCGCTGAAAGCCTCGCCGGGGACGATCCGCGGCGACCTCGCGCTCGACCTCGGCATGAACCTGATCCACGGTTCGGACTCACCCGGTCGGGCGGAGACCGAAATCGCCCTCTTCTTCGAGCCGAAGGAGTTGCACGACTACGAGCGCACGGCGGACCGCTGGATCCGCGAGTAGCCCTTACCGGCGTGCGACTTCTGTCGACGCGATGGCCCCTCGGATGACACCGACGCGGGGAGAGTTACGACGGACAGCTGTCGAAACGGGGAGTTAGGCTCGCGACGTGGCCAAGGTCACCGATCCGTTCGAGCATCAAGAGCTCGCGGCGCCCGCCTTGGCTCACAACTGGCATCCGCGGGGCGTTTGTTACACGTTTTACATTCCAGTTCTGGCCACGGTCCGGAGCGCTTTCGCACGTGGCCGGTCGATTCGAGACCATGTGCGCCCGATACGGGATCGACTAGTTACCAGCTAGGCGGCGCCTGAGCGACTCGAGCTCATCGTTGCTGTAGAACTCGATCGTTAGCCGCCCGCCGTGCTTGAGCCTGGTCAGGACGACCTTCGTCCCAAGCGCTCGGCGGAATTCCTCCTCGAGCGCACGGGTCTCGGGATCAGCGGTAGCCACCCGGCGGGGTTGCCTCGTACCCGCTTCCATGGCACGTGCGCGCACCCACTCTTCCGTCTGGCGGACGCTCCAGTGTTCCCGTATGACCCGATCGAGGCCGACAAGTTGCTGGGCCGCAGTCGCCAGGCCCAGCAGGGCAATTCCGTGGCCGGCGGTGATCGCCCCGGTTTCGACCGCCTTGATGGCCGGCTCGGGCAAACCCAGGAGGCGCACGCTCTGCGCGATCGCCACCCGGTTCTTTCCGATCCGTTCCGCGAGGGCTTCCTGCGTCAGGCCGAAGTCGCGCAGCAGCCGCTGGATCGCGCGCGCTTCCTCGATGGCGTTGAGGTCGGTCCGCTGCAGGTTCTCGACGAGCGCCAGCTCGAGCCGTTCCTCGAGGCGGCCGCCGCTGCCGGGGTGGACGATGACCGGGACTTCGGCCAACCCGGCAATCTCCGCGGCGCGGAGGCGCCGTTCACCGGCAATCAGCTCGTAGCCGGCGAGACCCTCACGAACGAGTAATGGCTGCAGGATGCCGTGGATCCGGATCGAATCCGCCAGTTCTTGCAGTGACTCCGGATCGAAGGACCGGCGCGGCTGCTCCGGGTTCGGTTTGATCTCGGCGACCGCGATCTGCAAGGCGAAGCGGCGGCGGGCGCGATTGTCGCTCAGTTCCTCGACGTACTCTCCCGACGGAATCAGGGCCTCCAGGCCCCGACCCAAACCACGTCGCTTGTTCATCTGGCGATCAACTCCTTGGTGAGTTCCTG
>Ga0070698_100001682_pt1 | contig 24673 bp, 23 predicted proteins | sample KBSK1502metaG_FD_65477 | JGI IMG/M metagenome (GOLD analysis project Ga0070698, IMG submission 65477) | Corn, switchgrass and miscanthus rhizosphere microbial communities from Kellogg Biological Station, Michigan, USA - KBS K1-50-2 metaG | ecosystem: Host-associated > Plants > Roots >... | reverse complement strand
ATTGTTGAAAAAGATATTCTTGAATTAGAAAAGAAGATTCGTCTTTTCCGTGAAGGAAAAATGGATGAAGAAAAATTCCGCAGCCTGCGATTGGCCCGTGGTGTATATGGACAACGTCAGCAAGGAGTACAGATGGTGCGTATCAAATTACCTTATGGTAAAATGACATTGGCACAATGGAAACGAGTCTCCGATGTATCTGATGAATATTCAACCGGCAATCTTCATTTAACAACAAGACAGGATATACAAATACATTTTGTAAGTCTTGACCGTACTCCTGAAATGTGGGCTGAATTAGAAAAAGATGATGTAACAATACGTGAGGCATGCGGCAACACAGTAAGAAATATAACAGCATCCGATATTGCAGGCATTGATCCTGAGGAACCATTTGATGTAACACCTTATGCTCATGCCATGTTTGAATATTTTTTGCGCAAGCCTGTTTGCCAGGAAATGGGAAGAAAATTCAAGATCGCATTCAGCAGCAGTGAAAAAGATACGGCTCTTGTATTCATGCATGATCTTGGCGCTATTCCAAGAATAAAAATTGTTGATGGAAAAGGAGTCAGAGGTTTTAAAGTTTTAGTTGGCGGTGGACTTGGCGCACAACCACATCTTGCTATTACGACCCATGAGTTTTTAGAAGAAGATCTGCTTATCCCCTATCTCGAATCAGTATTAAGGGTATTTGATCGGCATGGTGAACGCAACAGCCGTCATAAAGCAAGAATAAAATTTCTTATTCAAAAGATCGGTATTGATGCGTTTAATGAATTAGTCGTTGAAGAGCAGCTTGCTTTGACGCAGCAGCAATATAAAGTTGACGTGAATGGTCAATGGTCAATGGTCAATCCGCCAACCGAACCTTCATTCACCATTCACCAATCACCATTGACGATCGATCCGTTCCGTTTCCAAATCTGGAAAACCACAAACGTTTTCGCTCAAAAACAACCCGGCTACTTTGCTGTTTATGTTCGTGTGCCAAATGGAAATATAAGTTCACACAGCAGCCGCAGGCTGATCGAAAAACTAAAAGATATAATTGCCGATGATGTTCGTGTTACTATCAACCAGGGATTGCAATTGCGTTTTATAAAACCTGAACATTTGGAATATGTGTACAGTGTTTTGGATGAAGAAGGTTTAGCTGCAGCAGGTTTTGGATCGGTAGCCGATGTAACAAGTTGTCCTGGCACTGATACATGTAATCTTGGTATCAGCAACAGCACAAGTACGGCGCTTGCATTAAGCGAGGTGATCGAAGAAGAGTTTCCTGAATTTTTATACAATAAAGAAATTTCTATTAAGATCAGTGGCTGCATGAATAGTTGCGGACAGCATGGTATGGCTTCAATCGGTTTTCATGGAAGCTCATTGAAATCAAAAGGACAGGTATTGCCAGCGCTTCAGGTATTGATCGGTGGTGGTGTATTGGGAAGTGGTGAAGGTCGTATTGCTGATAAAGTATTGAAAGTACCAAGCAAACGTGGACCCGATGTGATAAGAGCTGTGCTTACCGATTATAAAACCAATGCGACAAACGGTGAAACATTCTTGAATTATAGCCAGCGTAACGGCGAGAAATACTATTATAATTTATTAAAACCGTTGGCAAGTCTTGAAACATTGCTCGCCGAAGATTTTATTGATTGGGGACAGGAAGAAAAATTTGCAACTGCCATTGGTGTAGGTGAATGTGCCGGTGTAATGATCGATCTTATTTCTACACTGATAATGGAAGCCGAAGAAAAAATTGCAGCCAGCGAAGAATGTTTGGCTAATAGTAAATGGGCTGATGGGATTTATAATGCCTACGCTGCACAAATACATACTTCAAAAGCATTATTGCTGCAACAAGGTGTTCAATGCAATACACAACACGGCATATTAAAGGATTTCGATACACATTTTTCTGAAAAAGGTTTATATCCTTCGGGAAGTTTTAAAACTGCAGTAATGCGGATGAATGATGCACTGCCTTCAGAAGCTTTTGCAAAAGAATATTTGCAACAGGCAAAAGAGTTTATTGAATTTGCAAAAGTTTTTCGTGAGCAGACTGTTCTTGCTGAAAAGTGATCAATTAGTTTTTTTACCACAGAGTCACTAAGAACACAGAGAACCATGGAGGCTCTAGTGCCCCTATGTGCCTTTGTGTCTCCGTGGTTCAAAATAATTTTATTGACCAAACGTCTTTGCTACTATGATTGTACCTGCTGCAAGAAAAACCTTATTGCTTTAATATCTCGCCCAGTTTTTTGAAAGTTTCGTAAGGTCCTTTGTCGGCAAACGTGTTGGCAACCCATGCAGGAATACTTCCTCCCGGTTCTGCTTCAAAAATATAAATGATGCTGATCGTGTTTGTTGTCGGCATGGTAACTTTCCAGCTGATAGTTGACCTGGTGACTCTTACCTTCCCGCTTTTTTCAGAAATATAATCGGGAACACTGACAGATAGAATATTTAAAAACCGATCAAGACTGTCTCTATCCATTTTCAGATGCACTACAGCATCCCTGTTTGACATAGGCCATGGCAGGCTGGCCTCTGTATAATAATAAAACTCATAAGGATTGACCTGTTTAATAATGTATGATGTTTTATTATGATACACCCAATCTTTCTGACCACTCACATTTTTGAGCACTGTTATCAGCTTATCATAATTACCTTCAAAGGTGCACTCTATCTTAATGGCTTTATAACTGGAATGCTGTAATTCTGATTGATACACTTTGATGCTGTCTTTCTCTTTACTTAATTTCCAATTGTACTGGCCAGCCGCGGAGAAAGCAAAACCTGAACATAAAACAAGGCAGGTGATCTTTATAATGATGAATTTCATAGAATGATATTTGGAGCTTTGTAAGGTAAGCTTTATTAATGAACCTGCTGTTGCAATTATAGAACCTTAACAGTTTTGGGGAAAAGAATGATTTAACTGGCTGAGTGTTACTATTAAACTTTCGTTGCGAGTTTATCCTTAGTTTGTCGAAGGGCACTCTTGTACGTTCGGTAACCCGATAACTATCGGGTCTATTTGGCAACTGTTAAGCACCACTTTAAAATCTAACTGCGAATAAGATTCATCACCAGCTATATCATTATTTCTTTATCATCGGGATTACTTTGTGCTACCAGCAGTAGATAAGGAATTCTTACATGCTGGTCTGAACTGTTCGGAAAAACCGAACAGTTCATTTTAATTTTCGGGAAAACTGACTTGGCTGATCTCTAAGGATTGATCATAATATGTGCCCCGTGTGTTCCGGCATTCATGATCCATGGCATACCGTCGACCGATGGTTTTTCCGGCAAGCCTGTACTTGCAACCGTTGCATAAGGAATATAAATTACATAACGCAGGTAACCATTCTTCACTTCACCGGTTACAGGGTCAAAATCTTTCTCTTTTGCAGAATAAACATACAATGCTGCAGGTTGTTTGGGCATTTGCAGGGTGCCTGCTTTTACTTCTTTTTCACGTTCATCAAATAATTGCTGACCTTTAATGCCCTGCTTTCTCAGTTCACGTCCCCTTTGCATAAAGGGTTCCAGGTCCCTGACATAACATGCCACAGAAAAGTCGGGCTCATCAGGATTGTCTGCAAGACAGATCAATTCATTTGTTCCTTGTCTTAATAGTATGAATTGTTTATCGGTCGAATAGCCATAAACTGTGCAACTATCTCTCTTTTCCAGGGGTGCCGCTAATAAGGCAGATTTTATTTGTATGGCTGCAGAGGGTAAAACATTTTTAGCAGTGGGTCCCTCCTTTTTAGCATTACATCCGTAACAAACAGTGATCACTGTTATGAACAAAAGAATAACTCTCATATGAATTAATTGAGTTGAAAATTTTATTAAGGAAACAAAAGAACGGGTCTTTTAAAGATAGTAATTAATTATGCGTTGGTTATTATTTCTTTCTTCTCACTGTCTTTTGAAAGCCTTTTTTTGATTGGCAGCTATACTGCTCACATTCATTTTATGTACTTAGCTGTATTGATGTCCTGAGCTTGTCAAGGGTTAATTTTTCGTCACAAGTTTATCCTTAGTTTATTCTATTCAGCGCTCATGAGTGTTTAAAATAAGAGTGGAACAAAAATTTACCAAACATGGTATATTTCCCTTGAACCTGTCAGGTACATTTCGTGATAGCCGGCCATTTTTTCTTTCATCTTCTTCATCTCTTCGGTATTTTCTTCATATTTCTTCCAGCTATCTTCGTAGTCAGTTAAGCTCTCATACTTTGTAACTATAACAATTTTATTAAACGGCCCTGTTACATCCGTCATAATGTTGACCAACTCTTTATTGCCGGTCATTACATCTTTAAACAGTTTGGCCAGCTTTGAAGCGTTGCCGGGTTTGCAAATGAATATGTCGTGAACAATTATCATAAATATAGTTTTTAGTAAGGTACTATTTTTCTTATGATCTGATTCCGGATCAGTGAAGATTATGTGAGAAAAGAGTCCATCTTTGTCCCATGAAATGGATCTCGTTCTGCATACTCCTTGTCTTTACCTGCATCCTGTCTTCTGCACAGCTCCGCATCCATGCACACAATGATTACCAGAAACAGGAACCGCTTATCAATGCATTACGCAATAAAGTATTTTCAATTGAGGCGGATGTTTATCTCTCCGGTAACAGGCTGTTGGTAGCCCACGACCTGCCTGCCGGCAGGCAGGTAAAAATGATTGCAATGCTCCCAACATTGGATAGCCTGTACCTGCAACCCATCATTGAGTTGTTCCGGTTGTATAAAGGAAGCATCAGCGAAGACAGTAGCTATGCACCGGTACTGATGATCGATATAAAAGAGAACGGCGAAGCAGCAATTACAGAACTTATAAAATTGTTATCAATCCATCGTCCTGTTTTTGACCGCTCCGTAAATGCAAGGGCAGTGCAGGTTGTCATCAGTGGTGACAGAGGTTCTATTTCTAAATGGGTTTCTTATCCATCATTTATTTTTTTTGATGGCCGTCCGAATGAAAAATACGATAGTGCAACGCTGCAGCGTGTAGCTTTTATCAGTGATTCTTATTTCAACTATACAAATTCCCAGGATAGTACAACCCGTCTACAACAATTAGTAAAAAAAGTTCACGACATGAGTAAGCTACTCAGGCTATGGGCCACTCCGGATAATCCTGCTTCATGGAAACTGCAACAACAACTGGGTATTGATATCATCAATACAGATAAGGTTGCGGAGTGCAGGAAAAATAATGATTGGTGAATGGTCAATAGTGATTGGTGAATGCATATGTAAAAAATTCAAAACAATCTTTCCTGCGGAGGATGAAGGCCGAGCAAGCGAATATAAATAGTAGTTTGCCCGCGATGGTGTGTTTGATGTTCAAATGCTTTCAGCAGCCATGCAAATTTTGTTTCTTCCCAGTTATATAATTTTACTTTTTCGCCGAGAGTAGTAAAATTCATTTTTTTGAGACCATTAATAACCATGTCATAGCTTGCGACAACGTACTGCATAACCGAATCCTTTGTTTGTGCGGTTTTGCTGTCTTCAAGTATCCTGCTGCCAAATATATTTGGCAACCCTGCCAACGGCGCAATAATATTTACATTGCTTTGTGCCAGGTGCAGCATTTGCTGAGCAAAACTGCGGATGCTGTCTGTCGCTTTAAAAGAATATTTATTTGCCGGCATCGTATTGAGATAATCAATTGTATATGCTTTGGCCCGTTCCCAGTCTTTTATAAATTGTGATCTTATATCTTCCCCATTCAAAGATTGAGCAGTGAGCCCGGTGCCGGCAATACAACTGCACAGGATAAACCCAAATAAAATACGCATAAAAAGAATTTAAGAAAAAAGGTACGCTAAATTTTGTGTACGGGTTTATCAATATGGTATCCTGATCTCTAATTTACAGCCATTACCGGGACTACTTTCTATACCAACCTCTCCATTATAAGATCCTACCCGGTTAATTATATTTGAAATGCCGATCCCGTTTCTTTTTATTGCCGGATCAAACCCTATTCCATTATCAATAATGGAAAGGTATATCGTTCCGTTATTTTCACTGATGGTAATAGTGGCCCGGGAAGCGGCGGCATATTTCAGAATGTTATTTGTTTGTTCCTGTACAATGCGATAAATATTCAGCTTCAGATCTTCATCAATTGACAAATGGCCGGCTATACTGCATTCAAATTTTGTGTTTGTAACGGTATTCTCATTAAGCCTTTTGGTTAATTCTTCGATCAGCTCTTTAATACCAGCTTGTTTTTGTGGTGTTACCTGCTGGCGGCTTAATAAACGGATCTCCCGGATCGTAGTATCAATAAGTTCTTTTGATTTTTCTACAAGATCCTTCCTGTATATTTTTTCTTTTCCAATGATGCCGAGATACATGTTTATACATGTTAAGAGCTGGTTGATATTATCATGTAACTCCTGGCCGATGCGGTTCCTTTCTATTTCCTGCGCCTGTAAAACGGCTCTTATTATTTTCTTTTGTTCCTGCACTTTCTGATCCAGTAGTTCCCGTACCAGCAATTTCTTTTCCGTGATATCAGATACGGCCATCATCAATCCATGAATATTATTATCTCCTTTTGAGATAGGAAACATTCTTACATGATACCAATTGAACGAACCATCAGCCTGCGGGTAACTTACTTCATAACTGATATGCCTGCCGGCAAGCACTTCTTTCATATAAAGTAATAACTGCGGTTGTTTTTCCGGCGAAAAATAATCGAGTAAATATTTACTTATCTCAATGCTATGCCCTAATTCATTTTTTGCAAAAGCCAAAGCACGGGGATTATAGGAAATAATACGCAGGTCATGATCCATCAGTACATAGATCGTATCTGTAGTATCAAAAATGGTATGCAGGTTGGCTTCAGATTTTTGTAATGTCTGTTCCACTTTTTTCCGCTCAGTAATATCACGTGCAATCACCAATATGCGATCATCCATGAATTTTTTGGCATTGGCTTCTACATAAATAACGGTTCCGTTCTTATGTACCATTTTCCGTTCATTGAAAATAGTTTCACCGGCCGCTAACAGATCAAACCGGAGCGGTTTCGCTTTTATATGTTCTTCGTCAAGCAATGCTTTTACATTTAATTCCAATAATTCTTCCATAGTATAACCAAACATGGCGCAGAGACTTGCATTAGCATTTTTAAAATTGCCTTTAAAGTCTGTTACCATGATGGCATCCGTAGCTTGCTCAAATAAAAAATGATAATTTTCGGTGCATAGGCTATTTTGTTGCTTCTCTTCGACCGTTGTCATTTTATCACAGGAAGCTTTTTCACCGTCAGTATTTGCTGTTTGTTTCATTCGTGGTTCTTAGCAGTAATTTCATTGCCCGGGATATTTTGTATAAAAAATATTTATCCAATCATGGCATGGGTAAAGAGGAATGCAAAGGTGATACACTTAAAAAAAGCAATACTGTAAGAATCAAATAAACTCCTTTGATTTTCAAACAAAGGATGAACGGTAATTTCCGGGTGACATGTTTTCCAACCGCCTGAAGAATACAGCAAAATAATTGGGGTCATTAAAACCCACCTGGTGAGAGATCTCTTTTATTGAAAGGTTCGTTGAGTGAAGTAAATATTTTGTTTCCAGCAGGAGCCGGTTTTGAATAGATTCTTTTGCAGTAAAGCCTGTATGCTTTTTGATCAGTGAGTTAAGATGATTGGGATGCACATTTAATTGTGCAGCGTAAAAACCAACGGAACGTTCATTTGCAAAATTGGCTTCAAGCAGGTCAATGAATTTTTTAATTATATCAATAGTTGGAAGGTTTGTTTCCAAATGCAGTTCGTCTTCAAACAATCGTTCGCTCAGGATCAAAAGCTCAATAACTTTTAAAGCGATCAACTCGTCCTTATGATTATCATTACCCTCCTGCTCTTTAAGCATCGTCTCAAAAATATCTTCAACTTCTTTTGCCTGTTCATCGGTAAGATGAACATAGGGTTGTATCGATGAGCTTAATATTTTTTTGCTTTCGATGTATTGACGAGGAAAGTTATTTTGGAGGAAGAAATCCATATTAAACAATATAAAATATCCCTCCAAATCTAATGACCAGTTTCTGCTTGATGTAATTATACGGGCCGGTATCACTACCAATGTATTTTTGGGGGCTTTGAATTTATGAATACCCGTTATAAATTCACCAGACCCTTTTTTTACAAAACCAATGCGATAGTAAGACCATTTATTTGGCGGGACGCTCCTAATTGAGTTTCTAAATAAATCCTCAACCCTGAATACTTGGGACTCAAATTTGTGATTAAAATGATCATCGAGGTCAACAATACCTGCGTTTTCAAACTTCAGGATGGCTTTTCTTATTTCACTCAATATCGTGTTATCACCGGGCATAGTTGTAATGTATATAAGGTAAATCTTTTATTCCGAACATCAGCTATTTATCATTCACATTTGCTTCTCCACATGGAGAAGAGATGAACAGCCTGCCACTTTATCTTTTCACTTAAAGAACAACGTTCTATACTGAAAAGATTTGGACAAATATAAATTAGTATATAAAATTCCCTATTGTACCTAAAGTCTTACTTTCGGTTACTCATGAAACAGTAATAAAAGATCTGTCATTTTAATTATCCGGTGAAAAAGGATACACATAAACAGGCATGGTATATAATCAATGGCATTACTCTCTACAGAGTAATTGCTGCGCCTTTTTTACTGGTACTACTTTTTAGAGGACAATACGATATATTCAAATGGCTGCTGGGAGTGAGTTTTTTTACAGACCTGATTGACGGTTATCTTGCCAGGAAATATAAAGTGACCAGCATTTTGGGTACAAGGCTTGATTCTATTGGTGATGATCTTACTGTACTCGTAGCGCTGATTGCTTTGTTCGTTTTGAAGCTGGCATTTATAAAACAACAAATTATCATATTCATCATACTTCTTGCCTTGTTCCTTGTGCAAACGACGTATGCTTTAATCCGCTATGGAAAACTTACAAGCTTTCACACTTATCTTGCAAAGACCGCAGCCCTGCTACAGGGTATTTTCTTACTATTTACATTCTTTACCAATGAACCCAATCTTATTTTATTTTATGTAGCAGCCATTGTTACCATGCTGGAATTAACTGAAGAGACCATACTGGTCGGCCTTTTGCCGCATTGGGAAGCAAATGTGAAAGGAATTCACCAGGTACTAAAAAAGAAAGGTGGCTAAGTACAATTGAGTGTCCTTGTTATCTGCTTAATGTAACCTGATCACTCCAGCAAACGATATAAGAATAAGAACTCTGCTTTGAATGGTAACTCCGTGATATAAGCGGTATTAACGTTGTATTGGTAAACCCTTCCCTGTCTTTGCTGCTCTTAGATGTATTATTCACTTAAAAAAAATACAATTATGAAAAAGATCTTTACACTATTAGTCGCTGTTGGTTTTTTAACAGCAATGAATGCACAGACTGGTTCAAGGGATCGTGATAACCGCGATACCCGGGATCAGCGAACCGATCAGCGAGATAATAACAACGGCAAAGATGTTATTATAAATGATGGCCGCTATGATAATGACGACCGCTTTGATAACAACTTCGGGTCTTACAATGGAAACATAAGGATGCAGATCGCCAAGGTAAATCGTAAGTATGATCTCAAAATTCAAAGAGTAAAGAATGATTTCTTTATGAGACGTTTTGAAAAAATGAGAATGATCCGTTCTTTAGAAGCACAACGTCAGCAGGAAATAAGAATGCTGTATGCAAGGAACAACAAAAAAGGACAACATGATCGTGGTTATGATTCAAACCATCGTTATTAAAAAAACAAAGTAACAGGTTAAATAAAATCCCGTCCTGCATGTGCGGGATGGGATTTTTTATTTAAGCAATGCTGCTTATATGCGGTTTTTCTTATCATGCATACTTGCCATAAGGTAGAGTTAATCAATAGGGTATCCTGATCTCTACTTTACAACCCATTCCGGGGCTACTTTCTATAACAACCTCTCCATTATAAGATCCCACCCGGTTAATTATATTTGAAATTCCTATCCCCTTTCTTTTTTTATTTACATCAAATCCTTTTCCATCATCCTGTACAACAATATTAATAACGTTGTTATCCGCTTGCAGGGATACACCCAGATTTTTTGCATCCGCATACTTCACAATATTATTCAGTTGTTCCTGTATGATCCTGTATATATTTAATTTCAGATCGTCGCTGATAACCAGGTTTGATAAATTATATTCAAAACTTGTTTTTATCGTTGTGTTTTTACCTGCATCGTCAAGAAGCATCTGAATCGAGTCTTGTAAATTAATATTTTTCAAAGGAGTGACCAGTTTACTGCTTAATATCCGGATTTCCTGAATGATTTTATTTAATAGTTCTATTGAATATTTAATTACTTTTTTGAATTTTTCATCCTTTCCCGCTATACTCAAGTGCAATTTAATGCCGACCAATATCTGGTTAATATTATCATGAAGTTCCTGGCCTATATGGTTCCTTTCCTTTTCCTGGGCATTAATAATAGCCCTTGCTATTTTCTTTTGTTCCTGGACCTTTTGCTCCAGGATCTTCTTTTCCAGTAATTTAAAATTTTCTTCTGCTTTTTTACGCTCAGTAATGTCGCGGGAAAAACATGCGGCTCCAATGATAGTATCTCCATTATAGATAGGATAAAAGGAAATTTCTGACCAGGAATCCCAGGGAAAGTCATCATGTTCAATTACTGTAAAGTTTTCTCCGGAAAATGTTCGTTCATAGTATTTGCGAGACCAATTCCGCTGTTCTATGCTAAACCCCCTTGCAAGAATCCCACTTTCTTTTGAAACTATCCTGCCCGTTGTAGTCTTAACTATCTTATCAAATGCATCATTGGAAGTAATTAATCTGAAGTCCCTGTCCACACTCCACATCAGGTCATTGGTGTTATTTATCAAAGCTTTGAGGTTATTGCGATCAAACTCTCTTTCCTGTTCAATTTTTTTCTTTTCAGTAATATTTCTCCCTGTAATACATATGCCTTTCACCTGGCCGGATTCTATAACCGGGGTCAGGGAAAAATCAATCCAGGCTGTATTACCATTTTCCATTTCATAAGAACGGTCGTATTGAATACTTTCTCTATTTAGTACTCTTGTAATAATTTCCCGGAAGATTTTTTTTCTTGGTTCTTCAATAAAATCGTAAATGGATTGACCAATTTTAAACTCTTTTACGTCGCTAAAAAAAGTATATGCTGTTGCCTTGTTGTTAAAAGCCATTACAACAGCATTCCTGTCCATTAATAAAAATCCTTCAGAAGTATTTTCAAAAATGGCTCTCAGGTTAGTTTCTGATTGTTTTATTTTTTGTTCTGCTTCCTGTTTTTCTTTTTCAGAATTTCTCCGTTCTAACACTGTGGTTATGGCAACAGGTAATCTTACCAGGCGGTCTTTGAGGATATAATCATCCGCTCCTGATTTAATAATATCTGCGGCAAACTCTTCCGACACCGTTCCTGTTACCATAATGAATGGAATGCCCGGAAATTTTTGACGGGCTATAGCAAGCGCCTCTACTGAATTAAATTGTGGTAAAGAGTGATCAGACAATATAATGTCAGGATGAAACTGATCGAGAGCCAGCAGGTAAGTTTTTTTGTCAATTGCCAGGTGGAATTCACAATTCAAATTTTTCTTTACCAGGAACAGCTGTAGAATTTCTGCATCCTCAGCACTGTCTTCAAGTATTAATATTTTTATAGACTCTTTCACGCTGTAATTCTATACTCTTTTCTTTGTGTTTATAAATGATACGCTACCGGAGTACAAAGATGATGCACTTAAAAGGCTTCAATAATGTAAGAAGCAAATAAACATCTTTGATTTTCAAACAAATATGTTTTTTGATCAGTGAGTTAAGATGATTGGGATGCACATTTAATTGTGCAGCATAAAAACCAACGGAAAGTTCATTTGCAAAATTGGCTTCAAGCAGGTCAATGAATTTTTTAATTATATCAATAGTCGGAAGATTTGTTTCCAAATGCAGTTCATCTTCAAACAATCGTTCGCTGCTCTAATAAAAAAATGCTGATCCCTGTTTATCGGAATCAGCATTTCGCTATGAAGAAAATAATTCAACCTTTTCCATTTTTCTTTGGCGGTTGGGTTTTTTGTGGTTGACTTTTTTGCGGTTGGTTCCTTTGTGGTTCATTCTTTACCGGTTGGTTCTTTTGTGGCTCAGTTCTTACTGGTTGAGTTTTTTGCGGTTGATTTCTTTGTGGCTCATTTCTTATTGGTTGATTTTTTATTGGCTCATTCCTTACCGGTTGAGTTTTTTGTGGTTGAGTTTTTTGTGGCTCATTTCTTACTGGTTGATTTTTTATTGGTTCATTCCTTACCGGTTGAGTTTTTTGTGGTTGAGTTTTTTGTGGCTCATTTCTTACTGGTTGATTTTTTATTGGTTCATTCCTTACCGGTTGAGTTTTTTGTGGCTCATTTTTTACTGGTTCATTCCTTACCGGTTGAGTTTTTTGTGGCTCATTTTTTACTGGTTCATTCCTTACCGGTTGAGTTTTTTGTGGTTGATTTCTTACCGGTTGATTCTTTATTGGTTCATTTGTGCTAGTTGCTTTTACCTTATTCGCTTTTTCAAGCGGAACTGTTTTTGCCGGCCTGGCAGAACCTTTATCACCAGCATTCACTTTAGGTTTATAAATAGTCACTTGATTATTTGAGGCCGTTGTACGTCCCGGTCTTGATGATTCACTCAATTTTACCGGCGTAATACTTTGACTTGTGTATCGCTCTACTTCAGTTCGCTGCGGTCCATTTACAAAAACGTTTCTTGTTGGACCTCCACTTGTGCTATAATTATTAATAACAGTTGTGTTATTAATGATCGTTGTATTCTGTTGGGAACTTACATAATAATTATAAATAGTTGGTGAAGTAATATAACGTCGCGGTACAAAACACCAGTAATCATAAGGAGGTGAATAATTACCAAATGAAATGCTGATGCTGATACCTGCATCCAATGGTGCCCATCCATAATAATCTCCACCACCACGCCATACTACCCATGCAGGCGCCCATTCATAATCAGGTACCCATAACCAACCATAGAAAGGATCATAATGCCAGCGGCCATAATGGAATGGCGCCCATCCCCAATCATAATCGGAAACCCATATCCATTGGTATTCATCAGACCAAACCCAGTGACCACTGGTTCTGTAAGGATGAAATCCACGAGATACATGCGGCTGCCATACATAACCATATTGCGGATAAGAGATCCATGTTCCATAAGGCGACAGGTTATCATAAAAGAATTGAAAACTTACTGATACTCCCTGTGCTTTTGATTGAAGCGACGAAATGCTCATCATGAGCATCAACAAAATCGCTATGAAAATATTTATCTTTTTCATTTTTAGTCTTTTAGTTATTATTCGATCATCAACTGGGGATAAAAACAAAGTCCGTACCATAAGAGGAAAAGTGTTGTTTTTCATTGGAATAGATCAATAACTCAACAGAACAAGAAAGCCCAAAAAAATAACAGGAAGTTTATGCCAGTTTATGATCACAATTTGTCGTACCGGATCTTATAAATGAAAGTTTTAACCTCCACTTTTTATACGTTAATAATTTCCGGGTAACCCTTTCCTTTTTTATGGAAAGGTGATCGAAGTGGACTATACTACAAAGAATATTTTGTTTGAAGCTACACTCACACCACCACGTATTTCCTTTGGGGTCACCTTTCACAGAACAGAGCGACTTAATTTATATCCTTAAATATAGTTGCAGAAATTTTTTTATCGTAATAAATACAAGAATTCCTGCACAGCGTTAATCATTTTATTATTGCAGCAACGGAAGCACCGGCTCAAGATCATACTTTGTTTCATCAAATGGCAGTAATAATTTATTCCGGAGTACAGTACTTAATTTTCTAAGATCAAATTTCTCTTTGAATTTTGAATAAGAATTCCTGATCATTCTTTGCAGTTCGTTTTTATCTATCACATCCTGCAGATCTATTACATAAGAATCTTCTGCCACATATTCCAGGATCGTTTCATTTTCAAAAACAAACCGAATAGTAAACTGGCAGGCGATCCCTTTTTTTGTTGCTGCTCTTTTCTTTATTACATTAAGTGAAATAGAACTGAATAATTTTTCGGGTTCTTCTTCAATTGAGATAACAGGCGGATGATAAAGCCATTTAGTAACGATAAGTTCCGTTTGTTCTATCATTATTATTTTTTCGTTCTTATTTTTTAAAAGTACAAAGGAAGAATGGTATGCACACTAGGTTCTCTAAGACTTGGCACAGTTTTTCTATAGAAATTAAAAAATCAACTATGAACAATTTCTGGAGATCATTGATTGCTGGTTACGCAGGTTGGAAATGGGGAGGAGGTTGTCTTGGAGGTATTGTTGTGTTCTTTATTGTGTTTTGGTTACTCGGGTATGTACATTGCTGATGGTTCGACATGCTTCGACAAGCTCCCACGACATTCGTCGGGGCAGACAGGATGACAAACCTTAAAGTTGACAAACCCTAAAACTGTTGATATTTTTTCTCACTATTAATAAATAATTTGAGATCACGGCGGGCACGGTAGTGACAGGATCTTTGCCCGCTGTGGTTATTTTTTTAACAACCTTCGTAACGATGTCTGAAAAAACTCCTGCATTTAGAAAAACACTCTGAAAAAATTGTCGCAGGATCCTGTTGCTACTGCTAAAGCAATACAACTTGTATATGTAAGTTGCAAAGATGAAGGGATCGAAAGAGTAGCTGCAGGAAAAGGATTCAAATACTTGTTTCGCAACAAAACAATAAAAGATAAAACCACCGTGCAGCGGATCCGTTCATTAGTGATCCCTCCCGCATGGAGAGATGTTTGGATATGCCGGATTGCCGAAGGTCATTTACAAGCAACCGGTCTTGATGTACGGAACCGCAAACAATACCGCTATCACTCCACATGGAATGAGCTGCGGAATAAAACAAAATTTTATCGCTTGCCTGAATTAGGAAAACTGTTGCCTGCTATCCGCAAACAATTGGATACTGATCTCTCATTACCTGGTTTACCGAAAGAGAAAGTTCTTGCTGCCGTAGTAAGCCTGATGGAAAAAACAGGTATTCGCATTGGCAATGAATTTTATGAAAAACTATACGGCTCATTTGGTCTTACAACGTTCAAGGATAAACATGCAGAAATAAAAGGCAGTCATTTGAAATTTTGTTTCCGCGGTAAGAAAGGCGTTGAACATACGATATCATTAAAAAGTAAAAAGCTGGCGAAGATCGTTCAGAATTGTCGTGATATACCGGGCAAAGAATTATTTCAATACATAGATGAAGAAGGCAACCGTCAATCAATAGATTCAGGAATGGTAAATGAATATATCCGCAGACTGGCAGGAGAAGATTTTACTGCAAAGGATCTGCGTACCTGGTGCGGCACGTTAGTAGCGTTAACAGCAATTACAGAAAATGGTTTAGTGACGGATGGTGATTCAAAGAAAAAGGTGATCGCCGTGTTAGACAAAGTATCAGAACAATTAGGTAATACAAGAACTGTTTGCAAAAAATATTATGTACATCCTTCACTGCTTGAAATGTACGAAGGTGGTAAGCTTGATAAATGGTTATCTAAAAAAGAAAGTATTTCAAAAAATGAAACCGGCTTATCGCCGGTTGAAAAAACACTGGTAAATATTTTGGAGAGCCTGTGATCATTTATTGCTTACTGTATCATTTATTCCTAACACAGATGCATTATTCCACCCTTTTTCGATCGCTAACAGTCGGGAAGCTTTTGCAGGATGTGTACGTGAGTTTTTTTCCTTAGCTATATAATACATTACGTTTTGTGACTGTTGAAGAGTAGCCCCGAGTTTATGCAAAATAAAACCAGCAAACTCATCTGCCTGTAATTCTAATTCCGGAGTACTTCCGCCTCTGCGAATTGTATGGCCATTCAAATGATGCCCAACTTCATGAGCCAGTAAAGCCATGACTGCCCATTTATTCTTTGTAAGATCATTAATAGTGGTAATAAAGGCTGGGTTATACAAGATATATCTCTTCCTGTGCGAAATGGATGCTTCAATGTTCAATACATCGGCTTGTTTCAATTCAAAATTCTGCTGTAGCCCTGTTGCATTGATGATCTCTTGTAACATCTCCTGAATGTTGAGGGGTTTTATCGAAGCAGTATCGTTATTGATTTTTATCGGGCAATCATTTTTACCTGGACTGGCAATGCTGGTTGATACAACAACAATAAATGCTGCAAGAAGGGCGGCTTGTTTCATGAATTAATTTGGGGGATAAAATTTTGAACAGCAAATTTAATTCAAATCTTTTTAATAAAATGATAAAAATTCAATCTTCAATGTTCCTACACAGAAAGATTTTTTAAAGCGAAACAAGTGTTGCAATAAAATTGGCTGGCATGGTTGTGGCGCTCTTTGTATAGCTGCCATTTTTTTATTAATATTTTAAACTAAATACTATGAAACTAAAAAGTTTTTTGGCACTGGCAGTGATAACATTTTTTACTGCCTGTAGCTCAACTTACCGGGCAACTGATACGGGAGTTGTAATATCAACAGACGCATCAAGGGCTTTTGAACTACAGTATCCATCAGCTACTAATGTAGTTTGGAGCAGTTATGATCCAAATATCGTGATCCTGAATGATTGGGATATGGCGGGCTGGACTGTGATAGATGCAGATGATTATGTTGTACGATTTGATATGGATAATGAAAAGTATTACGCATGGTACGACAGTAATGGCGAATGGATAGGTACGGCTTACGTGATAAATGATTACACTACTTTACCTGATATGGTCAGAAGTACAATTAACTCAAAATATCCGGGCTATATTATCAGCAGTGTGAACAAAGAATTCCATAAAGACAGGGTCGCTTATGAAATAGTATTGAAAGACGGCGATACCAAACAGGTTGTATTAATGGATCTTAATGGAGTTGTACTTAAATCAAAAATGAAATAGTTTAAAAAAGCAATTCTGCAATAATTACAAGGTTGTGGTAGTCTTACTATCACAGCCTTTTTTGTAGCCAGCAACATTTGAGGTTCTGGCACGTTTGCTGCATAGCTTATATACCGCCCCGGTAAGAAAATAATAGTGCTTATGAAAATTCTTTTATTTACTTGTTGCCTGCTATGTTCGTTAAATTCCTTTTCACAAGGTAATCCCGATTCTTTAAAAACAAATAATAATGCTGGTCTTATAACAGACAGTATAAAAATTTTCAACGATACTGCAGACAAGAGACCGCGCAATATTTATGGAGACTTGCTGAATGATGATCCTCATTATAACCGCAGATATTCAGTTGGACTTGTGCTGGCAAGAGTAACAAGCTCTAATGTTTTTGGCTGGGCTTATAGTCGCTATGTTATGAAAGAAGAATGGGCGGAGATAAGTATCAAAACAATAAAAAATAATTTTAAATACGGATGGGAATGGGATAATGATCGCTTTGGAACAAATTTTATTGTTCATCCCCGTGCAGGCAGCGATTATTTTAATGTAGCCCGCAGCAATGGTTATAGTTTTTGGGGTTCTTATCCTTTTGCTTTTATTGGCAGTGCTCAATGGGAGTGGTTTGGTGAGAATACAAGACCATCAAAAAATGACCTGATCAATACACCGATCAGCGGTGCATTCTTAGGCGAGATATTGTATCGTATCAGTTCAAATATTTTGGATGACAGGAAACGTGGCCGCAACAGGGTATGGCGTGAAGTTTTTGCAGGCACCGTTAATCCTACACGAGCATTGAATCGTTTAACGCAGGGAAAAATGTCAAGAGCAACGCCGTATGATGTTTACCAGCAGGAGCCGTTGAATGTTACATTAAGTGTCGGTGCACACCGGGTAAATGAGAATGATAAATTTGGAACAGGCAGTACAAATGCGATCGTGAATTTACAATTAGATTATGGCGATCCATTTGAGATCAGGAGCAGAAAATCATTTGATGTTTTTCGTTTGAGGTTGGAAAGTCGCTATGGCGATGACAAAAGAATTATTGATAATGTTCTTGGCTATGGATTGTTATTTGGAAAAAATATTATCAAAGGAAATAATGGAATACTTATCGGCATCTTTCAGCATTTCGATTACTGGAATAATAAAGTATTTGAATTAGGAAGTCTTGGTTTTGGCCCAGGGATCATTTCAAAAATAAAATTCAGAACGCAATCCAATCTTTATTCGGGTTTGCATTTTGCTGCTGTGCCGTTAGCCGGTAACAGCACAAGGTTTGGTCCCGATTCATCGGAATTCCGTGATTATCCTTTTGGCGGCGGATGGGAAGGAAGAATTGAAGAACGATTAAATATTGGAAAATGGTTAAGTATTGGATTCAATGGTTATTATTACTGGATACATAATTATGAAGGCTCGAATGGAAAAAGCAAGATCGGGATTTTAAAACCCCTCGTAACGCTTCGTCTTATTAATAATATCAGTATTGGTTTTGAACATCATATTTATTATGATGATCGTTCTCTCGATAAGCTTGATCAACTGCGGTTGACAACAACAGAACAAAAAGTTTTCTTACAGTTCTTTTTTGAGGACAGAAGAAGGTATGGAAGATATCATTGATGACAGTTCAAATGATCTTGGTATCAACAATATCCCCAACCTGGGTTTGCAAGTGGATCATTTCTTTTAATGCCTCCAATTTTTGTCTTACTAATTTTTTTGCCATTTCATCAATTAAGTTTCCTTCCTTATCAAATTTTTTTTCAGCCTGTGCTACCAATACTTCTGGTTTATAAACAGGTTTCATATCTAAGAAAAGAAACACATTATGAAAAGCCATTTGCATTCTGACTGTGCCCCATAAGCCTGGTGTAGCACCAATAACTGCTACAGGTTTGCGCAGCAATGGGGAATCTTCGCCCCGCGATGCCCAGTCGATGGCATTTTTCAAACCACCGGGAATAGAATAATTATACTCAGGCGAGGCAATCAGAATACCATCTGCATCCGTCAGCATTTTTCGAAAATGTTCTACTGTTTCCGGCCGTTGTTTTGCGGCTGGCAGATCAAGATCGGCATTGTATAATGGAATATCAGCAATTGAAATAATTTCCATTGAAACATCAGCCGGTAATAATTGTGCAGCAGCTTTTAGGAGCATTGTGTTGTATGATCCTTTTCTCAGGCTACCTGATAAACCAACAAGTTGAATATAGTCGCTCATAAAAGTATTTTATAACAAGTCACAAAAATTGTTCCCGTATAAAATGTGACGGCACAAACATTGTAAGTGTTTAATTATTAAAATAAAAACTATGATTAGGAAATTAAAATCAGGAGAATACAGGCTTTATTCAAGAAAGAAAAATCCAAAAACAAATAAGCGAAGAAATCTGGGAACTTTCAAGTCGCTGGAAGCTGCCCAAAAACATGAACGGCAAGTACAATATTTTAAACGTCATTAATAATAGTCTTTGTTTTGCTGTTTCCCTTTGGATTAACTTTTGCAATTTGCAGCTGTAATGAGAACATGGGAAATAACTACGCTGATAATTGGCGAAGTACTGTTAACACTTGCAACTTTCTCCGCTATTATTGCCTTGATAGTATTTTCTATTCGAAAACCTATTCGCAAGCATAAACCTCTCGATATGCTGATCTTTGATAAGATCAAACCAGGTGTGAATACAGTGAACAACAAGATCATGCTGTTTATTACTTTTTTGGGTAAACACCAATTCCTTATCCCCGCCAATCTTATTCTTATTTTTTATTTTTTGCTGGTAAAAAAACAAACATGGTTCTCCATTCGTGTTATTACAATTGCAATAAGCAGTTTGGTATTGATGCTATTATTAAAACAATTATTTCAACGAAAAAGACCTTTATCGCCATTATTGAAAGCAGCAAAGGGATTAAGTTTTCCCAGCGGGCATGCAATCATGGCTGTAACATTTTATGGATTGCTCACCTATATTTTACAACATTCCATTTCTATTGATTGGCTGAAATTGTTGCTTACGATCCTTGTCATTATATTAATAATATTAATAGGATTCAGCCGTGTATATCTCCGTGTGCATTATGCAAGTGATGTAGCAGCGGGATTTATCATTGGTTTGTTGTGGTTACTAATTTCACTCGCAGTTTTAAAATGGCTGGAAAGTTATGTTACTTCACTATAGATCTATTTTTCAAGATCATGAAAAACAGTTCCGGTTTCAGTACTGTTGAACCAATTGAATTGTTCATGAAGTTTTACCACATCCCCGATTATAACTAACGAAGGGGAGCTAAACGTTTTACCTGCAAAATCTTTTGCGCAATCTGTCAATGTGGTTGTATGAACTTGTTGGTGAATAGTAGTCGCCTGCTCAATAATTGCAAGCTTTGTTAATGGTTTTTTTGAGAACCGTAAAAGTATTTCTGCAAGGTCACAAATATTTTTTGCGGCCATGTAAAACACCAATGTGTCAGATGAGTTGGCAAGATGTTTCCATGTTTCAGGATTATAATAGCTATTAGGGTTATAAGTAAGGAACTGCACAGCTTGTGCATGTGCCCTTGCAGTTAAAGGAATTCCTGCATAAGCAGAGGCGCCGGATGCTGCCGTAATACCTGGAATGATTTCAAAAGGAATATTCTTTCCAGTCAGTGAATGTAATTCATCGAATACGTTACTAAAGAAAGCAACATCGCCGCCTTTTAGTCGTAAAACTTTTTTTCCTTGTTGTGCATGTTCAATTATCAATGAGGTTACTTCTTCCTGCGAAAAAGAACTGTCATTGTATCCTTGTTTTCCGGCAAATAAAATCAACGCATCTTTTCTTGCATGTGCAGAAATAATATCAGGGTTTACCAATCGGTCCGTAATGATCACATCTGCTTCTGTTAATCGCTTCTGTAATTTTAAAGTGATCAATTCTGCATCACCCGGACCAGCCCCGGCAATAATTACAAATCCTTCACTATTTATCTCTTGTTCTGACATTTCAATTTTTGTTTTGTCAATGGTCAATCGTGAATTGTCAATAAAAAGTTGAAACCATATTCATCATTGCCCATTCGCCATTCATGATTTAATTAACACTGCAGCTACGGTACTGTTACTTGTTTCATCTATCAAAATAGCGCTGCCATTTTCATTCAATCCCTCATAGCCATCATATATCAACGGTGAAGCGGTCTTTATAGTTGCTTTCACAACTTCATTCAGTTTTACATTTCCCTCAACAGGTTGACGCTGTAAACTATTTACATCCAATTTGTATTCCACATTTCTTACAATTGCTCTTACTTGCCGGCTATTATGCTGTAATAAATATTTATTGCCTGAGATCAACGGCTTATCATCCATCCAGCAAAGCAATACTTCAAGTTCATTATTTACTTGTGGAAGGTTGTCAACCTTAACAATAGTATCACCCCGACTGATATCAATATCGTCTGTCAATTGAATCACGGCGCTTTGCGGCGCAAATACTTCTTCTACCTCTTTTCCTGCTATCTCAACAGAAGAAATAGTTGTTTCAATATTCTGTGGCAATACTTTTACCTTATCCCCTTTTTTATAAATACCACTGATTATTTTTCCGGCATAACCCCGGTAATCATGTAAATCATCAGTTTGCGGACGAATAACAAACTGTACCTGGAATCTTGCATCTGTCAAATTGATATCGCTATCCAATTTTACATCTTCCAAAAATTCAAGCAAAGGTTTCCCGCTGTACCAGCTTATATGTTTCGATTTGTCAACAATATTATCTCCATCCAATGCACTGATCGGAATATAAGTCACATCTTTCAGATCCAATTGCTTTGCCACTTCACTATAATCGATCACGATATTATTAAATACGTCCTGTGAATATTCCACCAGATCCATTTTATTTACAGCAACAACAACATGAGGGATCTTCAACAGCGATGCAATGATGGAATGACGACGTGTTTGTTCAACTACACCCTGTCTTGCATCGATCAAAATAATTATCAGGCTTGCATTTGATGCACCCGTTATCATGTTGCGGGTATATTGCACATGTCCCGGCGCATCGGCAATAATGAATTTCCTTTTCGGCGTAGAAAAATAACGATAGGCTACATCAATTGTAATGCCTTGTTCTCTTTCTGCACGCAGACCATCCGTTAGTAAAGCCAGGTCAACTTCACCATTCTCTTTATTCTTTGTCGATTTTTCCAAAGCTTCTAATTGGTCGATCAAAATATTCTTACTGTCGTACAGCAAACGACCGATCAAAGTGCTTTTGCCATCATCAACGCTGCCTGCTGTAATAAATCTCAGTAAATCCATATTCCCTGTATATAGTTATTTTTATTATGATACCAACTTTTGTAATTCTATTGGGCTTCTGTTGCGTCGCACTCTTGTACCACACAACTCTATTCACCATTCAGATCCTCCCAGTAGTGATAACGAATATTTAAAAGAAACAAAACCTCCCCGATCTAAGTCGCCCCTTAGGGGGACAGGGGGTTAAAAATATCCATTCTTCTTTCTGTCTTCCATTGCCGCTTCTGTTACTTTATCATCAATCCTTGTTTCGCCTCTTTCACTTATTCTTGTTGAAATAATTTCATTGATCACTTCATCCAATGTTGCAGCATTTGATTCTACAGCTGCTGTACAGGTCATGTCACCAACAGTACGATAGCGAACTTTCTTTGTAAGTACAACATCATCATCAGCTGGCTGTACAAATTCACTGATAGCTACCAATTGTCCTTCATGTTCTATCACTTTTCTTTCATGCGCAAAATAAATAGAAGGCAATTCAATTTTTTCATGACGTATATAATTCCAGATATCCAGTTCTGTCCAGTTGCTGATGGGAAACACTCTTACATTTTCCCCTTTATGAATTCTTCCATTATAAATATTCCAGAGTTCAGGTCTTTGCAGCTTAGGATTCCATTGACCAAACTCATCTCTCACTGAAAAAATTCTTTCTTTGGCTCTTGCCTTTTCTTCATCGCGTCTTGCACCACCAATACAGCAATCAAATTTGAATTCCTCAATTGTATCTAATAAAGTATAAGTCTGTAACCAGTTCCTGCTTGGAAATTTTCCTTTTGGTTCGGTAAGGCTTCTTTGTTTGATCGTGTCTTCAACTTTACGAACAATTAATTCAGCGGCTACTTCTTTTACAAGTTTATCACGAAAATCCAATGCTTCAGGGAAATTATGTCCTGTATCAATATGCACTAAAAGAAAAGGGATCTTACCGGGTGCAAACGCTTTTCTTGCCAAATGAACTAACGTAATTGAATCTTTACCCCCGCTAAACAATAAGGCAGGCCTTTCGAACTGCGCCGCCACTTCCCGAAAGATGTGAATGCTTTCCGATTCTAATTGTTCCAAATAATTGAGATGATACTGACTCATTCCTTTAAATTATTTAATTAGTCTACCAACTTAGTGGGTTTATGTTTATAAAAAAAAGCTCAACGCTTTTATTATTGTATTCATTATTTTCCTACCTGGTTTTCTGTTTCAGTTACTTCATGTATATGTAAACCACATTCTTTTTTGCTGCTATCTTCCCACCACCAACGACCTGCCCGGAAATCTTCCCCGGGTTTAACAGCTCTTGTACACGGTGCACAGCCAATACTTACAAATCCTTTATCATGTAAAGGATTATAAGGAACATCATTCCTGCTTACATATTGTTTTACTTGTCCCCACGTCCAGTTCAGTAATGGATGAAATTTTATAATTTGATTTACTTCATCCCATTCAAGCATCGGCATATCCTGGCGGTTATTACTTTGCTCTGCACGAATGCCGGTGATCCAGATCTTATTTCCTTTTAATGCTCTTTGCAACGGTTCAACTTTTCTTATATGACAACATTGCTTGCGATTCTCCACCGATTCATAAAAACTATTTGGCCCTTTTTCGCTTACAAAATCCTGCAATGAAATTGCATCAGGATAATAAGCAGAAATAGTAAGGCCGTATTTTTCAACCGTGCGGCTCCATGTTGAATATGTTTCAGGAAAAATTCTCCCGGTGTCAAGTGTAAACACTTTAACCGGGAGTTTATTAGATGTAATAAAATAAGTGATCGCCTGGTCTTCCAATCCAAAACTGGTGGAAAACACAACTTCGCCGGGAAAGCGGTTTGCAAGAATTCGTAATTGCTCTGCAATTTCTTTTCCCTTTAATTCATTCATTAATTCACTTACCAAAACACTCATTTTATTTTCGATTAATCTTTTACTTCTTATGGCAGAGCGACAATCGTTATTATAAATTTGGTTGCGGTGTATAACGTAAATAAGGCTTAACGATCTTTACACCTTTCTGAAACTTCTTTTGTGCATCTTCAGTTGTTACTGACAATGCTACGATAACATCTTCACCATGATTCCAATCAGCCGGGGTAGCCACACTATAACCTGCTGTCAATTGCAATGATTCGAGTACACGCAATACTTCATGAAAATTACGTCCGGTTGTTTGCGGATATGTAATGATCAGTTTTATTTTTTTATCCGGGCCAATGATAAACAATGAACGAACTGTTACCGTTTGCGATACTTCCGGATGGATCATATCATACAAAGTGGAAAC
>Ga0070698_100001680_pt1 | contig 24678 bp, 29 predicted proteins | sample KBSK1502metaG_FD_65477 | JGI IMG/M metagenome (GOLD analysis project Ga0070698, IMG submission 65477) | Corn, switchgrass and miscanthus rhizosphere microbial communities from Kellogg Biological Station, Michigan, USA - KBS K1-50-2 metaG | ecosystem: Host-associated > Plants > Roots >... | reverse complement strand
CGGCATCATCGTTTCGGCGATGGTTCCCGGCGCCGGCGGCTACGAGCTGAAGCGAGACGACGGTACAAGCGCGGCCGAGCAACTTGCGCGCCTCGTCCCGAAAGGGCGCGTCGTCACTGCGTTCACGTCCATTTCCTCTGCATTGATCCGCGATCCGGCGAACGGCGAAAAGCCCACGGTGTTTACTGGCGCGGACGATGAGGTCGCGCGCTCGACCGTGATCGCCCTGGCCAAGGAGATCGGCTTCGAGGGCGTGGGTGCTGGCCATCTTGACGCTTCACGCAACATCGAGAACCTCGGCCTGCTCGTGGGACAGCTTGCCTACGGATCAGGCTTCGGAAACCGCGTTACGCTGCGCGCTTATGTAGCGTCGTGAGCCGTTCGACGGGCACGCCCAGGAAAAGGTTCAACTGTACCGAAACGGAGAAGCAATCTATGCCTGCCTATCTCGTCTATGTTTGCCAGAGTGTGAGCGATCGGAAGGAACTGGAGACATATTGGAAAGATATGCCTCGTACTTTCATGGGGTTCGACGTCAAGCTCCACACCGCGTACCGGCCATTCCAGCTCCTCGAGGGTGAAGGACCGGTCGAAGGAGTCGTGGTCGCGGAGTTCCCGTCGATGGAGGAGGCCAAGAGATGGTACGACAGCCCGGGATACGTCGCGGTGCGCCAGCACCGTATGCGAGGCGCAAAATATCTTGGCTTGCTCGTCGATGGGGGAGTTACAGAAAGTATCGATGAGCGGATGCCTCAGACAAGGCGGAAGTCCTGAGGCCCGTCCCTGCACAAAAATTCGAAATGCTGCACAAATACTCCGGCCGCTCCGGTGTATAGTCACTATCCACCGCACAGAGCCCTCGAACGACCTCATCCCCATTTCCTTAAGTGGCACCGAGACTACTGCTTCAAGCGGTGAGCGTTCTGGCCGATTCAAGGGCCGAACTTGAAGGGTCGCGCGGACCACTATGACAGAAGCCCCAAACTCCTGAAGCTCGCGTGGCCCTTGCGACCGATCACCAGATGGTCGTGGATGGCGATTCCCAGCGCCTCGGCTGCTTTCTTGATCTCGCGCGTCATGTCGATGTCGTCGCGCGAGGGCTTGGGATCGCCCGAGGGATGGTTGTGCACCAGGATCAGCGCCGCGGCATTGAGCGTCAGCGCCCGCTTCACGACCTCGCGCGGGTAGACCGGCGTGTGATCGATGGTGCCGCGCTGCTGCACTTCGTCGGCTATGAGCACGTTCTTGCGGTCGAGGAAGAGGATGCGGAACTGCTCGGTCTTCTCGTGCGCCAGCGCCGTGTGGCAGTAGTCGATGAGCTGCTGCCAGTTGGTCAGGACCGGCATGTCCTTGACCTTGCGCTCGGCGAGCCGCCGGCCGGCCTCGCGCGAGGCCTTGAACAGCACGAGCGTGCGCTGGTCGATGTCGAACTCGCGCAGTTCGGCGGGCTCGGCGGCAAAGACGTCGCCCAGCGTGCCGAAACGATCCAGCAGCCTCTTGGCGAGCGGCTTGGTGTCGATGCGTTCGATCGAATAGAAGAGCAGCAGCTCAAGCAGCTCATAGTCTTCCAGCAACTCGGCGCCCGCCCTCATCACGCGCTCCCGCACACGGCCGCGATGGCCGTGATAGTGAGGCTGCGGCTCGGCCGCGTCGGCATTGTGTCCGGCGCCCGCCGGCTGGCCTTCAAGCGCCGAGGCGAGCCGGGTGGTTGGATCGTCGCCGGCGAATTCCCAGCACTGGTCGAGCCTGTTCCAGATGCCACCCGCCTCGCGCAGCAGCAGGCGATAGACAAGAGTATTGCCGATGACACGCCAGCGATCCTCCCCGGCCTGGACGCGCAAACCCGCCGACAGCAGCGTGCACAGCGCGTCGTCGCTGGCGGCAGCGACGACCTTTGCAGTGCGGCTGGTCTTGGCTTCGGAACGTCGGTCCACACCTGGGAGGACGAACCGACAGGGCCAAACGCTACAGGGAGACTTGACGTGCCCTCAGCCGGTCGCGGCCTGGCGCTGGTCGGCGGGCTTGGCCTGGCCGAGATCGTAGGGCGGCTTGGCCAGTTCCCTGGGCGAGAGGGTGAAGAACTCGACGCCGGTCTCGGTGATGCCGACGGAATGCTCGAACTGGGCGGAGAGTTGCTTGTCGCGCGTCACCGCCGTCCAGCCGTCGCTCAACACCTTCACCTGCCAGGTGCCGGCGTTCACCATCGGCTCGACGGTGAAGAACATGCCGGGCCGGAGCACTGGGCCGGTGCCGGGCTTGCCGTAATGCAGGATGTTGGGCGCGTCGTGGAAGATGCGGCCGAGCCCGTGGCCCGAGAAGTCGCGCACCACGGAGAAGCGCTGCGCCTCGACGTAACTCTGGATGGCGTGGCCGATGTCGCCCACGCGCGCGCCCGGCTGGGCGGCGGCGATGCCGCGCATCATCGCCTCGTAGGTGACGTCGCACAGGCGGCGCGCCTTCACGCCGACCTCGCCCGCGAAATACATGCGGCTGGTGTCGCCGTACCAGCCGTCGAGGATCACCGTGACGTCGATATTGACGATGTCGCCGTCCTGCAGGCGCTTGTCGGAGGGAATGCCGTGACAGACCACGTGGTTGATCGAGGTGCAGATCGACTTCGGGTAGCCGCGATAGCCGAGCGGGGCGGGGATCGCCTTGTGGTCGAGAATGAACTCGTGGCAGAGCCTGTCGAGCTCCAGCGTGCTGATGCCGGGCTGGACGTGCGGCGTGATGAAGTCGAGCGTCTCGGCCGCCAACCGGCCGGCGCGGCGCATGCCCTCGAAGCCCTCGGGGCCATGGACCTTGATCGTGCGCTCGTCGCGCCGCCAGTAATCGTCGCTGTCGTCGCTGAAATCGCGGGGACTACTCATGGCCCATATTTGGCATGCGATATCGCCTCTAACAAGGCCGTGTGGCCCGCTTGGCCCACCGGCGCGCCTCCGCTAGGGTCCTGAAAGAAAAGGAAAAAGAGCGCCGCATGTCCCAGCCGGCAAAAATCGTCACCGCCTGCATCGTCGTCATCGGCAACGAGATCCTGAGCGGGCGGACGCGGGACGCCAACATCGCCTTTCTCGCGACCGAGCTCGGGGTATTGGGCGTGCGGGTCATGGAATGCCGCATCATCCCCGACGTCGAGGCCACGATCGTCGCCACCATCAACGAGGTGCGCAAAAAGTTCGATTACGTCTTCACCACCGGCGGCATCGGTCCGACGCACGACGACATCACCGCCGATTCGATCGCCAAGGCGTTCGGCGTCGGCATCTCCGAGCATCCCGAGGCGGTGGCGCGCATGACCCGGCATTACGGCGACCCGGCGCTGTTCACGCCGGCCCGGCGGCGCATGGCGCGGGTGCCGCATGGCGGCACCCTGGTCGACAATCCGGTGTCGGTGGCGCCCGGCTTCCAGATGGAGAACGTCTTCACCTTCGCCGGCATCCCCAAGGTCGCCGAGGCGATGTTCCAGTCGATGAAGCATCGGCTGGTCGGTGGCGATCCGGTGCTGTCGCGCACCGTGCGCACCAACCTGCCCGAGGGCATCATCGCCGAGCCGCTGGGCGCCCTGCAGAAGCGCTACGAGGATCTCGACATCGGCAGCTATCCCGCCTTCCGCAACGGCAAGCCCAGCGTCTCGCTGGTGCTGCGCGGCACCGATGATGCACGGCTGGCGGCGGCCTCGGTCGAACTGATGGAAACGATCCGCAAGATGAACGGCGAGGCGGAGGAGTTTGCCCAGTAATCCATGACTTGGCTTCCGCCCGCGGCACAATGGATCCTGCTCATTGCCCTGTCGGCGGGCATCGGTGCCTTCCTGCTATGGCTGCACGCGCCGGCCGCGTTGATGCTGGGACCCCTGATCGCGGCCATGATGCTGGCGGCCGGCGGCGGCAGGGTCCGCTTTCCCTTGCCGCCCTTTGTCGTCGCCCAGGGGATCATCGGCTGCCTGATCGCCAGGATGGTGCCGCTCACCATCATCGGCGATATCCTCGATCATTGGCTGCTCTTCACCGCCGGCGTGCTGCTCGTGGTCGCGGCCAGCAGTCTTCTCGGCTGGCTGATGACCCGGCTGCAAATGTTGCCCGGCACCACGGCGCTGTGGGGAACCAGCCCGGGGGCGGCCTCGGTGATGACGATCATGGCGGAATCCTACGGTGCCGACATCAGGCTGGTCGCCGTCATGCAGTACTCGAGGGTCGTATTGGTGGCGGCGATCGCGGCCTTGGTGGCGAAGCTCTTCGGTGTCAGCGCCTCGCAGGGTCCCGCCGCCATCGTCTGGTTTCCGCCGATCGCCTGGCTGCCGCTGGCCGAGACTCTCGCCTTGGCCGTGGCCGGCCCGCTGGTCGCCCGGGCGCTGCGCATCCCGGCCGGCGCCTTCCTGGTGCCGATGGTCGCGGGCATCGTGCTCACGCATTTCGGCTGGCTCGTCATCGAGCTGCCGGCGTGGCTGCTCGCGGCAAGTTACGCCCTGGTCGGCTGGAACATCGGCCTGCGCTTCACGCGCCCGCTGCTCATCCATGCCGCGCGGGCGCTGCCGCGCATCATCGGCTGCACGGTGCTGCTGATCGCGCTGTGCGGCCTGGTCGCGCTCATGCTCGTCTATGGCGCCGGCGTCGATCCTCTGACGGCCTACCTGGCCACCAGCCCGGGTGGCTCCGATTCGATTGCCATCATTGCGGCGTCGACCGACGTCGACGTGTCGTTCGTCATGGCCATGCAGACGGTGCGGATGATCGCCGTGCTGTTTCTGGCGCCCGTCTTGACCAAGTTCATTGCCGAACGGATCGACGCGCTCGGCAAGAAGTGAGGGGTGTCAGGCTGCAGGACCCGACGGGCGCCAATCAAGCCGAGGCCGTCGACGAGCGGCCACGCAGTCGCGCAGGTAGAGGTTGATCAGGCTCTGGTAGGGGATGCCGACTTCGGAAGACACCGCCTTGAAGTAGGCGATCGCCTCCTGGTCGAGCCGGATAGTGACCTGCTTCTTCAGTCGCGCGGCATAGGGATTCTTGCGACCGGAGCCGAAGTCGTATTCTTTGCGCATCGTCATCTGTTCCTTCGATAAGTTGCTGCCTCGCGCGGCGTTGCCTTGCGGGCTGAAATGATGCGAACGGCATCCAACCGGAATACATGGCAGACCACCAGAAGGCGCAAGGCGTAGCTCAAGCCCAGCAGGATAAACCTATCTTCGTCTTCCGAATGGTCGGGATCGTCGATCACCAAACCGTTCGGGTCGGCGAAAGCCGAGCGCGCTTCCTCGAACGTGACCTTGTGCTTTTCCTCATTGCTCGCCGACTTGCGCGGGTCCCATTCGAAACGCAGTTCAGCCATATGTACAATATAATGGCAATGTAGTTTTTATTCAATGATGCGCTGCGACATGGCCGGAGCTCGCGCGTTGGACCGGCCCGGGCCGATGTGTAAGTTACGCCATGACCGCCCCCCATGACATGACCGCGGCCGATCTGCTCGCCGCCTACAAAGCCAGAAAATTGTCGCCGGTCGAAACCATCGACGCCGTCATCGCCCATATCGAGAGGTGGGAGCCGAAGCTCAAGGCGCTCTACGCCCCCGACTTCGAGGGCGCCCGCAAGCAAGCCCAGGCCTCGGAAAAGCGCTGGCAGGCTGGCCGGCCGCAAGGCGCGTTGGATGGCGTACCCATCACCATCAAGGAGAACATCGCGACCAAGGGCGTGCCGGTGCCGCTCGGCACCGCGGCGACCGAGCTGGTGGCGGCCGCCGCCGACGCGCCGGCGGCGGCGCGGGTGCGCGAGGCGGGCGCGCTGATCCTGGCCAAGACCACCATGCCGGACTACGGCATGCTGTCGTCGGGCAAAAGCTCGTTCCATCCGCTGACGCGCAATCCCTGGAACCTCGCCTGGAATCCCGGCGGCTCCAGCGCCGGCGCCGGCGCCGCGGCGGCGGCGGGCTATGGCCCGCTGCATCTCGGCACCGACATCGGCGGCTCGCTGCGCCTGCCTGCGGGCTGGAACGGCATCTTCACCCTGAAGCCCAGTCTCGGCCGGGTGCCGGTCGACCCGCCTTATTTCGGGCGCGCCGTCGGGCCGATGACGCGCACCGTCGCCGATTCGGCGCTGCTGATGGCCGAGCTTTCCAAACCCGATGCGCGCGACCATATGAGCCTGCCACCCGCCATTATCGACTGGAGCGCGGGTCCGCTCGAGCCCAGGGGTCTCAAGATCGGCCTGCATCTCGATGCTGGGTCGGGCCTGCCGGTCGATGCCGAGGTCAAGGCGGCGGTCGAGGCGGCCGCCAAGCTGTTCGCCGATGCCGGCGCCACGCTTGAGCCGGTGACGCCCTTCCTCTCGCCCGAGATGCTGCACCTCCAGGATCTCTTCTGGCGGGTGCGCAGCTGGGTCGATTTTTCGGCGCTGAGCCATGCCCGGCAGGCCAGCGTGCTGCCCTTCATCGCCGAGTGGTGCCGCGGCGGCGCCGACGTCTCGGGCGCCACGGTGATCAAGGCCGTCAACAACTACATGGCGATCCGCGCGGCGACGGTGAAGGCCACGCTGGGTTTCGACTATGTGCTCTCGCCGGTGTCGCCGGTGCCGACCTATCGCGCCGAGTGGGAAACGCCGACCAACGACGTCAAGCGGCCGCTCGAGCACATCTCCTTCACCATGCCCTACAACATGAGCGAACAGCCGGCCGCCTCGATCAATTGCGGCTACACCAAAGAGGGCAAGCCGATCGGCCTGCAGATCGCCGGCCGTCGCTTCGACGATCTGGGCGTGCTGCGGCTCGCCCGCTGGTACGAGACGGCGCGCGGTGCGCAGAGGCCTTGGCCCCAACCAAACTAAAATGTGAGGATAATGCTCTAACTATCTGGCAATAATAGATCTCTTCTCATATTTCGATTTTTATCGAAATAGCCCAACCCCCCTCAACGGTGCCTGCTTATTCCCCAAATCGGGCCAGTGCCGGCATCGGCAACGCCACGGCGCCGTAAAACTTGAACCACCGCCTTCATTGAAGCCAGTCGAGCACATGGTAGCTTGGCCGATGTTCCGGCGAACTCTGATGGCTGCCCTGCTGGCGACGGCCCCTGCCTTTGCGCAGCCCATCGCCGTGCCCGACTGCACCGTCGATGGAGCGCTTTCCGATAGTGGCGGGCTCAAGCTCGACATCACCTATCGCTGCCGCGCGAGCAGCCCGATCACCTTCGAGCCGACCGAGGACCGCGCCACGCAATATGTCTGGGACCTCAAGGTCAACCAGGCCAACGGTGTCGCCGAGGCGCACTACCGCTTCGATCTGTCGGCTTTTGCCGGCGCCGTCGATTCGACGTCGGTAGCGGTCATGCGCGGCAACGGTACGCTGAGCGTCTTGGGCGGCTGGCTGCTCGAGCCGCGCGGCTACGATCGCGTGCCCATCATCGACATCCGCATGACCACCGGCCCGGGCCTGGTCTTCGCGGCGGGCCTGCCCAAGGTCGGCGACGCCTGGCGCCTGGCCGGCACCAGCGTGCGCTTCGCAGGCTACACCGCGCTCGGCCACCTGACCTATCGCGAGCTGGCCGTGCCCCTGCCGGGCAGCCTGCGGCCTGGCCAACCGCGGGCGAACGGCGTGCTCCGGGTGGCGCTCCTCGACGGCATCAGCGAGGCCGGTCGCGCCGAGCTTTTCGACTGGGTCGAGCGCACGGCCGAGGCCGAGTCCAACTACTGGCAGGGCTTTACCACCAAGCAGGCGCTGTTGGGCCTCGTGCCCGCCGCCAGCCGCCGCGGCATCGGCTACGGCCGCACCGTCTCGGGCGGCGGCGCCACGGTCATGGTCGAGGTCGGCAACGACGTCGACCGCCGCCGCCTGTTCAACGACTGGGTGCTGGTCCACGAGTGGATCCACACCGGCATGCCTTTCATCCGCGGCCGCGGCACCTGGTTCATGGAGGGCGCGGCGACCTACGTCGAGCCGATCATCCGCGCCCGCGCCGGCTGGAAGAGCGAAGAGGAGGTATGGCGCGAGTGGGTCGACAACATGCCGCAAGGCGTGCAGGCCTTTTCGGCCGGCATGGCCAATGCCTCGGGCCGGCAGAACTATTGGGGCGGCGCCACCTTCATGCTGCTGGCCGATATCGCCATCCGCCGCGCCAGCAACGGCGCGAAGGGCCTCGAAGACTGCCTGGGCGGCGCCTTGTGGAGCGGCCTCGACGGCTCCCAGCGCGCCGGCGTCGCCGACTATGCGGCCGCCTGCGACCGCGCCACCGGCACTACCGCCATGAGCACGCTGGTCGACCGTCACTTCAACAAGGCCGAGCCGGTGGATCTCGCAGCCCTCTGGAAGGAGCTCGGCATCTCGGTGGTCGCGGGCCGCATCGCCCTCGACGACGGCGCGCCGGCGGCGCAATGGCGCAAGATGATCGTGCCGGGCAGCCATCCACCCAAGCGGGTGAAGCTGCCGTGGGAGAGTTGATGACAGCCGTGACGGGCTAGCCTGAGCGCATGAGCACCGACACCGGCGCGTGGCTGGAAGACCTCACCTGGCCCGAAGCCAAGGCCCGCTTCGATGCCGGCGCGACGGTCGTGGTCCCGATCGGCGCCGCCGCCAAGGCGCACGGCCCGCATCTGCCGCTCAAGACCGACGCTCTCACGGCCCGCGCGCTCGCCCAGAAACTGATCGAACGCCTGCCCGTGATCGCCGCCCCCGTCGTGGGTTTCGGCTTCTATCCGGCCTTCACGTCGTTTGCCGGCAGCCAGCATCTGTCGGCGCCGACTTTCAAGGCGTTGCTGGCCGAGCTTTTGGCAAGCCTGCGCGGCCATGGCGTGCGGCGCATCGTGATCCTCAATACCGGAGTCTCGACCGAGAAGCCGATCGACGAAGTCGCCGCCGGCGCTGACGACATTTTGGTACTGCACATGCGCGGACTGGGCGCTGCGGCCGACAAGCTGCTCGACGTCCCCGAGGGCGGCCATGCCGACGAGCGCGAGACCTCGGTGATGCTGGCGCTGGAGCCTAGAAGCGTGCGCCTCGACAGGCTCGCGCTCGACGGACCCTTCGAGCGGACCGGCGCCACGGGCGACCCCAGGGCTGCGACCGCCTTCAAAGGCGAGCGCATCCTGGCAGCTCGGGTGGACGACATGGTTGCCGCGCTGCGCAAGCGATGGCCGGACCTGTGACCTCTGCAATGCCCCACAGCACGTCTTGATTCTGTAACCAAAGAGTCGCCTTTCCGCAGCAGCCGCCCGCTACCAGCCAAGGCGAACCATCGAGGGGCTCGATGCTGCGGCTGGAAGGTGTTGTCAAAAGCTTCGGCGGCAAGCGAGCCGTCGACCAGGTCTCTCTTGCCGTGCCGGCAGGCCAGCTCTTGGGCGTGATTGGCCAGTCGGGCTCCGGCAAGTCGACCTTGCTGCGCATGATCAACCGGCTGGGCGATCCAACCGCCGGCCGGATCTGCTTTGGCGATACCGATGTCACGGCTTTGCACGGCCGGGCGCTGCGTCAGTGGCGGGCGCGCTGCGCCATGATTTTCCAGCAGTTCAACCTCGCCGGCCGCCTCGACGTGCTGACCAACGTGATGATGGGCCGCTCCTTCCATGTGCCGCCCAGTCGCGCGCTGCTCAAGCTGTGGACCGACGAGGAAAAGGCGCTGGGCCTGTCGGCATTGGAGAGCTTCGACATGGCGCGGCTGGCCGGCCAGCGCGCCGATACGCTGTCGGGTGGCCAACAGCAGCGGGTCGCCATCGCTCGCGCCCTGGTCCAGCAGCCCGACATCATCCTGGCCGACGAACCGATCGCCTCGCTCGATCCGCGCAACACGCAGGTGGTGATGGACGCGCTGCTGCACATCAACCGTCACTTCGGCATCACCGTGATCTGCAACCTGCACAGCCTCGATGTCGCTCGCAAATACTGCGAGCGCCTGGTCGGGCTGGCGGCCGGCAAAGTGGTGTTCGACGGTTCACCGGCGGCGCTCACCGACCGCATGGCCCGCGATCTCTACGGCCTGGAATCCGCCGACGTGCTGGGCAAGGCAGCCACTCCCGATTTCGTTCCCGGCGCCCAGACGGGCCTGGCATTGGCCGGGTCCTGAGCCCTCTTCCCCCTCATGACAAGGAGTTCGTCCCTATGTTCACCCGTCGACTGATCCTCGGTACGGCCCTTACCGCCGGCAGCTTCGCCCTTGCCGGCGCCGCCCACGCCCAGGCTTGGAAGGCCAAGTATCCCGAGCTGGTCCTGGCCATCGTGCCGGCCGAGAACGCGTCGGGCGTGAGCGAACGGTACGCGCCGTTCGTCGAGTATCTGTCCAAGGAGCTCGGCGTGAAGGTGACGCTGCGCGTCGCCAATGACTATGCGGCGGTGATCGAGGGCCAGCGCAACGGCACCATCCAGATTGCGGGCTATGGCCCGGCTTCCTACGCCCGCGCCGTCGTCACCGGCGTCAAGGTCGAACCGTTCGCCACCACCATCAACAATGACGGCACGATCGGCTACTACTCGGTCTTCTATGTGCGGGCCGACAGCCCCTACAAGTCGATCGACGATCTGAAGGGCAAGAATCTCGGCCTCGTCGACCCCAACTCGACGTCGGGCAACAACGTGCCGCGCCTCGTGCTCAACAAGCTCAAGATCGTGCCGGACACATACTTCGCCCACGTCACCTACACCGGCAGCCACGAAAACGCGGTTCTCGCGCTGCAGCAGAAGACAGTCGACGTTGCCGCCAACTGGTGGAACGCCGACGACGATTCGAACCTCACGCGCATGGCCGCCAAGGGTCTGGCGAAGAAGGAGGATTTCCGCATCATCTCCAAGTCGGACCTGATCCCCAACTCGCCCTACGCCTATCTCGCCGATCTGCCGCCCGACCTGAAGGCGGCCATCGCCAAGGCCTTCGCCGACTCGCCAACCAAGGCCAAGGCCGCGTTCGACAAATTGTCGGACGGCAAGGACCGCGAATTCAAGGCGGTCGACGCCAAATTCTACGAACCGGTCGTCGAGCTGATCAAGTTCGTCGATTCCTTGCGCAAGCAGAAGAGCTGAGCACGCCCGTCGCCCGGCTGCCGGAGGCGCAACTCCGGCCGCTGCTTGCAGCCTACGACGCGTCCGTGCGGGCGCGTCGTCTGCACACGCTCTTCGTGCTCGCCTGCATCGTGGTCGCGATGGGGCTGGCGTCGGTGTCGGCTGAAGTCTCGCCGGCGCGCTTGATCGACAATATCGGCCGTTTCCCGAGTTACATCGTCCGTCTGTTCCATCTCGAGAGCGGCCGGCCGGTATGGACGGACCTCGGCGAGTGGTTCTGGGGCCTGCCGCGATGGCTGCGGCTGCTGGCCGAGACCCTGTTGATGGCTTATGTCGGCACGTTGCTCGGCGCGGCCGGGGCCTTCGGCCTGGCGTTCCTGGCCGCCGCCAACGTGGGGCCCGGCCGCTGGCTGCGCTTCGCGGTGCAGCGCTTCTGCGAGCTGTGCCGCACCGTGCCGATGCTGGTCTTCGCGCTCCTGTTCGTGATCGCCTTCGGGCTCGGCCCCATGGCGGGCGTGCTGGCCATCGTCATCCATACGCTCGGCGCATTGGTCAAGCAGTTCGCCGAGGTCGTCGAGAATATCGACATGAAGCCGGTCGAGGGCGTGTCATCGACCGGCGCGCCGTGGCATGTCGCCATGCGCTACGGCGCGCTGCCGCAGGTGACCTCGAACTTCGTGAGCTACACCTTGCTGCGCTTCGAGATCAACGTCCGCGAATCGGCGGTCATGGGTTTCGTCGGCGCCGGCGGCGTCGGCCAGGACCTGATCGAGGCGATCCGCAAGTTCTACTATTCCGACGTGTCGGCCATCCTGGTGCTTGTCCTGGTCACCGTGGCGATCATCGACACGCTCACCTCCAAGGTACGCCACCGGCTGATCGGCATGGAGGAGAAGCACTGATGTCGAATCGTCCGGCGGTCGACCTTGCCGCCATTCGCCGCCGTCACCCGCAGCATTTCGCCCGGCTTGACCGCCGGCGGCTGCAGACCGTGCTGGCTGGCGTCGCCGCTTTGGCCCTGCTGCTGTTCGGCATGACGCAGCTTGGTTTCTTCGGCAGCACGCTGCTTTCGGGAAGCCTGCGCCTGATCGAAATCACCGGCCTCATGCTGCCGCCCGATCCGGGCGACTGGGTGCATGCACGGCTCTTTGGCGTGGCGCTGCTCGAGACCATTGCCATCGCCTTCCTGGGCACGCTCTCGGCCGCCGTGCTGGCCCTGCCTCTGGCCCTGCTGGCCGCCCGCAACGTCACGGCGGCGCGCATCGTGCGCTTCCTGTCGCGCCGCTCGCTCGACACCATCCGCAGCGTCGACATCCTGGTCTGGGCGCTGATCTGGATCAACGTCGTGGGCCTCGGGCCGTTCGCCGGTGCGCTCGCCATCATGACCGCCGACCTCGGCACGTTCGGCAAGCTGTTCTCCGAAGCGATGGAGGCGGCCGACAAGAAGCCCGTCGAGGGCATCGTCTCGACCGGCGGCAGCCACGCGCAGGCCATCCGTTTCGGCATGCTGCCCGAGGTCTTCCCCGTGCTGGCCAGCCAGGTCCTGTACTATTTCGAATCGAATACGCGTTCGGCCAGCATCATCGGCATCGTCGGCGCCGGCGGCATCGGCTTGTATCTCGCCGAAGCCATCCGCACGCTGGAGCTGCAGCAGACCTCGTTCATCATCGTGCTGATCCTGGTGGCCGTCGCCCTGATCGATTTCGTCTCGAGCCAGTTGCGCTTCGCCGTGATCGGCCGGCGCGGAGCCGTGGCTTGACCGGCGAGGCTGCGCCGGCGCCACGCTATGCGCTCTATTACGCGCCGCGACCCGGGGAGGGGTTGGCCGTCACGGCCGTGCAGTGGCTCGGCCGCGATGCGGAGACCGGCCAGACGCGCTCGTTGAAGCCGGTGCCGGGCGTTGCCATGGACCGGCTGGTGGAGATCACCGCGGATCCGCGGCTCTATGGCTTTCACGGCACACTGAAGGCGCCGATCGCGCTGGTGGACGATGCTTCGGAGCGGGATTTCCTCGAGGCGGTCGGGCGGTTCGCCACCGGCGGCCACGCCTTCGCGATTCCTTCCCTCGAACTCGCCGAGATTTCGAGTTTCCTGGCGCTGGTGCCGGCGGCGCGCTGCGCTGAGCTGCAGGATCTGGCCGACCGTTGTGTCGTGGAGTTCGACGAATTCCGCCGGCCGGCGGACGAGGCCGAGCTGGCGCGCCGGCGCGGCGCCGACCTCGCGCCGCGCCAGGACGAGCTGCTGCTGCGCTGGGGCTATCCCTACGTGCTCGAGCAATGGCGCTTCCATCTCACCCTGACCGGCCACCTGCCGGACGCCGCCGAGCGCGAGCAGGTCGCCGCGCTGCTGCGCCAGCGCTTTGCCGGCTTCCTGGACCGTCCGCTGCCGGTTTCCGATCTTTGCATCTTCCGCCAGCCCGGCCCGGGGCGGCCGTTCGTCGTGCTGGCGCGCTTCAGGCTCGGCGGCGGACGGCGGGTGAGTGCCGAAGCGTGGCGAGCAGCCTGACGAAAGTCTCGGCCGCCTCGTCGAGCGCTCCGTCGTTGACGATCGTCACCATGCCGGGCCGCTCGAGATCGTGCACCGAGCCACGGTGCAGCCGCTCGGCGGCCGCGGCGGCGTCCTCGCGACCGCGCTTGAGCAGGCGCTCCTGCAACCGTTCAGCGGGTGCGGTGATCAGCACCGGCACCGTGTCCTTGTCGATCCCGGCCATCTTCTGGAAATGCTCGCGCGAGCCGCTCACCACCACGGTAAGCCCAGCCTTGCGCCAGGCATCGATCTCCCGGCCGATGCCATAGTCGTTGCCGTGGGCCTGCCAATGGAAGGCGAACAGGCCGTGGGCGCGGCGCAGCGCGAACTCGCTGTGGCTCAGCGCCACATGGTTCTCGCCGCCTGTCTCGGCCGGACGGGTGATGTAGCGGTGGGCGAAGACGATGGGGAGATCGATCGACAGCAGGGCCCGGGCGCGAGCGAGCACGGAGTCCTTGCCGGCGCCGGACGGGCCCATGACATAGACCAGGGGCCCGACCATGTCAGACGACGCGCTCGCCGACACGCCACACGGCGCGCACCACGGGCGCCCCCTCGAATTCGCGCACTCGCACGAGGTCGGCGCGGCGTTCGGCGGCGATTTCTCCGCGATCGCCGAGGCCCACGGCGCGCGCCGGGTTGAGCGAGGCGAGCCGCACGGCGTGCGGCAGGGAGATGCCGACCTCGGCGGCGGCGAGCTTGAAGATGCTTTCCATCAGGCTGGCCGGGACGTAGTCGGACGACAGGATATCGGCCTGGCCATCGCGCAAAAGATCGATGGCGGCGATATTGCCCGAGTGCGAGCCGCCCAGCACCAGGTTGGGCGCGCCGACCAGCACGGCGAGGCCGGCATCGTGTGATGCTTCGGCAGCCTCCCGCGTCGTCGGGAACTCGGCGATGGTCATGCCGTTGCGCACCGCCTCCTGCACGTGCTCGCGCGTGGCATCGTCGTGGCTCGCCAGCGGCAGTGCGCGGGCCTGGGCGCGCGACACGATGGCATGGCGGTGCTTGGCGGCGTTGCGGTCGTGCAGTTCACGGGCACGCGCCTGGAATTCCTCGAACTGCGGTTCGGTCATGAGAAATTTGCCCATGTAATACTGCTTGAGCTTTTCCGGATCGAGGAACTGGCGCTGGCCGGGCGTGTGATCGTTGATCGACACCAGTCCGACCAGCGGCAGGTCGATCCAGCGGTCGACCGCCTCGATGGCGTCATCGGGCGTCACCTCGCAGCGCAGATGCAGGCGATGGTCGGCGCGCGCCATGTCGCGTTCGGCGATCTCGCAGATCGCCTCGACCATGCGGGCGCGGTTCTTCACGCGGTCGGTGTCGCCGCGCACGTCGCCCAGCGACAGCGAATCGAACACCGTGGTGATGCCGGCCGCGGCGATCTGGGTGTCGTGCGCCATCACCGCCGACAGGCTGGGCCACTTCACGCCTGGACGCGGCGAGAAATGCTTTTCCATGTTGTCGGTATGCAGTTCGACCAGGCCCGGCAGGAGGTAATCGCCGTCGAGGTCGACGGCCCCGGCACATTGCGAGCGTCCGGCGGCGACGTCTGCGATGTGCCCGTCGCGCACCACCACCGTGCCCGCAAACTGGGAATCGGCGGTGACGATGCAGGCATTGGTCAGGATGGTTTCGGCGCTCATGCGAGGACTCCGACGGAGGGGCCGGGAAGGCCGACGTCGTGGATGCGGGTGGCGAGCCCCTCGCGCACCGAGGCGTCGTGGAAGATGCCGACGATCGCAGCACCTGCCTCGCGTCGCTGATGGATCAGCTCGACCACGCCGTCGCGATTGGCGGGATCGAGCGAGGCCGTAGGCTCGTCGAGCAGCAGCACGGGATAATCGACGATCAACGAGCGCGCGATGTTGACCCGTTGCTGCTCGCCGCCCGAGAAGGTCGCGGGCGGCAGCGACCACAGCTTGGCCGGTATGCCGAGCATGCCCAGCAGGAACTCGGCGCGCTGGCGCGCCTGTTCAGCGCCGATGCCGATCCGCATCGCCGGCTCGGCCACGACGTCGACGGTGGCCACGCGCGGGATCACCCGCAGGAACTGGCTGACGAAGCCCATCGTGCGATGGCGCACGTCGAGCAGCGTCCTCGGCTCGGCGCGCACCAGCTCGACCCAGTCGCCGTCATGGTGAATGCGGACCGAGCCCGCATCGGGGCGATAGTTGCCGTAGAGCGAGCGGAGCAGCGTGCTCTTGCCCGAGCCGGAGGGGCCGACCAGCGCGAGGCACTCGCCCGGCGAGACGGCGAGCGCCACGTCGCGCAGCACGGGCAGCGCCAGGCCGCCTTGGGCGTGTATCACGAAGGACTTGGTGAGGCCGGAGACGCGGAGCGCGGGCAGCATCGGCTATACCGGCAGGATCGAGGCGACGAGCATCTGGGTGTAGGCGTGCTGCGGATCGTCCAGCACCTGGTCGGTCAGCCCGGCCTCGACCACGCGGCCGCCCTGCATCACCATCAGCCGGTGGGTCAGAAGGCGGGCGACGCCGAGATCGTGCGTGACCAGCACCGCCGACAGATGCAGCGTGTCCACCAGGCCGCGCAGCAGGTCGAGGATGCGGGCCTGCACCGACACGTCGAGGCCGCCGGTCGGCTCGTCCATGAAGACGAGCCGTGGGTTGCTCACGAGGTTGCGGGCAATCTGCAGGCGCTGGCGCATGCCGCCGGAATAGGTCGTCGGCCTGTCGTCCAGACGGTCGTGCTCGATCTCGACCCGGTCGAGCCAGTCCGACGCGGTGCGGCGGATGTCGCCATAGTGGCGCGCGCCCACGGCCATCAGCCGCTCGCCGATATTGGCGCCGGCGCTCACGCCCATGCGCAGTCCGTCGCGCGCGTCCTGGTTCACGAAGCCCCATTCGGTGCGCGACAGAAAACGGCGCCGCGCCTCGGAAAGGCCGTGCACGTCGACCGGTCCGTAGGCGCCCGAATCGTAGGCAATCGAGCCCGACTCCGGCGTAAGCCGTCCGGCCAGGCAGTTGAGCAGGGTCGTTTTGCCTGACCCCGATTCGCCCACGACGCCCAGCACTTCGCCGGGCCACAGGTCGAAGACGACGTCGCGGCAGGCGATCCTGTCGCCGAAGCGCTTGGTGATGCCGCGGACAGAGAGAATCGGACCGCTCATCGCCGCCGCTCGCACCAGTCGGTGTCGGAGCAGATGAACATCCGCTTGCCGGCGTCGTCGACGATCATCTCGTCCAGGAAGCTCTCGCACGAGCCGCAGAGGGCGCAGCACTCGGCCCAGCTCTCGACCTCGAACGGGTGGTCGTCGAAGTCGAGGCTTTTAACTGGCGTGTGCGGCGGTACGGCGTAGATGCGCTTCTCGCGGCCCGCGCCGTAGAGCTGCAGCGCCGGGCTGCGGTCGAGCTTGGGATTGTCGAACTTGGGGATCGGCGAGGGGCTCATGATGTAGCGCCCGTTCACCATCACCGGGTAGTTGTAGGTCTTGGCGATGCGGCCGTGGCGGGCAATGCTTTCGTAAAGGCTGACCTGCATGACGCCGTATTCCGAGAGCGCATGCAGGGTGCGCGTCTCGGTCTCGCGCGGCTCGAGCATGCGCAGTGGCTCGGGGATCGGCACCTGGAAGACCAGGATCTGGCCCTCGCGCAAGGGAGTCTCCGGCACGCGGTGGCGCGTCTGGATGATGGTGGCTTCTTCGGTGCTGGTGGTGGTGGCGACGTCGGCCACCTTGGCGAAGAAGCGGCGGATCGAGACGGCGTTGGTCGTGTCATCGGCGCCCTGGTCGATCACCTTCAAGGTGTCGTCGCAGCCGATGATGGCGGCCGTCACCTGGATGCCGCCGGTGCCCCAGCCGTAGGGCAGCGGCATCTCGCGGCCGCCGAACGGCACCTGATAGCCCGGCACCGCCACCGCCTTCAGGATGGCGCGGCGGATCATGCGCTTGGTCTGTTCGTCGAGATAGGCGTAGTTGTAGGCGCCATCCGGCATGGCGCTCACTCCGCCGCCTGGTCGAGCGCGATCTGACGATTGCGCTTTTCGATTTCCTCGCGCAAGGCGCGCACCGTCACCAGCTCGGACTGGAAGTCGACATAGTGTGGCAGCTTGAGATGCTGCACGAAGCCCGACGCCTCGACATTGTCGGAATGCGCCAGCACGAACTCCTCGTCCTGCGCCGGCGAGCCGGCGTTCTCCGACAGTTCCTCGGCGCGTAGCGCGCGGTCGACCAGCGCCATGGCGATCGCCTTGCGCTCGGCATGGCCGAAGACGAGCCCATAGCCGCGGGTGAATTGCGGCGGCACGTCGTGCGAGCCCGCGAACTGGTTGACCATGTCGCACTCGGTGACGTCGATGTCGGCGATCTCGATGGCGAAGCCGAGCTCCTCGGGCACGAAGGAGATGGGCACTTGGCCGTAGCGGATCTCGCCCGCGAAGGGATGGTTGTTGCCGTAGCCGCGCTGGGTGGAATAGCCGAGCGCCAGCAGAAAACCCTCGTCGCCACGCGCCAGATTCTGCAGCCTGAGCGGGCGCGACGCCGGCAGGGTGAGCGGCTGGCGAGTCAGGTCGTCCGCCTTGTCGCCCTGCGGCGGCGGCTCGAGGAGGCCATCGCGCTCCAGAATGTCACCCACACGCGGCAAGGCCTGCGTGCCGTCGACTGGAGCAGTCGGCGCCCGCGGCCGCTCGCCCGATGCGGCCAATGAAAAATCGAGCAGCCGGTGGGTGTAGTCGAAAGTCGGGCCGAGCACCTGGCCGCCCGGCACGTCTTTGAAGGTGCTCGAGATGCGCCGCTCCACCACCATGGCCGCGGTGTCGAGCGGCAGACTGTCGCCGAACCGTGGCAGCGTCGTGCGATAGGCACGCAGCAGGAAGATTGCCTCGATCAAATCGCCGCGCGCCTGCTTGATGGCAAGCGCCGCCAGCGCGCGGTCGTAGCACGAGCCCTCGGTCATCACGCGGTCGACCGCGAGGGCGAGCTGCTGGTCGATCTGCTCCAGGCTGAGCTCCGGCAGGCTGCGATCGCCGCGGCGCTTGTCGGCCAGCAGCTCGAGCGAATGGGCGATCGCCGTCTCGCCGCCCTTGACCGCGACATACATGATCAGCCCTCCACGGCGATGCTGCGTGGCAGCGCCAGCAGTTGCGAGCCGGCGGCGAATACGATGTCGACGCCGCAAGGAAAGAGCGCGTGGTTGTCGGCCCACGCCCGCCAGAAGTCTGCGCCGAGACCGCCGACGGCAACGCTGGCCTGTCCGTCAATTCCCGGCCCGCGCCAGGTGCGGGACGAGCCGGCGCCCAGTACCGGCACCTCGATCAGCAGGGTGGCGGAGCGGTCGGGATAGGCGTCGGTGCCGATGGCAAAGCCGTCGAAAGAGGCGGCGTCGTGCGCCAGCACGGCGAACACCGCGGCAGCACGGTCGGCCACGATGGCCGCGCCGGTATGAAAGCGTACGAAGTCGCGGACCGGCCTCGAGTCGACTTCCGCCGCCAGCCACAATGGCGTGTCGCGGTCGACCAAGGTCAGCAGGAAGGCCGCGGTAGCCTCGCTGATGTCGCCCGGCCCGGCGGGGGAATTGGGCAAAGTGACGATACGGCCGGGCTGGGAGAAGGCATTTAGCACGGCACGGAACAGGCGTTGCGCGTCGTGGGCCGGATCGACGAGGCCCGGAGCCAACTCGGTCATGTCCCGGCCTCGCGCGCCACGGTGAAGAAATCGACCTTGGTGGCAGCGGCGCGGGCGGCGACCAGGCGGCGGCGCGCCTCGGCCTCGGCCGCCAGCGGCGCCACGATTCGGGCTTCCAGGATGTCCTGCCATTCTGGGCGCAGGCCAAGGGCGTCGATGGCCGCCGCGATCTCGGCTTGGTGGGGCGCGCGGCCGCCGACATAGCCGATCCCGACCTCGCCGGTCTGCAGCCGTACCGCGGCCCGCGTGGCGGTCATTTCGCCGGCACAGAAGGCCGACCCGCTGCCCGAGATGCGGCCTTGCACCATCACCAGACCGATCTCAGGTCGGCGCAGGACGCTGTAGGCGGGGACCGGCCCGAGGCTCTTCCATAGGGCTTCCAGCCGCGCCGGAGAGGCCTTCGCCAACAGCGAAAGCCACCGCTGGCGCCGTCGAGCATCGACATCGGAGGGGGACAGTGGGGACATGGAGGTGCGCCGTTGCGGCGCACCATCGGAAGGTCAGGTTACCGATCCGAGGGCAACCTGTGAACTTATCGTGACAACACCGGGCCTTATCCCCACGTCTCAAAACGGCGTGTGGCGCTGGTGGCCGAGGCGCCGTCCGCGCTTGTCGCGCGGCCCGCTGCGATGGATGTCGCGCGCCGCCTGCCTGGGTGGAGGCGCGGGGATCGGCTCGGAAGCGAGCTTGCGACCACGTCCGGTAAGGCAGATCCCCTTGGCGCGGTCCTCGATCAGGCCGAGCATTTCGAAACGCAGGCGCTGCATGGAAGAGAGTGGGAAGGACGGGGACCTGGCGATGGCGCGGAGGATTTCGTGTTCCTGAGAGCCGAGCTGGACGACATTCTTCCTTTGCATGACCGACAATCCGAACGCGGTGGAAAAACGCCCGCCCAACGGGGGAGAGTCGGGCGGGCGGAGAACCAGCCGGACGTCAGGTTCGCGGGACCCGGCTGGGGTGAGAGGGATGGACCTCTCGCTGCGGCAACGCTGCTCCGTGCCCTGAGGTTGCGGCCGGTGATGCGAAGCGCCCGGGCGCTTGCAGCCGCACGAGCCGCGGCGCCGGACCGACAGCGTGACCGGCCGGCCGCGGCGAGGCACCGAGGTGCGACCTCCACAGGCCTGACGCTGCGCCTCAGGCGGCTGCGGCCTTCACCAGTCGCGCCAGCGTGGCGATCACATTTGGCGCCTCGTAGGGCTTATCGAACAGGGGCCGGTCGCGGTGCGGATAGGGCATCAACGCGCTCGACAGGCCGCTCACGAATACGAAGGGGATGCCGAGCACGGCCAGCACGTCGGCCAGAGGAAACGACGTCTCGCCGCGCAGCCTGATGTCGAGCAGCGCGCCATCCAGCGTATGCTCGGCCATCAGGGCGAAGGCGCCCGCCAGCGAGGGTGTTGGTCCGATCACGATGCCGCCCGCCTGGGTGACAGCGGTCGCGAGGTTGAGGGCGATTGGCCCCTCATCCTCGACGATCAGGATCTTCCGCCCGTCCAGCGGATAAGTCGTTTCCTTCTCGGCCAGCATCGACATTAAGAGAGCCAACGTTTGTCATGGGCCTAAGGTTGCCCGGAAATAAGAACTCACGCCGGCTCCGTTGGCAACAACCGCAGATCACGTGCTCCGGAGACGCGGCGGCCGCCGACGAAGGACCCCGCCGCCCAGCCCTGTGGTCGGCACCACAATACCCGCGTGTGCAACGGGTCGAGCGGGGGACCGCTGGCCAACTCATCGCGTTTCGGGCCGCGTCGAGCTGCCAGCACGGAAGCAGCGGCCGCGTTCAACCGATGCCGCCCGGCTTGCCCCAGCAATAGCCGAAAGCGGTGTAGTTCTCGATCTCGACAAACGCAGGGTCGCATTCGCGGAACTTGTTGCGGATGCGCTTGATTGCCGATCGGACATTTGCCCGATAGCCTTGTTCCCCACTCCCTGCGATGAAGCCCTCATAGTGCAGGCGGTCGTAGATCGCGCGGTAAGTCACATAGCGACCGGCGTTCGACGCCAGCAGTTGGACGATGTTGTATTCACCGAGGGTGAGGCCGACATCCGCCTGGTCCCAGTAGGCCCGGCAGACGCTCGGCCTCAGCACAAGCCGGCCGCAGACCACGGATTTGTCGGCCGGGCGATGGGTCGCGGGTTTGGCCGCGTCGACGGCGCGCCTCAGCCGCTTGACGAGAACGTCGACGCCGCGCGCCTTGTCGATGAAGTCGACCGCACCTCGATCGAAAGCCAGGTTTTCGTATTCGGTGAGGGCCCGGCCGGTCAGGAATACGATCGGCAAGCTTACACCGAGCCGGCGCAGCTGGGGCAGCAAGTCGATGCCCGACGTCTTGGGCAGGCTCCAGTCGAGGACAATGATGTCGGCGTCGAGGGCGGCGTCGACCGCAGCCAGCAACGATGCGCCTTCGGCAAAGCCCTGGACGGAGAAGCCGTGCTCGGACAGCTCGTCGGCGAGGACTTCCCGAAAGGACTGGTCGTCTTCGACCAGAAGAACACGGATGAGCTCCGCCTTGGCGGGGCCGGCCACTACCGGCACCGCACTCAGCGGCAGTACAACGCTCTGCTCACGTTCCACTGTCATTTGTATTCCCTTGTGATTCCGATTGCTCTCCGGAATGGAACCGGAAGCATCCGCTCTTTTTCCGTCTGTCCACGGATCGCGGGAAGAACGTCGCGATGTCGGGACGCGTTGCGCGCCTGTTTGATCGGGTGCGCTTTTGTCCGAGTGCCGCGTCTCGCTGCCGCACGGCAACGACGGCACCGCCATAAAGCGGTGATTTTCATGGAGTTTTTTGAGGCCGCGGTGGCAGTCGAGTGCAGCAGGCCCAGCGATGCCGTGGCAGGCGGTCACGACTTGATCACCATTTGCTTTCTCGTCGGCCCGCTTGACTCGAGTTCCAGCATCGCCAAGAGCGCCTGCTTCATCTCGGCGGTCTCACCGCAGAAGTCGCAGGTCACTTCCCTTCACAATTAGCAGTCCCATCGAAGCCTCGCGCCGTTGCCGTGCCCGAGTCGAGGCGGCAACCGGCCTGCGCGACTCGGCGTTTATCGGGCACTCACCAACCATTGCAGGGAGAAAGCCATGGCCGACGCCACGAAAATCACATCCGGGACTCTGATCGCCGCCGAGAAGGTCGAGGGGACCGATGTCTACAACGTGCAAGGCGAGAAGCTCGGCACCGTCGACGACATCATGATCGACAAGGTGAGCGGCAAGGCGATCTATGCCGTCATGTCGTTCGGCGGTTTCCTGGGCATCGGCGAGAAGTATCATCCGCTGCCGTGGTCGACCTTGAAGTACGATGAGAGCAAGGGCGGCTATGTCGTCAATCTCGACAAGAAGATGCTCGAGAACGCACCGAGCTACGACATGGACGAGGACTTCCTCTGGACCCCGGATTACGGCCGAGGGGTGGACAAGTATTACAACGCGCCGACCTACTGGTAAGCGGTACGATCCTCTAGCCCGCACCGGACGAACGCCCGGTGCGGGCTTTTTGCTGGGGACCATGCTATTCCAGGCGAAGAATTGCCCGGAGAATTTTGCCCGATGAAATCGTTTGTCTGGATGGTCGCCGTCAGCCTATCGCTGGCCGCCCTTCCGGCCCAGGCCCAGACCGCCATCCAACCCGGCCTATGGGAAGTCACCGACAAGACGACGATGGAAGGCGTGCAGGCGATGCCGTCGAGCTCAAAGCGCGTCTGCGTCAAGGGCGGCGAGGCGATTCTCGAACGCCTGCTCTATCCGTCGCCTGAGGATTTCGCCAAGCATGGCTGCGCCTTTACGCCTGGCGCCAAGCAGGCCGGCATCTTCAAGGCGACCACCGTCTGCCCGGCTACCGACCAGACGCCGGGCGTCACCGCCAACGCCGAGGTCAGCTACAAATCCGACAGCTATCAAGGCCTCGGCCAACTCGTGGTCAAGGACAAGGCCGGCACCACGGCCAAGGGCAGTTCGGTGCTGAGCGGCAAGCGGGTGGGAGACTGCTGAACCGCCTCCAGAACGCCTTAATTCAAGCAGGGATAGCGCCGCGCGCCGGTCCGTAAAGCCGCTGTAGAGCGGGAGAGTTTGGTGCGGCTGGCGCGGCTCGTTGCAAGTCTGGTGGTTTCGGGCCTCGCCCTTTTGCTGGCGGGCATTCTTCTGTCCCTGACGGCTGTCCGGGCGGCGCCAAATCCCTACGACAACGCGGCCTACCGCTATACCGACAAGCCGGCACCTGTCGCCGCCACAACCGCCGGCCACACCCTCACCGTCTATGTCGATCAGGATTTCACGCGCGACGAGCGTGAGCGCATCGGGCTCGCCCTTCGGCAGTGGAATCACGTGCTGAACGGCCTGGTGCGCTTTCGCGTCAGCCTGCTGCCGGAGGATCCCTCCGAGCAGACCTTGACGCAGCTCCGCCGGTCGGGCGCCTGGATCGTGGCCAAGGTCGACAGTCGCCATCCTGCCGCGCGCGAGCGCACGGCGCTGGCCATGACCGTGGGCGGTGGCCGCCTGGGCAGTCGCGGCGGCGGCTTTGTCTATGTGATCGGCGACCGTTTCAGCATGCGCGATCTCACCGCCGTGATGCTGCACGAGCTCGGCCATGTGCTGGGCGCCGGGCACGATCCGCACGGTCACCTGATGGCGCCGGTCTACGACCGCAACAACGGCCACTGCATCGACCGCGGCGCCGTCGCCATGGTCGCCTCGGCCCAGCACCTGCCGCTCGAGCCGCTCAACTGGTGCGTCGGTCCGGGCCTGGATGACGGGCGCTATACGAGCCGCCGCTAGCGCTTCACCCGAACGCCGGCATCACCCGTTCGCCGAACCGGCGCACCGAGGCCATGTTCCGCGCATGGCTCATGGCGCCGAAGCCGGTCTGGCAGAGCAGATGTTTCACGCCGACGTCGCGCAGTTCGGCCACCTGCTCGCGCACGCGCGCGGCCGTGCCGTAGAGCGAGCCGGTCTTGAGCGCAAAGGGGATCGCTTCGGAGTCCGGGACCTTGGGGTCGGTCCAGGCGTTCAGCGTCGCGGGGTCAGGCTGAAAGTCGTGCGGATTGTAGGCTTCGCGCACATGCATCATGTGGGCGCGCGTATCGGCCAGCAGGCCGGCGAGCTCGTCCTCGGCCTGGGCGTCTGAGTCGGCCACATAGACGTTGCGCCGCAGCGCGCTTTGGGCAAGCAGCCGCGCTTTTGTCTTGTCGTCATGGCGCCCTTCGTCGATGCCGGCGGCATAGGTCGCCCAGCGCTCTTTTATGCGCTCGACGGGAAGCCGCGCGGTGAGGATCGGCACGCCAAGCTTGCCGCATTCCCTGAACGAGCCGGGCGAGATGACGCTGCGCCACAGCGGCGGGCCGGGTTGCTGCACCGGCTTGGGGCGGATGGCAGGGATATGGATCTTGTGGAACTTGCCCTCGTAGGTAAGCGGCGACTCGCGCCATGCGCGCTCGAGGATGTCGATCGTCTCCTCCATGCGCGCGCGGCTGTCGTGGCTGCGAAGCCCGTGGCCCACGAACTCGTATTCGTTGTAGACCGTGCCCTTGCCGATGCCGAC
>Ga0070698_100001679_pt1 | contig 24687 bp, 16 predicted proteins | sample KBSK1502metaG_FD_65477 | JGI IMG/M metagenome (GOLD analysis project Ga0070698, IMG submission 65477) | Corn, switchgrass and miscanthus rhizosphere microbial communities from Kellogg Biological Station, Michigan, USA - KBS K1-50-2 metaG | ecosystem: Host-associated > Plants > Roots >... | reverse complement strand
ATCATCAAGGACGCGAAAAAACACGCGTTCTTCATTCCTCCCGGCCAGAAGGCCAAACTCAAATCAGCTCTAGCTCGCAAGCGGAACAAGAAGAAGGGTCGCATGCGTACCAGCCCTCCTCGAGACTAGTGACCAGTTTTTGCACCCGGAGTTTGCTCGTCCTCCCTCCAGTTGTGTCCGAGTTAACCTCTAGTCATTGGCATTTCAGGACTGAGTGCTGGATTAGTGAGAGCATTGGTGAGATCGGGGGAGCAAAGCTGGTGCCGAAGAAGGTGCGTCTCGGATGACGAGAATACTGCTCACAAACGACGACGGAATCCACTCGAACGGCCTGATCAAGCTTGAAGAAGCGTTACGGGAAGTCGGGGACGTTTATGTTGTCGCTCCCGCTTCTGAAATGAGCGGCGCTTCTCATAGTCTTACCTTAGCGCGACCGCTGCGCATTCGCCAGATTGACGACAGACATTGGACGGTTGACGGCACGCCAACTGATTGCGTAACCCTCGCCCTTAACAAAATTCTCGCCCCAGACAATCTACCTGATGTTTGCGCCTCAGGAATAAATCACGGCGGCAATCTCGGTGATGACGCAACTTATTCGGGCACCGTTGCCGGGGCCCTCGAAGCTACTATTCTCGGTGTTCCTGGTCTGGCTTTTAGTCTGGTTGCGCGAGAACGATTCGACTTTCGCGAGGCTGCGCAGTTCGCTGTGGTTGCGGTGCGGAAGGTACTGGCGGAAGGACTCCCGGAAGGTAGCCTGCTGAATATCAATATTCCGGCCAAAGAGATCAAAGGCGTTCGCGTCACGCGACAGGGAATCAAGAACGCTCGTCCGGTCATCAGCGAACATATCGATCCACGCGGGAAGCCGTACTTCTGGATCGGTGAAGAGTACTTCAACAACAGCGCCGCCGCCGGCACTGATTACAACGCAATCGATCAGGGCTTTATCTCGGTCACTCCATTGAAGAGTGATATGACGGACCATCAGGCGCTAACAGCGATCGAGAGCTGGGGTTACCTAAAAGACACTGAGCTGCTCTCCAAAGCGTGAGCAACCCGGTTGAGATATTTTTGATCTCGAACTGAAGTTTCGTGCAAACCTCCAGTCAACAATCCGCGAATAGAAGCCAGGATTATTCCATACCTCGCGAGCGCATGTTCGAACGGCTTCGCGATCATTATCAAATCCACGACGCAAGAGTTCTGGAGGCGATGCGATCCGTACCCCGGCACGCCTTTGTGCCTGAAGCACTGCAGGGCCGCGCCTATGGAGACCATGCGCTACCGATCAGCGGGAGCCAGACGATTTCCCAGCCTTTCATTGTGGCGCGCATGACTGAGTTGCTCGAGATTAATTCGGAGAGTCGGGTGCTGGAAATAGGGGCTGGCTCCGGGTATCAGACGGCGATCCTGGCGAAGGTTGCAGGTCAGGTCTATTCAATCGAACGCATTGCGAGTCTGGCACGTGATGCCCAGAGTCGAATCAGGCAACTGAACATCTATAACGCCACCGTGAAGTGTTTTGATGGCACTCTTGGATGGGCGGCAAACGCTCCTTACGACGCGATACTTGTAGCAGCCGGCGGTCCGACGGTTCCTGGTCCGCTCGTTGCCCAGTTAAAAGTTGGCGGGCGTCTGGTCGTTCCAGTGGGCGAAACGCGCGAGTCTCAGCGTCTGGTTCGAGTCATCAAGACTGAAGACGGTTTCAAGCAGGAAGATCATGGAGCTTGCGCTTTTGTTCCACTGATCGGCCAACATGGATGGTCGACTTAGACCAGTTTCAAGTTCCAGGTTTCAGGTTTCAAGTTTTAGAAACTGGCTCATGCGAGCCTTTTGTTTTATGAACCTCGGCTAACCTGAACATGGACCTGAAGCCTGAACAGACTTGCCGCTTCTGACTTGAAACTTGAATGTAAAACTAGAACCTGGAACTGTAGTTAACCAATGATCGCAAAAATAATTGAATTCCTTTCAGGCATTATCGTCGCCACAATTTCCTTACTAGGTTACTCAGGAATTGTTTTGTTAATGGCGATCGAATCAGCCTGCATACCTTTGCCCTCGGAAATCATCATGCCGTTTTCCGGCTACCTGGTGTCCACCGGTCAGATGAACCTTTGGCTTGTGGGTCTCGCCGGCGCCGTCGGGTGCGTGCTCGGCTCATTGGTAGCTTATTGGGTGGGCAGCAAAGGCGGGCGTCCTCTAATTGAGAAATACGGACGCTACGTTTTGGTTTCTCCTCACGACCTCGATCTGGCGGACCGTTGGTTTGCAAACTACGGCGAGATTATCGTTTTTGTCAGCCGACTCCTGCCCGCCATTCGCACCTTCATAGCCTTTCCCGCCGGTGTGGCGCGTATGAATCTCAAGCGGTTTGTTTTTTATACGTTTGCCGGCTCGCTGCCGTGGTGTCTCGGGCTCGCCTACATTGGTCAAAAACTCGGCGAGAAGTGGAACCAGGACGATACTCTGAAGACCTGGTTTCATCGTTTTGACTTCGTTATTGGAATTGTCGGAGTGCTTCTGGCGGTCTGGTGGATTTGGCGCCACATCAAACACCTTCGGAAGGATAAGCACGCTTAAAAACCGAGAGGCCGGGTTTAGGCCCGGCCTCAATCGGTGGCGTGAGACGTTCAGCCTCAATAGGTCACTGTCCTCACCCCAGCAACCCCTCGCCAGTTACCTCGCATTCTACAAATAATCTTAGATTCGTCAAGACCGCAGCGTCCCAGGCTTTCACCTTGTCCCAACCGATAAGTGATGTCTGGGACCCCTCCGCCCGACATTGTTGAACAACTCAAGAATTCCTCAAGGTGCTTGCAATAGAAGTACATATGAAGCGAAGAGAGAACCATGACAGTGCTTAATCTTCTCGAATCTCAAATAAATCCTCGCTCGGAGCGTGGCTTAATCACGGACATGCAGTTAATAGTCGACAAAATCAGCAGGCCCTTACAAACATCTCTGGCGCGCACGCGGTTGCTGACGACCCTGGATAGAAGTCTTGGCTCAGGCATTTGCACGATCATTAGCGGCCGGGCGGGCACGGGTAAAACAACATTAGCAGCCGACTTTGCCGCCTCCTGTAACAGGAGGGTCGCCTGGTACAAGGTTGACGCCCCGGATGCAGAATTCGGTGTTTTCATGGACTACCTGGCGGCGAGCATCGGGCAACAACGACCGGGCTTTAACGAACACGCCATTCGATCGGCGGCGGCCCGAGTGAAATCCGCTGATATTCCGCTATTCTCCGAGAGACTAGTCTTTGAATTAATCGACGACGATTGTGAGCCGCTCCTTATCGTCATCGAAGACCTACATCTGGTTTGCGATACGGATTGGCTCATGCCTTTCCTCGATCGCTTTCTGCAACTGGCGCCGCCCGATGTGCACATACTAATTACCAGCCGGACACTACCGCCCGCCCCGCTCTGGCGGATGCGCTCAAAGCAGACGCTGGAAGTGATTGACGAGACGTCCCTGGCGTTCACTCGCGACGAAGCGGTCGAGCTTTTTGAGATTTATGGCATATCACGCCAGCTTGCGTACCTGGCCTGGGATCGTACAAACGGACGCGCGGGTGCCCTCGCAAAATACGCGGACAAGTTGGGTGGGCTGCCACCCGAGGTGACCAGCGTAGCTTCAGCACTGAATCATCTTGGCGTCAGTAAGACCTGATCAGCAGTTGTTGACGAGAACGGAATGACCTCCAGTCCACCAACCGCCCCTGTTACTCCTGAACTTTGTGCGCCGGAGCAGATTGCACTTCGCGGCAACCATGGAAAGCTGTTGCGGCACTGTGATAGGCTGCCAGCAATCCACATTGCTCAGAGGCAAAACTCGATGGCCCCAAGCTCCCGTCAGGGGAAGCCAGGAAAGATACCTGCGCCAACAGCGAGTGAGCGGTCAAGCGGTCAGCGCGGCCTTTTTCTGCGGACAAAAATGCTGCCACCGCGGCCCGCTCCGGAACTGCTTTCTCGCCCACGCCTGACTGACCGACTGCTCGCGAATCTATCGCGGCCCATGACGCTCGTTACAGCAAATGCCGGTTCAGGCAAGACGACGTTAGTCGCCGACGTATTACGCAACCACGGACATCCCTTTGTTTGGTATCAGTTGGATCATACGGATGCTGACCCCTGGGTTTTCCTCAGTTACCTGACTCATGGAATCCAGCAAGTTGTGCCGGGCTTTGGCGATGCAATGTTTGCCTATCTACAGGAATCGGCCAGCGAACTTGCGAGGCACCCCGAGCGCGCCGTGGACGTCCTGCTGAATGAAGTGTTGGAGCAGATCGAGCAACAGCTCGTAGTGGTACTGGATGATTATCATCATCTTGGCGCGGACACTCCGGTGCACGCGGTGTTAGATCGCCTGCTGGCCTATCTGCCGGACGTACTTCACGTTATTGTCGTGTCCCGCGAAATGCCCCCGCTTTCACTGGCCCGGTTGCGGGCCCAGGCGCCGCATTCGATCATCGATCGAGCCGATCTCTTGTTTACAGACGACGAGACACAGCTGCTCTTTCGCAAAATCTTTGACCTGGAGCTCACCGCGGAACAACTGGCGGAATACCGCGAACGTACGCACGGTTGGATTACCGCTTTGCAACTGGTAAGACAGCTCGCCCAGCGAGCGTCAGTTGGCGCGCACTCTAACGGCCGGGATCAAATTCCCGACATGGTGGATATTCTGCGCCAATCCGAACGAGATATTTTCGACTACTTCGCCGAAGAAGTTTTCGCCGCTGAAGACGAGAAGACACAGCAACTGCTTTTGCACATTTCATTGCTCGAGCGCCTTGAACTCGAAGATTGCGCGACCCTCTATCAAGACATGAGCTGTGCGCGAGTTTTGCCCTCTTTGGTTCGACGAAACGTTTTCATAACGGTGGCCAGCGATGGCCGTGGCGAAGAATACCGACTGCACCCCTTATTTCAGAGTTTCCTGCGCCGCCGGTTGCGCACTGAAATTGGGCGAGCGGGTGTCGCGACCGAACACCTGCGCTGCGCTGAGTATTTTGCGGAGCGCAAGCTGTGGGAACCGGCAGCACACCATTACCTCGCGGCTGAAGATTTTGATCAGGCTGCAAAATTGATCGCTGAGCGCGGCGGAAAATGGATCGCCTCGGGCGCGCTTGGCTCACTGGCTTCGCTGGCGGATGCGGTTCCGATCACGGCGATGGACAATTATCCTCGGGCTCTGGCCCACCGGGCTGAAGTGGCGCGCCTGCGTGGCGAGTATGACGAGGCAAAGGCCCTGTTTCGACGAAGCGTAAGCCTTTTACAGGAGCAGGAAGACGCCGAAGGTGAAGCTGAGGCACTTCACTCTCTCGCCGCAATCGCCAGGGGGCAGCGCGATTTTCCGCTCGCGTTTACCTATCTCGATCGCGCCATTCAACTCACTGACGAGCATTCGACCGTCAGAATGAAGTGTGGCAACACCCGCGGGTTATGTCTGGTGGCGATGGGCGAATGGACTACCGCCGAGCGGGAGTTTCGCATGGCCCTGCAGCTTGCTGAAGAACGCGACGACGAGTATTACGCCAGGCTGATTGCTCATAATCTCGGCACACCTGCCGGGATTCGCGGTGATTTTGGTGAAGCTTTGCGATGGCTCAGCCGCATGTTGCGAACCGCTGGGCAAAGGCCACCCGTCCCGCAGGAAGCAATCGCCCACCTGAACATAGCGCGCTGCTACCTCTACCGTGGAGACTTTCCGGCGTGTGAAGAGCACCTCGGCAAAGCGCTGGAACGCTGCCAGCTCTTCAACCTGGTCGCCCTACGGGGTGAGATTTTTGAGGCACATGGCAATCTCTATCGTGAGCTCGGCGAAGTTGAACGGGCGACTGAATTCTACGAGCGGGCGGCGCGCGCCTACGATGAAGCGGGGATTAACCCTGAACAGGTAGAGCTTCTGGAAGAGCGCGCCTTGCTCAGTCTAAAAGTCGGAGATCTTGCCACTGCGCGGGTGCAACTAGATCGGTTGATTAAGTCTCGGCCAATCGATAAGGACGAGCTGCGCTTCTATACTGTCTCGCTTTCGCGGGCGCGAGTAATGAGCGAGCAGGGCGAATACGCTGCCGCGCAGGTTGAACTAACGAACGCCGTCAAATACTTCCGCACTCAAGGACTCTACTACTATGAAGCGCAAGCCTGCCTGGCACTGGCGAACTGCGAACTGAATCTGGTTAGAGAACCTGAGATGCTTGAGCATCTGCGACGAGTACTCGATCTGGCGCTGCGTTACGACTATGAATATTGGCTACAACGCGAATTAACCAACCATCCTGACCTGTTTGCAACGGAAGAAGCCGCGGAAATGCTACCGGCTGACGTGCGCGCTCATCTGGCAACCGCGCGAAAAGAAGTTTCGCCACCGGCCATAACAACGGAAATCGTGAGCCTGACTGTAAAGCCACTTGTCGATCTCGCGATAAATATGCTTGGACCAATTGAGATTGTGCGCGATCCCACGCGGCCGTTGGCGGCAGACGCCTGGGTCACTCGAAGGGCACGCGACATCCTGTGCTTTATTGCTTCTCGCAGACATCGTCGCGCGGGTAAAGACTTGATTATCGATACTTTTTGGGGTGAAACAGATCCGACGGTAGTCGAACGAAATTTTCACCCGACGGTTTCGCACGTCCGAAAGGCTCTCAACAGCAACCAGTCGCTCAAGCAAAACCTCCTCCTGTATCGCGAGGGGGACTACCTCTTGAATCCGGAGTTTGCCTATCGCATAGATATCGATGAGTTTGATCGGCTGGTCACCGAGGGCGAAACTGCGCGCCGGGCGCGCCAGTTTGATCAATGCGTGGAATGTTATGAAAACGCCGTGTCGCTATATCGCGGCGAGTTTATGCAAGGAAGTTACGACCCCTGGGTAGATGAGCAGAGGACTTATTATCGTTTGCAATATCTGCAACTGCTCGAGTCGCTGGCGGCCATCGCTCAAAAAACGGAGGACTGGTTCAAAGCAACGCAATTGGCTCAACAGATCCTGCGTGATGACCCGTTTCGCGAAGATATCCATTGTTTGCTGATGCGCGCACACGCCGCCCAGGGAAATAAAGGCGCCGTAAAAGAGCAGTACGAGAGCCTGATGAGGCTTTTAGCGGCCGAATTGGGCGTCGAACCAAGCATCGAGACCCGCAAGGTTTATCAGGAATTGGTCGGACCGCCGGGGCCTAACTGATTGGTATTGTTGGGAAAACGCAACGCGAGCGCAACACATGGAGTTGAGGTGCCCAATAGAATGCATCACTGTTTCATAGCACTACGTGGTTGCTCGGCGAGTGCAGCGGCAATAGCCCCCTCGCCTCCAAATATTGTTAGCAAAACTGGCGCCGATACTCCCGACTGAGGTGATTAGTCTGCTAAACAAGGTCCTTCCAAATTGTTACTGCCCGATCAGGCGATTTGTATCGCTCACTTTGGCAGTCTTTCTAATCGCGACGCCAGCGTTCGCCGGCGTCACCATCTCCAGAACAAATGGAATTGTCATGACGGGCGCCGATGGCGTTACGTTTGATCAGACTAACGGGATCGTCATGACCGGCGCCGATAGCATTCTTAATTATCAGGCCAACGGCATTGTGATGACCGGCGCGGATGGCATTGTTATGACCGGTGCTGACGCCTGGTCATATCCAAATAGCGTGCGCACCGGAAACGCGGACGGCATTGTAATGACCGGCGCCGATGGCATCGTGATGACAGGAGCGGACGGGATTGTGATGACCGGGGCGGACGGCACCACGTACACCGCGACTTCAGTGACGATTACCAGAGCCAACGGCATTGTAATGACGGGCGCCGACGGCATTGTAATGACCGGTGCCGATGGGCTTCAGCGAACCTCCTCAACTGGCATTGTCATGACCGGCGCCGACGGCATCGTTATGACGGGTGCCGATGGAATCGTGATGACTGGCGCGGACGGCATCGTGATGACAGGCGCTGATGGAACGATTTCCTCGATTGTGCCGAACGGCATGAGGTTCGACCGTGTCACCGGTATCGTAATGACGGGCGCCGACGGAATTGTGATGACCGGCGCCGACAGCATTCTTATGACAGACGCGTATGGCGTGCCTGTTGTCCAAGGCAGCGAAGCGAACCTGGCGCTCAGCGGTTTACAAAGTGTCGACCCGGAGTTGGCGCTGCGATTGAATCAGTTGACTGATGACAGCAGCATAAACGCGGTCATTGTCTACCATCGGATGCCAACCGACGCCGACCTCGGCAGTTTGCAGCAAATCGGCATTGTCGGAGGTACGCGCTACCGCGCGCTGCCGATGATTACGATTACCGCGACACGCGACCAGATAGTCGCAATCTCGCATTTGTCAGCAGTTCGATCAATCTACGGCAACCGCACGCTGAACTTGAACGCCGAGCCCGAAGTGTCTGGTCAGACGGGAGTCGATCGGGCCAGGCGTGATGTGGAAATAACGAATCACAACGGTGGCCTTCCGGTTAGCGGGCGTAATGTGACTGTTGCCGTGCTAGACACGGGAATAGACGGAACGCATGGCGACCTCTCGGGACGCGTAGCGCAAAACGTGAAGCTGGCTGGAACGCAAAGCGCGAGTGTTGGCTTCGGCTATCCAGTCAATGTTGAGAATCTGCCGAACACGGATCAGCTCTACGGGCATGGCACCTTCGTCGCCGGGTTGATCGCCGGAAGTGGCGCACAGTCCGGCGGCAAATATGCGGGAGTCGCTCCCGGCGCGCGCGTGTTGGGGCTGAGCGCCGGCGATCTCAGTTTGGTTTACGTTCTTGAAGGTTTTGACTACCTGCTTGCTCGCGGTGATGAACTCGGAGTTCGAGTAGTGAATTGCAGCTTCTCCGCTAACACGGTATTTGACGCTAACGATCCGGTCAACGTAGCGACGCGGATGTTAACTGACCATGGCATCAACGTAGTATTTTCAGCCGGCAACACCGGGTCGGGCCTGCACACGCTAAATCCATATGCAGTTGCTCCCTGGGTTATCAGCGTTGGCGCAACCGATACTCCGGGTCACCTCGCGAGTTTTTCTTCTCGCGGAGATTTCGCCAGCGGGCTGTTTCATCCGACCCTGGTCGCGCCCGGCGTGAACGTGGTTAGTCTCCGTGGTTCAGGAGTCACTAACGTAACCGGCGCCGAGGGCTTATCAGGAGCAGATGCGCAACGACTCAACGCTTCCGAGCTGCCCTATTACACGACGTCGAGTGGTACCAGTTTTTCTACGCCGCAGGTGGCCGGCGCCATTGCGCTAATACTGGAAGCCAATCCTAATCTCACTCCGGCCCAAGTGAAGGACATCTTGCAGCGTACAGCTACGCCGCTGCCTCCTTATTATCAGCACGAAGTTGGTGCCGGCATGCTCAACGTACATGCCGCTGTTTTGCAGGCTGCCTTTCCGGAGCGATCGCTGGGAACCTGGCGCTGGACTCTCGATCGTGGACAGGTGCAATTCATCAATGATCCGGCAAGCACCTTTTCCGGAGTGGTTCAACCCGGCGGGGTTTCTGCCTCACCATTAGCCATTCCGAGCAATGCGCTGATGGCGTCGGTGCAGATTTCCTGGGGACCTCTTTCGAGCCTGAACGATCTGGGTTTGAAGCTTTACACTCCTACTGGTCAGCTTAATTCGCAGTCGAACACCATCAATCTGCCGGGACTGACAGGCAAGCGCGAGCGGGTCACGATGACCACGCCTGTTGCCGGGTCATGGCAAGCGAGCGTATTGAACACGTTAGGAGTTGGCGCAGGCTCACAAAGTTATGTTGGCGTCCTGGAAGTGACTCGGGCGAAATACGCGTCTATGTCTGACGTATCAGGCCTTGATCAGACGCTGCGCAATGACATTTACCAGAGCCTTCGGACTTACACGATGTGGCCGATTGGCAGCAAGTTTCATAGCGAATTTGCAATTACGCGCGCTGACCTGGCGACATCGTTGGTGCTTGGTGGTCGCGTGCCGCAGTACTTGCCAGGCCAGCCCAGCTTTTCAGACGTCCACGATTCCGCAACGATGCCCTTCGTCGAAAGTGTCCAGGCGGCACCGTGCGGTCCTCTCTTCATCAACACTGCCGCGGGCGGAAAGTTCCGACCTTACGATTCAGTCGACCGTTTGACGGCTGCAGTGGCGCTGATCCGCGCCGCCGGTCTGCGAGCCCAGGCTGAGGGCCAGTCCAGTGCACCACTTGCTGTGCTCGACGCGCTTGCCATTCCCAGCAACTTGCGCGGTTATGTATCGCTGGCACTCTCGAAAGGCATTCTCCAGAGCGGCAACTTTTTCTACCCGCAAAAACCACTCTCGCGCGGAGAGCTGGCCCATGCCATGGCGACGCTACAAAAACTGTCGACGCAATAGAACTCCGTCAATAATCGGCTAGTAGTTTTTCCACCCATTTCGCGCTTAGCGCTCATTTGCGGGCGGGGACGCCCGCGGTCCCAGCCAATAACTGGACGCATCCATCCGAAAATTTGAAATACCCTGCCTCAAACTACTATTAGCGTTTTCTGGTTATTTCGTCTTATATTGTCTTCCCAAATAGTCTTCTGAACTATTGTTAACGGCTTTCCCTAAGTTAAGTCTCGTTCGACTTGCAAGAAAACTTTTAAGGAAAACATGAAACGAACCCTTCTTGTTATTGCTGTCATAGCGCTCTACTTCCTGCACCAGGATTTTTGGTTCTGGCGCACTGCCCATCCCCTCGTCTTTGGCTTTGTTCCGATCGGGCTCTTTTATCAAGGCTGCTTTTCCGTGGCGGCGGCATTGCTCATGTGGTTACTGGTAAAGTTTGCGTGGCCTCATCATTTGGAGGAGCAGCTCGAACAACAAAAGTCTGAGGAGGAAACCGCACGTTGATCCCAGCAATCTTCGTTTTCATCTACTTAGCAGCGGTCCTCTACATCGGCATCTTTGCTTTTCGAAAGGCAAGGGGACGCGAAAAACCCGAGGACTATTTTCTGGCTAGCCGTTCGCTGGGCCCTTTCGTCTTTCTGTTCTCGCTCTTCGGCACGAACATGACGGCGTTCGCGATCCTGGGTTCCTCTGGTCATGCGTTTTCAAATGGCATCGTCACTTTTGGCTTAATGGCTTCTTCCTCCGGATTGGTCATCCCGTTGACCATTTTCTTAATGGGCACGCGGGTTTGGGCCCTCGGCAAAAAATATGGGTTCATGACGCCGGTGCAGATGTTTCGCGATCGCTGGGAGTGTGAGCACATCGGCACCGTAATCTTCGTGGTGCAGGCAGTGTTGCTTGTTCCTTATATCATCATTGGCATTATGGGCGGCGGCACTACGCTGAACGTGATTAGCGGAGGCGTTGTGCCTTATTGGTTTGGTGGGGCCATCGTCGCCCTGGTCGTCATGAGCTACGTCTTTTTTGGCGGCATGAGAGGTACGGCGTGGGTCAACACATTCCAGACCATTCTCTTTCTGACTTTCGGCGTGATTGCGATCGTTGTAATCGGAGTGGGCATGGGCGGATTTCGCAGCGCTGCAACCGCCATGCTTGCTTCTCCGGCGTTGGCTCCGTTGCTCACCCGCGAACGAATTTCACCGCTGTATTTCTTCAGTTACACTTTTATTCCGCTGTCGGCCATAGCTTTTCCGCACATCCTCATCTTTTGCCTAACAGCCGAGAAGATGAACCATTTTAAGAAGACGGTGATCTTCTACCCGCTCTGCATTCTCGCCATCTGGCTGCCATGCGTTTTTCTTGGAGTGATGGCTAATCGCGTTACTGACATTCCGCAAATCAAAGCCAGGCAGGAAGCGCGGCGCGTCCTGGCGACGCAGGGAAAAACAATGGCGCCGGAAGCGCGTGATGAATTGCGCGAGCAGGCGGCTGGAGACGACGTCATCATGCTGCTGCTGCAGCGTTACGCGCCTCTATGGCTGGCCGGACTGCTCGGGGCCGGCATTATGGCGGCGGTGATGGCGAGTGATTCGCAGATCCTGGCGCTGTCGACAATGTTCACGGAGGATGTATTTGCCTTCTATGGAGGCAAACGGCGATTCGGTGAAGCTGTGCAGGTGCATACCGGGCGGATCTTCATCGTGATCATCACCATTGTTGCTTACGCGGTTGCGCTGCGAGCGCCGGAGACGATCTTCGAATTGGCAATCCAGTATGCCTTCTCAGGATTCGCGGCGCTTTCACCGTTGCTAATGGCCGCACTTTTCTGGAAGGGAAGCACAAAGTGGGGCGCGTTAGCAGTAACCTTATGGACCGTTGCCTCAGTGATTGCAGTAGCTGTTTTTCAGCACGCGATTCCTGCGCCTGCCCCAGGACCACCAATCGTCGCCTGGGCTATCGGTGGGACGGAAGTTCTTTCTCGTACTCCGGGTGGCACTGCAGTTTTTGGCTTCATGCCCGTTGTACCGATGGTGCTTGTTTCGGGACTCCTGATGGTGGGTGTTTCGCTCCTTACCAGGAAGCCCCAGCAGTCCACCATCGCGAAATATTTTCAGTTGTAAAAGAAGTGTTGTGGATAAGAGCGGGGGCAAGCCCCCTTCCCAACCTGCGAATTGCTCAAGCTTGTCGCGTACCCCGATCCAGCAAAAATTCGCAGGTGAGGAAGGCGGGCTTGCCCCCGCTGTTTTGGTTAGGGTTCTCAGCCGAAGCAATAGAGGCGGCCATCTTGTGAGCCGATGACGATGCGGCCTCTGGCAATGGCTGGTGAAGCGGAAAGCGGTGCGCCGGCGTTGAACTCCCAAACCTTGGCGCCGGTGTTTAGATTCAAAACGTAGAACCGTCCATCGTTTGAACCGACAAATACGCGCCCAGCAGCAATAGCCGGCGAAGACTCCACTCGCGCATTGGTTGCGAAGGCCCACGCCTCCTTACCGTTTGGGTTCAGACCATGAACCATTTTGTCGCGGCCACCCACCACGATTCGGTTTGGAGTTACCGCAGCAGACGAATAAAAAGGAAAATGTCGCTGCGGATGTTGATAACGCCAGACGACGCGATGTTCGTTAAGACTCACCATCAATACTTCGTTATCGAAAGTTCCATAGTAAGCGGAGGTCCCACTGATAGCCGGTGATGCTCCGGTATAGGCGCCTGAAGATACGTTGAACATCTCTTGCCCGTCAGAAACGCGTATACCGCGAAAAAGCTCATCGCAGCCGGCAATGAAAGCGACGCCCGCGGAAATGCTCGGCGTGGAGTGGACCGGACCATTAGTCCTAACCTTCCAGAGTACCGAGCCGTTGCGGGTGGAGAGGCAATAGAGATGCTGGTCATACGAACCAATCAAAACCCGATCACCGACCACCACCGGCGACGACTTGATCTCGCTGCCCGCCTTGAACGCCCAAAGCTTCTTGCCATTAGTTGCATTGACGGCATGAAACCAGCCGCCCAGGTCGCCGACGTATACAACGCCATCGCTATAGGCCGGTGAAGATTCCCCGATAGGCGAGTCTACGTGGTATTTCCAGTAGACCGCGCCATTGTCCAGATTGAGAGAAATGAGCTCGCCTTTCTGTGAGCCCACAAAAACGGTGCTGCCGACAATTGCCGCCGAAGACTCGATCGACTCGCCGGCTTCGTAAGTCCACAAGAGTTTCAGCTCATTCGGAACGTTTGAATCAGAGACGCCGGTGAGGCGGTGGTTACCGCGAAACTGCGACCAGTTGTCTGCGGGTGTGTCTTGCGCCTGCGCAGTGCAGAAGGCAGCAAGCAGTAGGCACAAAGCGGTAGGCAGTAGGCAGTAGGCAGTAGGCAGAAACCGCCTGCTTCTCGTGGGACATTTGTGACTTGCAAATTTGATCATTCGACGCGCCTTTTCGTATAGCTACTGCCTACTGCCCCTCAGAACGCGCACTGATAAACCTCTAACGCGCCCTTGGAATCGAATGGACGTGGATTGAATCTACCGGTCCACTGTTCGGCCGCCTCTTCTGCCAGCATCGAGAGATCGGAGAGCGGCACGCCCACGCCGCCGAGAGTACGGTGCAGTCCTCCGGCTCTCGCGAGTTCTTCCAGTCGCTGCGCCAGGCTCTCGGCGGAATCTCCTCCGGCCCCTTGCGCGTCCAGGTTGGATAGTTTCAGCAGCTCAGCATATCGGGCCGACGCCACCGGCGCGTTCCAGCGCACCACTGAAGGCAGCAACATTGCAATCGATGCTCCGTGCGCGGTTCCATAATGAGCAGTCAAAGGATTCGCGCAGGCATGAGTGGCGCCGAGCATCGAATTCTCGATCGCCACGCCGGCGAAGTAGGCTCCCATCTGCATTGCGCCACGCGCTTCGAGATCGTCTGGTTGTACCAATACGCGTTCATAGTTGCTTTCCAGCAGCCGCCAGGCCTCGCGTGAAAAAACTTCGGAGAACGCATTCCGCCCGGTAGTCACAAAAGTTTCTACCGCGTGTGCAATCGCATCAAAACCTGAGGTGGCGGTAACCTCAGTTGGTTGAGACACGGTCAAAGCCGGGTCGAGTAGCGCAATGCGAAAGGCAGCCTGTGGATCACCGCACGCGAGCTTAACGTGAGTCTGCGCGTCAGAGATCAAGGCGTAGGTTTGCGCTTCGCTTCCGGTGCCGGCAGTAGTGGGGATTCCGATCATTGGCAGCAAAGGTCGCACGGCCTTGCCGTAGCCGTGATAGTCCTGCATTTGCCCACCATTGGTCAGTAGAAAATTGATTCCTTTGGCGCAGTCAAGCGAGCTACCGCCCCCAAGCGCGATGATGGAGTCAATGTTTAGTGAAGCGGCAAAGTCACGCCCCGCTTCGATCATGCGAGTGTCGGGATTCACGTCGAAATCGTGAAACTCAACGACTTCGATTCCTGCTTCCCGCAGAGGAGCCAGGGCTTCAGCAACATGGCCAGATGCAACCAAACCGCGATCGGCTACCAGCAGTGTCTTGCGGAAGCTTAATTCCCAGGCAAGATTCCCCAGGCACTTGATCGTTCCGGCGCCGAAGACTACGCGCGAGCGCGGCTGGTAGTCGAAAGTTTCCATGTTCGTGAATACAGGAGGGTAATCTACCGATTTGATTTCGGAGTCTCTGCCGGCTTTGCCGCTGGGGGCGGCGCTGCCGGGCCCGCTGCCAATGCGTAAAGCTGGTTACGATTCGTAATGTAGAGGACGCCGTTTGCCGGCACGGCCGTAGAGTAGACAGAACTACCCATATTGATCTCGGCAATTATTTTTTTGGTCTTACCTTCCTGCAAGATCAAGACGTCTCCGTCCTCATCGCCAATGTAGATTTTTCCGTCTACGAGCAAGGGCGAGCCCCAAACAGCCGCGAAAAGATCATGAGTCCAGTAGACCTGCCCGGTCTTTGCGTCCAACGCATGGAGAAACCCGCTAAAGTCAGATTCATAAACGACGCCGTCTTTGATAGCCGGAGTTGAAATCGAGCGACGAATCTTGTCGTAGTGCCAGACCAGTCCGGTCGTGGTTATATCGCCGCGTTTGGTGGCGTCGATACAGTACATGTGGCCTACGCCCTCGCCGTGTTCCGGATCCTGACCATTCGCGATGTAAACTTTGTCCTCATAAACAACCGGCGTGCTGATCAGCTCGTTGCGTGTCTTGGGCCACACAGAGTCCGCCGGGTTAGTATTAAACTCCCAGAGCTTTTTGCCGGTGAGAGCTTCATAGCCGCGGATCCAACCATCGCCCTGGGCGTGGATCAACATATCAACGCCACCGATCTTTCCGACTGTCGGCGACGACCACTGGCCGTGCAATATCTTGTCGAACACGGAATTGTCTTCCCAGACAAGTTTCCCGGTCTTCTTGTTGACAGCGATGATGGCTGGTGCCTTTGGTGAAGGAATGTTGACGTGACTCTCATCCTGTCCGTTTGAAGTGCTTACGTAAACCAAATCGCCAAAGGACACTGGAGAAGAATTCGCGAGATTGTGCGGCAGGGAACCAACCTCTTCGATCATGTCGAAGCGCCAGACAACGTCGGCATTAAACTCGCCCGTCAACTTCTCGTCAGTCACGGGACCATCGTTCTCTTTGTCGCGAAAACCTTCGGTATCCAGGCACATCAATTCGGCGCGATTGGACACATAGTAAACACGATTGCCTTCAACTAGTGGCGATGAGGCGACGCCCTGGTATGGCCAGTCGTTCACACGGCCGGCGACGAGCTTGTCGTGTACCATCTGCCACATGAACTGACCGTCGGACTCGCGAAAAGCCATCAGCACGCCCTTGTCGCCGGTTATCTTCGGGTCGCGCAGCCCCTCGTTGTTTGTGCCCAGAAAAATCATGCCGCCGGATACGACAGCGTTGCCATAGGTTTGCGAACCAAGTTGGGCTACCCACTTGACGTTTTTCTTTGACTTCACGTCCCAGTCGATCGGCAGGCCCTTCATATTGGAAACCATGTTCCGATCAGGCGTGCCACCCCACATTGGCCAATCGCCGCTGCCGGGGTCGGAAGCCAGGGCAGTAGGCAGTAGACAGTAGGCAGTAGACAGTAAGCCAACTGCCAACGCGGCGAATACAAATGTAAAGAACCCCTTACGAAATGTTGTTCTATTGTTTCCGTTACTTCTAGTTCTATTGTTCCTGTTACTTCTCATTTTTATCAGTGCATTCCTTCCGAGAATTGTTAGCATTTACCTGCCCCTGCCCCTGCCCCTGCCCCTGCCCCTGCCCCTGCCCCTGCCCCTGCCCCTGCCCTGCCTACCGCCCACCGCTCACCGCTCACCGCTCACTTATTCGCATACACCTTCAGATTGTCGAAATAAAGTTCAGCGAGCGCACTGCCGAAGAGACCTGGTGCGCCCTGACGATTTGGGATGGGGTCAACACGCTCGATCATCCAGGCAGTTGGTTCCGTTTCGCTGGCGAGCCACACCTTGCCGCGCGCCCGCGTCTTTCCGTCAGGTAGATTCTCAACTTGAAGCTTCATCCGGTACCAGGTGTCCGGCTTCCACGCGAAGGGAATAGTGACGGTGCGTTTTGTCTCAGGTTGCCAGGGCTCAAGGTGAAGCATCTGGCTATTGCCGTAAAGCACTAGCGCATAACGTTGTGCAATTACCCCGCCGTCACCTTGCTGCCGTCTTTTCTGGGTGCCATTAATATCGACTTCAATCGTGTAGTTCGACCAGTCAGAGGGTCCCATATAAGTGCGAGCGCGACTTGCCAGCGAAGAACCTTCCGTGGTCTTGACCAAAACCTTGTTGCCATTGAGTTCACGCACCGCAAACTTCGGCGTTGTATTCACCCAGGTTGCGGGAATGCTGTTGAGCGCCATCGCTTCAAAATCCTCGCTCCACGGCAAAGGCGGAAAGACACGCACGCTTGCCGAGCCGGTGATACCGCTGACGGTTGCTTTGACCAGACCCGCTTGCGCAATCGCATCCGAGGCAGCAACAAATTGCCCGTTTGTCACAGTACCCTTTAATTGATCGAGTTCCCAGGTGGCCGACGGCTCTTCGCGAATGAAAGTGCCGGTCTCATCGAAAAGACGAACACGAAAACTCACTTTGTCGCCAGGCTTTAGGATTAGTTCGGTAGGAACAACTTGTACGTGTGTCGCAGGCCGATTGGGATTGGGTATGCCTTCCACCGGCGCCGTTTGAGTCGTTCTCGAATTCGATCGCTTGCCGATCGCATATAGATTCGAATCACTGACGACAAACACCCTCCCATTTGCGATTGCGACTGAAGCAATGATCGCTTCGGGAAGCGCTTCGGTTCCGAGTTGATCCTCATCGAGGATCTCGCAGCCATTCGCGTCCGGTTTGAGGATATAAAACTTTCCGTTCTCAGTGCCGACATATAGTTTACCGTCGGCAAGAACCGGCGACGCTTTCTGAATAGCACCGAGGTTTTTGAGCCACACTTGCTTACCGGTGTTTACGTCAAACGCGGCGAGGTTGGCGCTATTGTCCAACTGATAAAGTCGATCGCCATCAAGGACCGGGGAAGAGAAGCCACCCTGCCAGCCATAGCTGCGCCACTTCACTTGCTCTTTCTTGATTTCACCTTTGGCTGTCGCGTCTACCGCTACCATCATCCCCATCTCGCTCGAGTCGAGATTCTCTTCGCTATGGGTCAAGATCGCCGTTGTGCCATGGACAACTGCGCCGGTGTTCAGTCCGCGCTTACTGATTTCATACTTCCAAACAGGTTCACCGGTTTGCGGCTTAATCGCATGAACTACTCCGTCGCTTGCTCCTTGAATCAGCAAGCGCGTCCCATTTATGTTTACGATAATCGGCGCGGCGTAGGTTGTATCGTAAGGTCGACCACCGGGAGCGCTGATCCAAACCGTCTGGCCGGTCCGTTTGTCGAAAGCGATGAAGCGGTGAGCTCCTCGTGCATGTTGGCCCCACTGAAATGTAACACCGCTGACAATCACCAGGTCGCCGTCAATGAGCGGAGATACTGTTCGTCCGCCGTGAGTTGTTAACAACCCAAAGTCCTCGCCGAGCGAGCGCTCCCACACGACCTTGCCATCTCGCGCGAGTGCCAACAGGGTTCCGCCAACTCCAAACGCGTAGACGTTCCCTGTCGCCGGATCGCCGACAGGTGAAGCCCAACCGACGCGATGAGGCGGGACGTCGCTCAGGTAAACGTTGAAGCGGTGCTCCCAGAGAAGTTTTCCGGTATCCGCGTTGAAGCACATCACACGCTCCTGCTCCAGCTCGCCCTTATCGGCGGTGTTTTGCAGGTAGACGCGATTGTCCATCACGATTGGCGCCGAGCGTCCGCCATAGGGAACTTTCCAGGCTAGATTTTGTCCAGCAGGCGACCAGGCAGTGGGCAAACCTTTTTCGGGAGAGATACCGTCCCGCGCTGGTCCGCGCCATTCAGTCCAATCGTTTACCGGCGCTGGCGCCAACAAAAACAGAGCAAGGCTGAGATTCAAAATTATGGAATAGATGCTCATTTTCGGATTCCGTTCCGACCTCTTGATCAAGGGGTCGTTCGCATATGATAAAAGAAACCAAAAGTCTGCGCCGCTGCAACCCTAAAGATGTACAATACGTAAACTTCAGTTGCAGTGATTCAGTTTTTCTGTCTCAACTACTTGAATTTAACATTCAATCATGAACTCCTAAAAGCGTGGAGACGCCTTATGAAGGTCAGAAAGCAACTCTTCCTTGCACTCTTTCTCCTGTTTGGCTCAATCCTGGCGCTTGGACAAACGCCGAAGCAGGAGCTAAACGATAAGTTTTGGGAAGCCGTGCGGCGCGGTGACCTGGCCGCCACGACGGCCCTGCTCGACCAAGGCGCTGACGTGAACGCGAAGTTCCGTTACGGTACAACTGCGCTTTTTAAGGCCGCTGAAAGAGGGCACGTCGAGATCGTTAAGCTGCTACTGGCTCGCGGCGCCGATCCGACGGTAAAAGACACTTTTTACGGCGCTACTGCGATGAGTTGGGCCCTCGACGGCGATCATCTGGAGGTAGTGGACGTACTCCTTCAGAAGGATCGCGGGGGCGTTGGTGATGTTTTGATGAGGGGAGTTAGAGAGGGAAAGCCAGTACTGGTCAAGATGGCTTTAGCCACCGGAAACGTGAAAGCAGACATGCTGACCCCGGCGCTCGTAACTGCGACGGACGACAAAGACAAGGCTGAGATTGTCGACATGCTTAAGAAGGCCGGCGCAGTACCGCCCCCCGCGGTGGATGCTGCGATACTGCAGTCTTACGTAGGAAAATATAAGGATGAAGCCGGGCTCGAGGTAGCGATCACACTGACTGACGGGAAACTCTCCGCCTTGCCGACCGGGCAAAGGCCATTCACTTTGATGGCCATCGACAGCAACAGTTTCAAGCCGGTGGCTTTCGATGGCATCGTCATCACTTTCAAATCCGAAGCGGGAAACACCACGGGAATCGAGTTAAAACGCGGAACAAATACGAGCCAGCTGAAGCGCGTGGTGGAAACGAAGCAACCGTAGGTTATTGGTGGCGGACTGCGGGAAGTCCAAAAGATAAAACAGCGGGGGCAAGCCCGCCTTCCTGACCTGAGAGGCTAGGTGACTGCGCGGCACCCAATCATGAAAGTCTTTCAATCAAAGACTACAGCTCAACTCGTCGTTCACAAGAAATTATCTGAGGATTCGGAGGAGATCATTTGATGAAGCGTTTCGCATTTTTCTTCTCATGTCTGTGTCTAGGCGCTGTTAGCGTGCACGCGCAAAACTGGCCGCAGTTTCGTGGTCCGGGCGCTGCAGGAGTTGTCGAGGGATCGCCCGCGGTCGTCGCGTTTGACGCGGAGAAGTCACTAAACACTCGCTGGAAGACAGCCATACCCGGTCTCGGGCATTCGAGTCCCGTGGTTTGGGGCAACAAGATTTTTGTAACGACGGCCGTGACCAGCGGACAAAAAGACGAGACTCGCTACGGACTCTACGGCGACGTTGCTCCAGTGAAGGACGATCCTAAACACACCTGGAAGGTCTACGCACTCGACAAACAGACTGGAAAAATCCTTTGGGAGCGAATTGCTTACGAAGGTGTACCCAAGGTCAAGCGACATCCAAAGTCGACGCATTCCGATTCCACGCCTGTCACTAATGGTAAGTATCTGGTTGCCTTGTTTGGTTCTCATGGGTTATACGCCTACGACCTGAATGGCAAACTGCTTTGGAAGCAGGACATTGGAATGCTCGATTCCGGGTGGTTCTATGATGCTGACTACCAGTGGGAACATGGCAGTTCGCCGGTCATTTATCGCGACCTGGTAATTGTGCAGGCAGACATTCAGAAAGACTCGTTTATCGCGGCCTATAGTCTGAAGAACGGCAAGCTTGTTTGGAAAACGCCGCGCGAGGAAATTTCTTCGTGGGGCACACCAACGATCTATGAGGGCAAGACGCGAGCTGAACTGATCACCAACGGCTCGAAAGCTATCCGTGGTTACGACCCGCTTACGGGTAAAGAATTGTGGCGCCTTACGCCCAATTCCGAAGTAACCACCCCCACACCTTTCGTGGCGCGCGAGCTGATCTATGTCACCAGCGGCTACGCCCCGATCCAACCGATCTACGCGATTAGACCCGGAGCCACGGGCGACATTTCACTTAAGGAAGGGACAAATTCCAACAGCTTCATCGCCTGGAGCAAACAGCGGGGCGGTCCTTATATGCCGACTCCTTTGGTTTACAACGACATGCTCTATACCTGCTCGAACCAGGGAGTAGTTACGGCCTACAACGCGGACAGCGGCGAGCGACTTTATCAGGAGCGTCTCGGAGGTAAGGGCGGGGCATTCACAGCGTCTCCGGTAGCCTCCGACGGCAAGTTATATCTCGCCAGCGAGGACGGCGATGTTTTCGTCGTGAAGACTGGCGCGAAGTATGAATTGCTCGCGACAAATAAGGTTGGTGAAGTGATGATGGCCAGTCCGGCCATCTCAGACGGCTTAATCATAGTGCGTGGCCTCAACCATATCTTCGCATTCGGCAACGCGGTGACGGCGAAGTCGAAAGCAGGTAATTAATAAATTTGAAACTCCCTGTCCGAAATGCCCAAGTGTCGGGCCCAGCAAAAGGAAGCGCAAAATGAAACTTTCAGGACGCCTCGGTATCGTATTTGTGACCGCTATGCTCTCGAGCCTGGTTTTTGTCAGTTCTGCCGGAGCAAACGGCAACGCGAGCTGGCCGCAATGGCGTGGGCCATCGGGACAGGGAACTTCCGATGAAAAGAACCTGCCAACAGAGTGGAGCACCACGAAGAATATTAAGTGGAAGACGCCAATTGCCGGTCGCGGACACTCGTCACCTATTGTCTGGGGCAACAAGATCTTCCTTACGACTGCCATCGAGGGCGCGCTGGTGCCGGGAGCGAAAGCCGTCAAGCATATGTACCCCGAGGGTGAATTTCTTCATCCCGATAGCGTCGGCGCCGATCATAAACACCAGTTCAAGGTTATTTGCCTCAACCGTGAGACCGGCAAAATTCTCTGGGAGCAGACCGCTTTCGAGGGCACTCCCTACGACGACCGGCATCGTAAGAGCTCGTTTGCGGCCGCCACTCCCGCCACCGATGGCAAGAATGTTTACGCTTACTTCGGTGCCGAGGGTCTCTACGCCTACGACATGAAAGGCAAACTCATCTGGAAAGCCGATTTAGGCAAAATTGGAACTGTCGGAATGGGCACCGGCACTTCTCCAATACTTTACGAGAACCTGGTTATCGTCCAGGCCGATGAAGAGTTTGGTGAGCGGTCGTTTATTGTAGGGGTCGATAAGAAGACCGGAAAAGAAGTTTGGCGGACGCCTCGAAAGACCATAGAAGTTAGCTGGTCGACGCCGCTCCTGGTTCGCACGGCCAAGCGCGCTGAACTCATCACCACCGGCAACGAAGCGATTGTTGCTTATGATCCGGCAACCGGTAAGGAGCTGTGGCGGCACAAGGGCGTAGATAGCAACGCGATTCCTTCGCCGGTGGCGAACAGTGAATTGGTTTTCGTCTCAGCCGGCTTCCCTGAGAAAATCGCAATGGCTATTACTCTGGGAGGCTCGGGCGATCTCACTGACAAGGTTGTTTGGAAATATGCGAAGGGAACAGCATACGTGCCTTCTCCGATTCTTTATGGTGACTATCTGTACCTGACCACGGACCGTGGCATCCTAACCTGCCTCGATGCTCGCACCGGGGAAGTGAAGTATGAAGGCGGCCGCGTGCCGGTACCCGCAACCTTTACCGCATCGCCAATCGCCTTTGAGGGAAAGATTCTCATGACCAGTGAAGACGGCGACACCTTCGTAATAAAAGCAGGCCCGAAGCACGAAATACTAGCCACCAACACCGTGGGCGAACCGGTTTATGCATCTCCTGCAGTCGCTGATGGAAATATCTTTATCCGCGGGGAGAAGAGTCTTTACTGTATCGGCAGCTGATTTACGTAGCGCAAACTGTTAGTTTGCGGGTTGCTATCATTAGCCTAACGCACCGCAAACTAACAGTTTGCGTTACAAAGCGTCGGAACAATTTGCCCTCTCGAAACGTCTAATGTTAATAACATCCAGTGTGACGCGTGACAGATTAGAGATCTGTCATGCCAGAGCTGCCCCCACGCCAATAGCGAAAACGAAACAGATCGAGAGGAGTTAGTATGTTTGAAACTCAGGAGTCGACCCCCTGGTACCGGTCGAGAGCCTCTTTGGTTGCTGCCTCACTGTTGCTGCTCATTCTTCTTGGCACGGGTTACTTCTTCGTCTTGCGAAGATCCAACGCAAATGAAGCACACTACGCTCTGTTGGAACAACAGCGGGCGCAGCAGCGGGCACAGGCCGAGGCCAATAGCCAGGCGCCGGCCGTGGCTGCCGGTCAACCCGCGGTACCTGGGCAGCCTGGAGCTTCGCCTGTTGCCGGAACGTCGTCCGAAACCGCTTCGGCACACGCTGCACGGAATTATTGGACAAACTTTCGCGGACCCAATCGAGACGGGCGTTATGATGAGATGGCAGTATTGACGCAGTGGCCGGCGCAGGGTCTGTCGTTACTCTGGAAGCAACCAGCCGGACTCGGGTATGCCTCGTTTACGATCGCTGACGGGCGAGCTTACACGATCGAACAGCGACGCCAGAAGGAGGTGGTGGCAGCTTACGACGTCAACACCGGCCGCGAACTTTGGCTGCAAGGTTGGAACGCCGAATACAGCCCCGGCGACAATACAGGAGATGGACCCCGCACGACCCCGACCTGGGACGATGGCCGGCTCTATGCGCTCGGCGCTACCGGAGAGCTTCGCTGTCTCGACGCGAAGACCGGAGCGGTGAGCTGGGGCAAGAATATTCTCAGCGATAATCAAGCGCAAAATCTTCAGTGGGCAATGGCTGCCTCACCGCTAATCGTTGACGACAAGGTGATCGTGATCCCGGGTGGATCCGGCGGCAAGTCCGTAGTTGCCTATAACAAACTGACGGGTGCGCCGGTATGGCGTTCACAGGACGACCGCGCGGCTTATGTCTCACCAATGCTTGTCACCTTAGCTGGCCGCCGGCAAATTCTGGTCGTGACTGCGAGTCGCGTTTTCGGTCTGGCGCCTGAAAACGGCGCGTTGCTCTGGAGTCAATCCTGGGATACAGACATGGGTATCAATGTTTCGCAGCCCATCGTGGTCGACAACAATCGGTTCTTCATTTCTTCAGGATACAGTAAGGGAGCGTCTCTGGTGGAAGTGACGGGCGCGGGTAACAGTTTCACAGCTCGCAAGGTTTGGGAAAACATCAACATGAAGAACAAGTTTAATAGCTCGGTGCTTCATGAAGGTTATGTCTATGGACTGGACGAAGGGATCCTCACCTGCCTTGACGTAAACACGGGCGCACGCAAGTGGAAGGGCGGGCGTTACGGCTTTGGCCAGGTAATCTTAGCTAGTGGCCACCTGATCGTGATGAGTGATGCCGGAGAACTTGCGCTTGTGAAAGCCTCCCCAACAGAGTACTCAGAGGTTGCGCGCTTTCCCGCGCTGCAAGGTCAGACCTGGAACTATCCGGCGATCGCCGGCGGGCGCTTGTTCGTTCGTAACGCGAACGAGATGGCTGCGTATAAGATAACGGCGGAATAATAGAATCAGCCCAGAATAGCGAAAAAGAAAAGAGCGGGGGCAAGCCCGCCTTCTGTATAGACCGGAGAGATGGTAAACACGCGTTCGGAGACATGGTAAACACATTCTAGCTTAGTTTGTTGTCACGAAGATCAAGCTTGCCGATCTTATGGTTACAAAAGAAGACATCAAAC
>Ga0070698_100001678_pt1 | contig 24711 bp, 24 predicted proteins | sample KBSK1502metaG_FD_65477 | JGI IMG/M metagenome (GOLD analysis project Ga0070698, IMG submission 65477) | Corn, switchgrass and miscanthus rhizosphere microbial communities from Kellogg Biological Station, Michigan, USA - KBS K1-50-2 metaG | ecosystem: Host-associated > Plants > Roots >... | reverse complement strand
TCTTCGAACAGCGGGTTGCCGACGAGAAATCCCGCACGCCAGTTGGCAAATCGTCGACACGTCTCGGCAAGCGCGCGATAGATCGGCTCGAGATCGTGGTCATCGAGCCGCTCGCCATACGGCGGGTTTGCGAGCAAGAGGCCGCTCGTCGGCGGCTCGCGACCGCGCTCGCGCGCGATGTCATCGACGACGGATGGCGCGAGGTTCGCGACATCGGCGCGCTGCCACGTGATGAGCTCGCCGCACTTGGCGGCACGTGCGTTGTCACGCGCCGCGGCGAGCGCATCGAGATCAATATCGCAGCCGATCACGAGCGGCGCGGCGTCGGGATACAGCGGTGCGGGGTCGGCGACCTGCAGCCCGAGCGTGGCGAGCGTTCGCGCCTTGCGTGGCGTCGCGCGCGCCATGTGCACCGCTTCGATTGGAATCGTGCCGGAGCCGCACATCGGATCGACGAGCACGTCCTTGCGCGGATCGAAGCGACACAGCATCAACAGCACAGCCGCGAGGTGCTCGCGCAGCGGCGCGTCGCCCGTTTCGCGCCGCCAGCCGCGCTGCGACAGCGAGCCGCCGCCGAGATCGATCGATACGACGAGCTCGCCGCGCTCGTCTTGCCGCGCGACCCAGCGCGTCGCCGGCCGCTCGGGGTCGACGTGCAACCGAATGCCGCGCCGCGCGAGCGTATCGACGAGCGCGTTCTTCACCGTGCCGACGATCTGCCGCTCGCCGGCTGCGAAGTCGTCGACGCGACGCGCCTCGACGGAGATGCCCTCGCCATCGCGCCACAGCGCGCGGCGATCATCGCGCACGTCCGCGACGAGCTCCTCGTACAGCGGCTCGAGACGCGTCGCGCGCGAGCGATACACGTCCCACAGTACGCGCGTGGGCGTGCGCATGTAGAGGACGGCGGCCCACGCGAGCTCGCGATCGAACGGATAGACGAGCTGGCCCAGCCCTTCCTTGCGCGGCTCCGGTGGCCGCTTCTTGATCGCGCGCTGCGCGATGCGGATCAGCTCGGCCGTCATGACGACGTTCGTTTGCGTCGAGCCGATGATGCGCAGCTCGTCGATGATCATGGCGGTCCGTTGAGCGTTGCGAGCAGGCCCGCATCCGCGAAGAAGCGCTTGTGCAAGTAGAGCCCGCGCTGGTCGGTGCCCGCCGGGCCTTTGGGCCGTACGTGCAGATAGCGCCGCGCGAGGCGCGCGACGATCGCATCCCACTCGAGCAGGTACCACGACACGAGCGTGGCCTCGCCATCTTCGAGATCCGCGCGCGCAAGCCACAGCGTGCGTTGCAGCTTTGCGAGCGCGCCCGTCTCGTCGAGCATCGCGATCGCCGGATCCTCGACGATGCGCCAGAGGCCCGAGCGTTCGCGTGCGATCGGCACCGTCTTGATCTCGACGTCGCCGCGCCAGTCCGGCTCGTCGCCACCGCGCTCGATGACGCCGAGCAGCGTTGCCGCGCGCAGCCCCCATGCACCCTTGTCGCGCCCTCGCCTGCCCAGCCGCACGCCGAGCGCGCGATCGGCGGCGGCAAGCAACTCATCGATCGTCTCGGGCTCTTCGCTCGGCAACTCCGCCGCGCGCGGCGCCGGCACCGACCGCGGCCACACCGCGCTCGGCGGATACATCCCGCGCGGCAATGCCTGGACGACAAGATGGCCACCGAGCAGCACGGGCCGCGGTTGCACGCGCGGATCGATCGCTTCGCCCGCTCGCTCGAGCTCGGCGCCGCGCTGCCACAGTTTCTCGCGCAGCTCCGGCGCGCTACCGTCGCCGCCAAGCGCCATCAGCTCGCCGCGCGTCAGCGCATTGAGAAACCCGCACAGATCAGCGTCCCAGCGCGCGATGACGCGCACGCGCGCTGCGTCGGCATCGAGCCCCCGCTCGGCCGCGACCTCGCCGGCATCGAAGCGCCGCACGCGCAACGCGGCGAGCCGTCGCACGGCCTCGGCCGGCAGCTGCTGCGCGAAGTACGCAACCGCGTTCACCTCCCAACCGTAATCGCAAACGCGGCGCGACACATCTTTGCCAACGATCTCCTCGCTGCGTTAGCGTCGTCTCGTGCGCCTCCTGCTCGTCGCGCTCGTCGCATGCGCGCCTCCGATCGATGGACCGATCGAGAGGCAACGCGCGATCGATCGCGACGACAGCACGCGCCTCGCGACGCAGCTCGCGCAGCTGCCCGGCGCCGTACGCGCCGAAGTCACGCTGCATCGACCGACGATCGATCCACTCACGGAAACTGCGACGCCGGCGAGCGCAGCAGTGCTCGTCGTCGTCGATGACAAGGCCGATCGCGAAGCGATTCGTCGCTCGTCGATCGCGCTCGTGCGCGGCAGCGCGCCCGAGATCACGGCGCCCTCGATCGTCGTCGAGCTCGGCGCCATTCGTCCCGAGCTCGTCGAGGTCGGCCCGTTCTCGGTGACGCCGAGATCGCGCCCGCTCCTCGTCGGCACGCTCGCGACTACGTTGGCCTTCATTGTCCTACTCGCTGCCTGGCTCGCGTGGCGCGAGCGTTGGCGCGTACTTCGACGCTAAGGCGACGTTGTATCCGCGTGTGGGCTAACGCCCGCTCTACAGCCTGCATGCGCGTTCTGTGAAGAAGTGAGCACGCGGAGGTTACACAAGCGTTGCGAGTCGACCCTTGCTCGATCGACGCTCCGCCGCGAGGGAGGCCGCCATGATTGGATCGGCGCGTGCTGCTGCATTTGTTCTTCTCGTCGCGTGTGGGCCAACGTCGAAGAACCACGGCGATGACGATACCGGTGTCGACGCACAACAACAGGCGTGTAGCCCCGGTGCGACGCAAGCTTGTTATACCGGCGCTGCGGGAACGCAAAACGTCGGGCCGTGCGTCGGCGGATCGCAGACGTGCGATGCGAGCGGCTACTGGGGACCGTGCGTCGGCGAAGTCGTGCCCAAAGGTGAAGTCTGCGGCAACACGCTCGACGACAACTGCAACGGCACCGTCGACGAAGACAACGATGCCGATGGCGATGGCTTTCGCACGTGCGGCGGCGATTGCTGCGACGCGACGACCGACGGCTGCGGCGATCCGCAGCTCGTGAACCCAGGCGCGTTCGAAGCGCCGGGCAACATGGTCGACGACGATTGCGACGGCACGGTCGACAACACCGTCGCTGCGTCCTGCGACAACGGCATGACGAGCAACTCGAACAACGCGATGGATTACGCGAAGGCGATGGAGCTCTGTCAAACCGCGACGACGCAAGACACTAAGTGGGGCGTGATCAGCGCGCGCTTCATCTTGCCCAGTGGCAGCGGCACACCAAACGCGAACCAACGATCGATCCGGCCGTCGTTCGGCGGCACGACCGTCAAAGGCGGCAGCTCGTTTGCCGTGCTCTCGACGGGACACGCCGCTGCGATGTCGCAAGCGAATCCGAGCTACGCCGCGTTCCAGGGCGGCTCCGTGATCGGCGCGTCGAGCACGATGCCGAGCGACTGGCTCGCCGCGAACAACAACAACCTGCCGAACGCGCCGGGCTGTCCCGAGCCAAACGGCGGCACGACCGCGTACGACCCGATCATGCTCGAGCTCAAGATCCGCACGCCGACGAACGCGAAGTCGTTCAAGCTGGCGACGAACTTCTTCAGCGCCGAGTATCCCGAGTGGGTGTGCAGCGCGTTCAACGACTTCTTCGTCGTGCTGCTCGACTCCGCGTGGAACGGCACGCCCGCGAACCCCGCCGACAAAAACCTCGCGACGTACACATCGCCGAACAACCAGAAGTACCCCGTCGGTGTGAACCTCGCGTACGGCAACACCGGCCTGTTCACGGTTTGCAAGAACGGCCAGACCGGCTGCGCGACGACGTCGGGCGCCGTGCCCGGCAACATCACGACGTGCATGGGCACCGGCGAGCTCGCGAACACAGGGTTCGACGTTACGAACCCATCGCCGCAATTCACCAACGACCCCGGTTACTGCGGCACGAATAACCAAGCCGGTGGCGGCACCGGTTGGCTCGTTACCTCGGGCAACGTCAAAGGCGGCGAGATCATCACGCTGCGCATCGCGATCTGGGATACGAGCGATGGCTACTACGACTCGGTGTCACTCATCGACAACTTCGAGTGGTCCGTCGATGCGTCGACACCGGGAACGGTGATCTTCTAGCGAATATTGATCGACGCTGCGTTCTCGGCGTCGAGTTTCTTGTCGAGGCCCGGTGCCTTGTTCTCCGAGAGGATGAACGCGGTCACCGCGAGCGACTCGTCATCGGAGAGCGAGCCGGGCTTCTTGAGCGGCATGTTCTTCTTGATGAAGTCGTTGACGTCCTTCGCGGTCTTGAACACGACCTTCTTGCGAAGCTTGGACATCTTCGGGTCTGCCTTTTCCGGCAGCGCCTTGTCGCCCATCACCGGCGGCGTCTTCGACTTTGCATTGCCCTCGCCCTTGTCGCCGTGACACTTGGCGCAGCCTTTCTCGGACCACACCTTCTTGCCGGCGTCGACCTGTTCGGTCATCGCCTGCTTCGCGACCTCCTCGGGGCTCGGCCCAGTCGGCTTCGCGGGTTCGGCGGATCCGCCGCCTCCGCCCGCCGCTGCGCCGCTACCGGTCGGTTCCGTCGGCGTTGGCTCTGTGGGCTTCTCGGGTTCTTTCTTCTTGCCGCCGCATGCGGCAGCACCAAGCACGATAACGAGGAGAGCGGCTTTCAGCATGCGGGGGACATTAACGCTGATCTCGCACGCGCGCCAAAAACGATTGCGATCCCGCGCCGATTGCCAATCAGCGCGGGGCAGATCGTCCACGCATCGGGGCAATCCGCCTCATCGCGTGAACGTCAGTGGCTGTGTGAAGCGTTGGGTACGCGCCTCTTCCACGACGCGCGGCACGAGCACCCAGTAATCAAGCTCGAGCACGATGCGCGGTTCTTTCGTGCCCGACAAGAGCGACTCGATCTTTGGCAGCTCCTGCGCGGGCGTGTTCTTCACGGCGTTGAGCCGTAGGCGCAGCGCGCCGACGTCGCGACGGCTCGGCACTTCCGCTTTCTCGACGACCTCGGTGAACGCGCGCAACGTATCGCCTGCGAATGTCGGCCCGACGTGCGCGCCGCCGTTCCACGCTGCGATCCGTAGTGCGGTGCCGAGCCCGTTTTGCGACAACGCCATCGCGACGCTGATCACGTGCCCGCCGTAGATGAGACGACGCCCGAAGCGCGAGCTCGCCATCGCCTGCTGATCGAAATGCACCTGCGCCGTGTTGTGATACAGGCGCGTCGCCTGCATGTGATCGGCTTCTTCGATCGTCATCGCATCGGGATGATCGAGACGCTCGCCGACATCGTATTCGTCCCAACGCGCGCCCGGATTCATCGCCCACGCGAGATCGCCGTAGCGCTGCAGGTTCAGCACGTCTGGAACCGGCAACCGATCCGGCGTCACGACCGCGGGCAACTGCGGCACTTCGTTGACGCCGGTCGCTGCGGTCTTGTCGCGCTTGGGAATCATCACCCAGCGCACGAACGTCAGCACCTCTTGGCCCTTTTGGTTCGTGCCGCGCGTGCGCACGTACACGACGCCCGCATCGCCGCTCGACACCTCGCGAAGCCCGATCACTTCGCTCTCGGCAACGAGCGTGTCGCCCGGATACACGGGGCGCATGAACCGTACGTCGGCGTAGCCGAGGTTCGCCGACGCGTTGTGCGACACATCCGGCACGCTCTTGCCGAACACGACGTGAAACACGAGCATGTCGGGCATTACTTCGCGGTGAAAGCCGAGCGAGCGCGCGAGCTCCGTCGACGATGAGAGCGGATGGCGATCGCCCGTGAGCGCCATGTACATCGAGATGTCGCCGCCGTGCAGAGTGCGCGGGACGCGATGCACCAGCTGCTGGCCGATGCTGAAGTCCTCGAAGTAACGACCGGAAAAAACCTTCATGACACGCGAGCGGGGACGCTATACCGCACCTGCGTGTGAGAACAAGGCCCTAGGGAAGCGCTCCATGCCATGCTTGCGCCGTGCGCTGGGCCGCCTGGTTATTGCTGATTTCGGGGTGCTGCAACGATCCATGGTCGGCGTACCCGATGTCGGTGATGCCCGATACCTCGTGCAGCACGGGCGGCACCCACGGCACCGACGTCTACATTTGGAACTGCATCAACGGTCAGCACGTCGTCATCGTGCAATGGTCCGCCGAGATGAGCTGTCACGCGCCGGTCCGCGAGACGGCGCCGTGCGGCTCACTCACGCCGCTCGAGACGCGGCTACAGCTAACGGCCGCGATGTGCAGCGGCGCGAGGCCTGACCGCGAGTGGCGCTGAGCTAATCCGACAGCAGAACCGCGTACGTGTAGCTCATCGGCGCGCCATCCCACGGTGGGAACGTGGCGCTCTTGAACGCCTTCTCGATGCAGCCCGCCTCGGGCTTATTCGCAAACTCGCCACCGACGCTGATCTTCGAGATCTGTCCCGCCGGTGAGACGGTGACCTTGATGAGCGCGTTGCCCTGCGTGCCCTTGTAGCAAGCCTTCGCTTTGCCCTCGAGGCCGCCCATGACCTTCTTGAAGTCATCGCTCGACAGCGTCTTCTTCTCGAGCTTGGGCTTGGTGTCTTTCTTCTGATCCTGAACACCGGCTTCTTTGAGCAGTGCGTCGAAGTCTTCGCCGTCGGCGGCCTTCTCCTTCGAGGTCTGCTTCTTTGCAGGCTCGGGCTTGGTCTCGGGCTGCTTCGCTTCGGACTTCGGAGCCTCGGCCGGCTTCTCGACGGCGCCCCTCTTGCCCTTCGGCGCGTTCTTCGAGGAGGACTTCGCCGTTTTTTTGCTCTCGGCCTTCGCGTCATCGGCAGGAGCCGGTTCGGCCGCAGCGATCTGCTGGTCAGCCGCGGCAGCGCCGGCTCCGCCCGCTGTGGCGGCGCCTTCCTGCGCGACCGCAGCGGCCGGCGGTGGCGTTGCCGTCGTCGTCGGCGCCGGTGCAGCCGAGCCGGCCGCAGGGGCCATCGCGACCGCCGGAGCCGGAGTCGGAGCCGGAGCACTCTGTGCAACGGCCGCGGGCTTGCTTCCTTCGTCCGCGTTTTGGAACATCTGCATGTAGATGACGACGCCCGCCGCGGCGGCAACGCCGAGGCCGAGCACCGCGAACAGCGGCGCCTTGCTGCGGCGACGCTGTTGCGACGGCAAGCTGAACCGCGAGGAGGTCGCTGGCGACGCAGCCGGCGCCTCTTCGAGTGCCGCTTCAGCGCGCAGTTCCTTCTTCGACTTCCTTGTGCTGCTGACTTCGGGCTCGGCGAGCTCGGGCAGCGACACCATCTTCGCCGGCTGTGGCAGCGCGATGTTCTTGAGGCTGCCCGATGCCGACGCGATCAGATCGTCTTCCACCGGCGGCGGCACGCTGCCGATGCGCTTGTTCGACATGCGCGACCGCGCCGATGCGGCGAGGTTGCGAATGTCGTGAAGACCAGAGTCTTCTTCGCGTTCTTCCTTTGCGGCTGGGCCGCGTCCGGACGCCGCGGGCGAAGCCGCAGGCGCAGTGCCTGCTTTACGATTCTCAGTCGTCCCCGATCCGTGCTGCATACTGCCCTCGAGACGCGATAGCGTCTGATCTGGAAGGGCTTCGAAATAACCCGACGGCACCTGCTCGTCCAGGGTTTTCATCGCAGCGCGAAGCAGGTCATCTAAATCGTCCGACATGGCTTTACTTACGTGCGGCTGACAGCGGCTCGACGAGACCGAGGCGTTGGCGCAGCAGTCTGCGTGCCTCGTTCACTCGCCATGCGACGGTCCCTTCTGGAATCTCCAAGATCTCTGCGATCTGTTTATGGGGCAGCTCTTCGATCGTGGCGAGCACCAATGTCACGCGCAGCGATGCCGAGAGCTCGGCGATCGCGGAGAGCACGCGCTGCACTTCTGCGCCGGACTGCGCCTTATGCGCAGGGCTTGGCGCATTCTGGCCAAGTGCCTCCGGTCTGCCGCCAACGTGCGCGGCTTCGGCACCGCCGCGTTGCGTGAGCGCCGCGCCACGCTTGCCGCCGCGCAACGTGTTGAGCGCGGTGTTCACCGTGATGCGGTAGAGCCACGTGAAAAAATCGGCGCGGCCATCGAACGTCGGCAATCCCCGGAAGGCGCGCACGAACGTTTCTTGCGTCGCATCGTCAGCGTCGCTGTGGTTGCCGAGAATATGAAGAGCAGCGGCGTACACGCGTCGTTGATGGCGCCGAACAAGGCGACCGAAAGCTTCTCGGTCACCGTTGCGAGCCCGATCGAGATCGGGGTCCTCGTCACCCATCGCAGGCAACTATATGGTGACCAAGAGTTTGACAACAGGACATCATCGAGCTTTGGGTCAGAACCGATGAACCGGGGGGCAAGCTTCCTGGCCTAGGTCGGCCCCCGGCGGCGATCTGCCTCGAAAAGCCGCGGTGCGAGGTCCGCCGAAAGCTCGGCCAACCTCGCAAACGCCCGCGCCGCCTCGGCTTGCGCACCCAGTCGGTCGCGCACGCGAACCGCGCCCGCATGCCCCGCATCGGAGGCGCGCTGACGCGCTGTAATGTCGAGCACGTTCAACGGATCCGGTCCGGTGAGCTCCTTTTTGAGTGCGGCCAGTCGCGCGCGCGCTTCGCGAAGCGCATCGGCGACGTCATCGGCGTAGGCGGCGACGATCTCCTGCCCCCGCGCGCCGTCGAGGCCGATGGCCAATGCGTCGAGATCGACGAGCGACAGATCGCGCAGGCGCGTCGATAGTGCTTCGTCGGGATCTGCGGCGGCGGTTTCGCGAGCCCCAATCTGCGTGATGATCACTTCTTCTCTTCTTTATCTTTGCCCGCCTCGAGCGCCTTCAAGCGTGCGGCCTTGTCGGCGGCCATCTTCGCCTTGAGCTGGTCGAGCGCATCGTCGGGTGCGGCCGGCAATGCGGCGAGCTTCGCGTCGACGACGAGGTCGGCGTCTTCGCCGCGCATCGCGGCATCGACTTCGGTCTCGATCGCTTCTGCATCGATCCGATCTTCGGCGCGCTGGAACTTGTCCCACACCGATTGATCGTTGCCGAAGATGTCGCCGTTCGCAGCGCGACCCGCGGCAATCTGCGTCGCGAGCGTGCCTTTGCGAAGCTTGAGCATCTGCAGCTTCGTCTCGAACTCTTTGCGGCTCTTGTTGAGCTGGATCGCGTAGCTCGCGGCCTCGTGTTTATCGCGCTCGATCTTCGCCGCCTCGTCTTCGTACTTCTTCTTCTCGCGGAGCGCGGTCTTCGCGGCATCGTCGTCGCCGGCGCGGATCGCCATCATCGCGCGCTTCTCCCACTCCGCCGCTTTGGTGCGCTGCTTCTCGATATCGTTCTCGAGCTGCTTCGCGGTTGCCTTGTACGTGAGCAGCTCCTGCAGCGCTTTCTTCCGGCCCTCTTCGAGCTCGAGGATCATCATGTCGAGCTCCTTCTCGGGATCGATCGCTTTATCGAGGGCGGCATTCGCCTTGCTCGAGATGCCGTTCTTGATCCTGCCGAAGATGCCCATGGCCGAATTCTAGCTCCTATTCTTTACCGAGCGCGTACTTGCGGTAGCGCTGACGGAACTGGTCGTACGTGAGACCGAGCAGCGCGGCGGCTTCCTTCTGCTTGTAGCGCGTGCGTTCGAGCGCATCCTTGCAGAGCCACGCCTCGAACGCATCGACGCGCTCGGGCAGCGGCAGCTTCGGATCGTCGGGGAAGCCGGCGGTGCTCGCCGGAACGTGGTGCGCTTCGGGCGGCAGCGCGAGGTCGACATCGGCGGCGGTGAGCACTTCGCCCGCCGCCATGTACACCGCGCGCTCGACGACGTTCTTCAGCTCGCGGATGTTGCCCGGATAGTTGTATTGCGCGAGGCGATCGAACGCCTCGGCGCTGATGTCTTTGACGGTGATGCCGACCTCCTGACGAAATCGCGCCAGAAAGTACATCGCGAGCACCGGCACATCTTCGAGACGCTGCGCGAGCGGCGGCAGATGGATCACTTCGAAAGCGAGGCGATCGTAGAGATCGGGGCGAAACTTGCCGTCGGCCATCGCTTGCTTGAGATCGGCGTTCGTCGCCGCGATCACGCGCACGTTGACCTGAATCGACTCCGAGCCCGCGACGCGCTCGAACCGCTGGTACTCGAGGACGCGCAGGATCTTCGCCTGGAACTCGAGAGACATGTTGCCGATCTCGTCGAGGAACAGCGTGCCGCCGTCCGCGAGCTCGAACTTGCCTTCCTTCTGTTTCGTCGCGCCGGTGAACGCACCCTCTTCGTGACCGAACAGCTCGCTCTCGAGCAGCGACTCGGCGACCGCGGCGCAGTTGATCGTCACGTACGGCTCGCTCGCGCGCGGCGACATCATATGGATCGCGCGCGCGACGAGCTCCTTGCCGGTGCCGCGCGGCCCGAGCACGAGCACCGGGCGCGGCACGGGCGCGACCTTCTCGATCTTCGTCATCACGGTGCGCATCGCCTGCGAATCGCCGACGATCTGCCAGCGCGGTCCCGCCGCCTTGCGCAGCCGCTCGTTCGTCGCGCGCAGCTGCTTGTTCTCTTGCTCGAGGCGCTTGCGATCGAGCGCGTGCTTGATGATGCGCTCGACCTTCTCGACGGAGATTTCGAGCTTGTCTTCGAGGTAGGGATCCTTCGTGATGAAATCGACCGCGCCGGCCTTCACCGCCGCGACCGCATCATCGATCGTGCCGTGACCGGTCAAGATGATGATCGGCAGCTCCGGCAACCGCTGGCGGACCGCCTTACAGATCTCGATGCCCGTGCGTCGCCCCGCGCCGAGATCGAGGTCGAGGATCACGAGATCCGCTTCGTTGTTGCCGAGCCACGCGATCGCATCCTCGCCGTCATCGAAGCTGACGACGTTGCCGCCCTTCGCCCGAAAGACATCGCCGAGTAGCCGCCGGACTTCGGCCTGGTCGTCGACACAAACGATCGTTCCGATCATGGGCTATCTCTCCAACGAGGTAGCACGGCGAGGCTCGCCTTGTCGGTCGGCAGCGTGATCGTGATGGTCGTGCCATGACCTTCTTCGGAATCGACGGTGATTCGGCCGTGATGGGCCGAGACCACGCGCTCGGCGATCGCGAGGCCTACGCCCGAGCCGGTCTCTTTCGTCGTGAAGCCGGGCACGAACAGCCGGCCGAGGTGAACGCGCGGGATGCCGGGGCCGGTATCGGCGATCACGATCTCGATGATCGGGGCGGCCGTCGCGGCCGGGCCCGCGATCGAGCGTACGCGGACGGAGACGTGGCCGCCGTTCGTCGTGCACGCCTCGGCGGCATTGGAGATTACGTTGAGCAGTGCCTCGCGCAGCAGCATGCGATCGCCGCGCACCTCCGGCAGCATCGCGGTGTGCTCGAGCTCGATCTGCACCTGCTGCGTGCGCGCCTGCGCGGCGATCACGACTTCGTGCAAGAGCGGCGGTAGAGGCAAAAGCTCGACGGTCGGCGTCGGCGCCTGCATCGACCGCAGGTACTGCGCCCACTCCTCGTAGAGCGCGGTGACATCTTTTTCGAGATCGCGCAGACGCGCGCCGACATCGGTCTCGCCGGCGAGCTTGCGCGCCGAGCGCGTGCGCGCGCCGATGATGCCGAGCAGATTCTTCACGCGGTGGCCGTGCGCGTAGACGCCCGCGAGCACGTCGTGGCGCGCGACCTCCGCCGTCGCGGTGACGAGCCGCGGCGCGACGCCGGCAGCCGCCGCGCCCGCGCCGGGATTCGCGGCATCGAGCAACCGCTCGACGATCACGCCGAGGCTCGGCGATTGCGCGTCGAGCATGCGCGCGGCGTTGCGCCACGCGAGGCCGTGGCTCGAATCGATGCGCAGCGCGCGTTCGATCTCGGCAAGCGCGCCCTGCTGATCGCCGCGATCGAGCACGAGCAGTGCGAGCCGGCACGCCGCCGCTGTGTGGCCGGGCTGAAACGCGAGGCCTTTGCGATAGGACTCCTCGGCGCGGTCGCGCGTGTCTGGATCGTCTTCGCAGAGACTCGCGCGCAGAAAATAGATACGCGCGCGATCGACAGCCGAGAGGTCTTCGCCGGCTGCCGAATGCACGAGCGCATCGAGCTCGCCGAGCAGCTCGTCGCGCCCGCTGCTCGCGACCTTGCGCGCGCGACGCTCGAGCCGGCGCAGCTTGAGCGCCGACGATGTCGTCTCCGCGGCGCCGAGTGCATCGTCGACCATCGTGTCGGTCACCGCGCTATCGCCCGCCGCTTGGCGTGACGCGAGCACGAGCGCGAGGCACACCTGGTAGCCGGGCTGACCGCGCACGGTCTCGAGACTCGCCATCGCATCCGCCGCGCGGTCATTCGCGACGACCGCCGACGCGATTTGCTCGACGAGCGCGAGCTCCGCGGGCTCTTTTTGCGCGGCCGTCAGTGCCGCTTCGAACGCAGCCGCTGCTTGCGCCGCTGCACCCGCCTGATCGCCTTGCGACGCAGCGGCGCGCGACAGCTCGTGATGCGCACGAGCGCGATCCCACGGCCGTAGCTTCGGCATGTCGAGCGCCGCCGACAGCGACATCCGCGCGCCGGCAACTTCGCCCGCCGCGAGCTGCGTGCGGCCGAGCAAGATCTTCGTCGCGGGACCGGGCGCACGCTTCGCCGCCTCCTGCGCGAACGCCCGCGCGCTCGTCGGATCGCCTTGCGCGAGCGCGATGTCGGTGAGCCGCAACGCCGGCGTGACGTCATCGCTCGCCGCGAGCGCGCGCATGAGCGCACTCTTTGCCGCGGCGGGTAGACCGAGTGCCCAGTAACGGTCGCCTAGCTCGAGGAGCGCGGTCCCCATGGACCCGCCGATGGTAACACCTACAGCAGCTGCTTCTTGCGCTGCACGAGGTGCTTGTCGAGCGCATCGAGCGCCTCGGCGAGCGAGCCCGAATCCCCGGCCTTCGCGCGCAGCGCGACCGCCGCACTCTCCATCGTGATCACATCGGACTGCATGCGCGTGCGTACGGCCTCGTGCATTTCGCGGAAGTTGCCGAAGAAGTCCTGCAGCATGTCGCCGCGTCTGAGCGCGCTGACGCTGCCGAGCCGGCCCTCCCTCATCCGATCGAAGTACGACGAGATCTTGTAGAGCGGACCCGCGACCTTGTGGGTCATGATCAACAGGTACAGCGAGAGGATCACGACGAGGCCGATGCCGACGCCGATCATCTTGTAGACGAGCGCGCGATCTTCGGCGGCCATCGACGCGGCGACCTGCTCCTGGAAGTCTTTGAGGTTCTGATCGTCCTGCGTGAGCGCGGCGAGGTCGCGTTCGATCGACTCCGATGCGGCGTGGCGCTGCTGATAGATGAGGTAGCCGAGCGAGCCCGAGATCATGCCCGACAGGATCGTGACGAGCAGGATGTAGCGGAGCTGGAGCCGCTTATCGAGCATGTAGTTCGATAGCCGTCGCTTGTAGACTGGCTGCTTGCCGGTGTCGTCGCCACGCTTGGGCACGTCACCGTCGAGCTTGCCGCCCTGAACGACGGTAGCGGAGGGGATGTTACCGTCACTCAACGGACTTCTCCTTCCGCGCGAGCAGCGTGCGCAGCTCCGCGATCGATGGGTGGTCGCCCATGCCCGCAGCTTCCGCCGCGGCGATCGTCGCCTTCACGCGTTCGATATCGTCGCGTTCCATCTGCACGACGCCCGCGTGCGCGGTCTTGAAGTGCTCGTAGAAATCGACGAGCTGATCGCCCTTGCGCAGGTTGTAGACCTTGTCGAGACGACCATCGCGCATCTTCGCGAAGTAGAGGCTGACCTTGAACAGCGGGCCGGCGACCTTGTGGGTCATCTTGAGCCCGTAGACCGCGAGGCCGGCCATGAGGAGCAGGCCCGTGCCGGCGAGCACCCAGAGGATGCGCAGTCGGCCGTGCTCGAGCGAATCGATCGAGCTCGCCTGGCGCATCTCGCAGGTGTGATGCGAGACGATGCGATCGGCGAAATCGGTCGGCAGCGTCGGCGTGATCGTCATCGACGACTCTTCGAGCTGCACCGTCGCGTGATGGATCGGCTCGGCATCGGCGACGCTGTACGGCTCGCCGCCGCTCTCGCACTTGATGACTGGAATCGACAGCGACTTGAGCGCATCGACCGCCATCATGTCTTCGAGCTTCTTTTTGACGTACTCGTCGCAGTTCTTGACCTTGACGATGAGCGGCATCGCCATCTCGGGCTTGCACTCGGCATCGGTGCACCACAGCGCCTTGACGGTGAGGAAATCCGCTTGCGGATCCTTTTTCACCTGGCGCGGCGCCTCGGCTTCCTCCGGCGCGGGCGCGGGCGCGGGCTCCTCTTTCTTCTTCGCGTCCTTTGCGCCGGCTTTCGGCGCGGCCGGCTCGTCGGCGGGCGCGGGCTCGTCGATGTTCATCGGCACCGGCGCTTCTTCGTTCATCGCCGGCACCTCGATCACCTCGGGCACCTTCGGGCAGGTCTCGCCGATGACGCGCGCCTTCGCGACCGTCGTCGCGTCGTTCGCTTCTTTCATCACCCAGACGCCGAGGCCCGCCATCAACACGGCCGAGATGCCGACCATGAACAGCGTGAAGCGCAGCTGATACCTCTTGTTGAGCAAGAGGTTCTTCCAGCTGCGCTTGTACTGTGGATGCGGTTTGGCGCCCATTAGGGGACCTTCGACTTGATCGTCGGCACGATCTTATTCGCGATCAAGTTCTCTATTACTGCCGTTACACAGTCTTCGCTGGCGAGCTTTTGATCTGTTTGTGAGGAGCTCGCTGTGACCGAAGCACCACCGTTTAAGAACCCGAACACGCTCTTATCAGGATAGTCAGCGAGCAACATGCTGACTTTACACGAGATGGTCGATCCACCGCCCGACGTCTTGATGTCGAGCGTGTTCAGAGTTCCATCGACGTAAAAACCTGCAACGCCCTTCTGGGCGAGCTCGGCCTTGGACGGCGTGCCGCTTGGCCAGCTCGTCGCCATGCTGCTCGCGACCTTCTGCAGCGTCTTTTGCGCGGTCTTGACCATCAGTGCGCGCAGCTTCGTGTTGTCGCCGTTCGATGTCTTGCTCGACATCGGACCGATGTTGACGTAGACGCCGCCGCGCCCTGTCGACCCTCCACTACTGCCGCTACTGCCGCCCGCACCGATCGCTTTGAGCGCGGCATCGGCTTCACGTTTGACGAGGTCACTCGAATCATTCGAAGCAGCGGTTCGCAGATTCGCGGTCGCGATGCTCTTGTAACGCGTGCTCGGATTCGCGCTTACCAACTTGCCAAGGCCGACTGCCGCAGCGCCGCGCACGTTCGAGTCGCTGTCGTTGAGCACGCTCTTCGCGAGGGGCAAGATGCCCCGCTGGTCTCCCGACTTTGCCAAGTTCAGCGCAGCTGCGAGCCGCACTTTCGCCGAGCCATCGCCGAGCTGCTTGACCAGCGTGTCGATGCCATCAGCTCGCGCGACGCGTGTAATCAGCAGGAAGGCGACGATCGCCACTGCAAAACGCACGGTTCGAAAAGCAGCCTGTAGCATTCGGTATCGCTGAGACGTGCGAGGAGCCGACAGCTTCAATATCCCCGATCACTACCGTAACGAGTTTTACGACTCGTCTGCAAGGTAGCGGCGCGTCAGCTCGACGTAGTGCAGTGCGCCTTCCTTAATCATCTGCCGCTCGGCGTCACCGATCGAACGCTTCACTTTTGCAGGCGCACCGACGACAAGGCTGCCCGGCGGGATGTCGGTGCCCGGCGTCACGAGCGCACCTGCACCCACGAGACTGCCCCGACCAATTCGCGCGCCGTCGAGAATGATCGAGCCCATGCCGATCAAACAGAAGTCTTCGATCGTGCATGCGTGAACGATCGCGTTGTGACCGATCGTGACGTCGTCACCGATCGTCGTGCCGGAAAAATCGCTCGTCACGTGAATGACGGTGTTGTCTTGCACGGACGTCCGCGCGCCGATTCGGATCGGCATGACGTCGCCACGCACGACGGTGCCGTACCAGATCGAGGTTTCGTCGCCGATGACGACATCGCCGATCACGGCGCAGGTCTCGGCGAGAAACACGCCGCGCCCGAGCTGCGGGCGCTTGCCGCCGAAGCTTCGAATGGTGGCGCTCATCGACGCTGCGTGCGCAAACGCTCTGCTTGCTCGACAGCGGCGAGCAACTCATCGACGGCGGCATCGAGATCCTCGGAGCCCGGCGCGAGCGGTGCGGCGAAGCGAATCACGCCGCGACAATCGACGACCATGAACTGAATGCGTTCGCCGTTTTCTTTGAGTGTGAGTTGCTCGAAGTCGGGCAACGCGATCGTCGCAACGGCCACGGTCGAACTAAAGCCGCTGCGCGTGAGCACGTTCGGCGCATCGGGCTTTGGCGTGAGGCCAAGCAGCAGGGGCGCCGGCTCGGCATTGCGCAGGCGGCGCTTCATGCCATCGGCGATCGCATCGAACACCGCGCCGCAGCCGCTGCAGCGATTGAGCAGCACCCAGCCGATCACCGTGGTCTTGCCGCGCAGCTCGCCGAGATCGTAGTTGTGCTTCGGGTTGTCGAGCTCGGTGACGTCGAACGACGGCAGCGTGCGCCCGACGAAGCAGCGATGCTGCACATCGGCGCGCGTCGCGAGCGTGGCGTTGACGACGACGCGCTCGCCGTTGCGGTTGACGTTGTAGCTAACGTTCTCGTTCGGCGCCTTCTCGAGGATGCGCTCGCGCAAGATGTCGCACGTCGACCGGCGGCCACCGTCGAAGATCGGCTTGCCATCCATCGCGACGATGACGTCGAGCGCGCGAAGCCCGGCGTCCTTCGCAGGGCTGCACGCGGTCACCTCTTTGATCTGGCAGCCGCTGCCGAAATCCTGCATGTCGATGCCGAGGAACGCGGGATTACTCGCCGGCGTCGCGTGCGCGACCGACACGACGAACAAAACAAGGATCCCGAACCAACGCACCACGCAGAATCTGCCCGATCGCCATCACGAGAGCCAGAACCAAACGTGTGTTCCGATGTAGGACAAGGTGAGATTTTTGACTTCATGGTGATCGGCACTCGATCATTATTTTAGTGAAGCGCAGAACTCTCCCTGATCTCGCCCACGTACTCAGCGACCACCGCCCGATGCCCGCGGTCGCTGTAATCGAGAAGCGCATCCATACCCGCTTCGATAAGGCGTTTATCGTCGTGATCGGCAGCGAGCTGTACGGCGATTCGTTCGCGATCGCGCGAAACATCTCCGCGGGCGGCCTGCTCGTCGAGATGAGCTACGCGCCGCCGCTCGGCACCGTCGTGACGGTTCACTTCCAGTACCTGCGCGAGGGCGATGTGATGGACGAGATCGTCGCACGCGCCGAGGTCAAGCATCATCACTACCTGAATTTCTCCGGCGGCGAGGAACAGGCGAGCTCGCGCGCGATCGGCCTGCGCTTCATCGAGTTTGTCGATCCCGGCGAGCGCGTCGAGCACGAGCGAATTCACTAGCGGCGTCACGCGTTGTCTCCGCTAACTTGCGCTGTACCTCTCGATTCGCTAAGTCCTGGTCTGTGCGCGTCGCGCTAATTCTCGCGATTGTCGCGGCGACCGCCTCGGCAGAGGAACCCAAAGCCGAGAAGAAGCCGGCCACACCGGCTGCGCAAAAAGCGCCGCCGAAGCCGGTCAGCCCGACGACGCAGGCGATCCTCGATCGCATCGCGAAGGGCGATAAGGCGGCGGTCGGCGAGCTCGTGAAGATCGCGCCGACCGTGATCGACGAGCTCGGCACGTTCCTCACGCGCACGCATACGTCGACGGTCGAAGAGCGCCGCGCGGTGCTCATGTCCTTCAAAGCGGATGTGCCCGACAAGAAGGGCCGCTTCGTCGTGCCCGATCGCGACGCGAAGGCGACGAAGGCGGCCGAAGCGCTCGACTGGGTCGCCGAGCTTCAGAAGCTCGATCCGGCGACCCCCGGCGCAGGCGAGGTGCTCGCCGATATCGCCGCGATTCGCGCGCTGTCGTCGACGAAGACCACGCGCGCGGCACAGATCATGTTCGATGTCGCGTTCCCCGAAGAGACGATGATGTATCGCGACGAGGTCGGTCGCTACCTGCGCAAGATGGAGCCGTACTGCATTCCGGCGCTCATGAAGGAATCGCAGTCGCGCAACTACGATCGCAAGCGCTACTCGAACTACCAGCTCGAGCGGCTCGATGATCAGGAGCCCGGCAAGGCGCTCTCGGCGGCCAACGCCGACGAGAACCTCACGATCGAGATCCTCGAGACGTGGCGCAAGACGAAGCATCGCGAAGCGGTGCACACCGTGTGGAGCAAGGTCAACGCCGACTCCGCGCGCATCCGTGCGAAGGCGCGCGAGACGTGGATGGGCTACATCGAAGGCCCCCCTCCCCCGCCGGCGCCGATGAAGAAGCTGCAGATGACAGGCGGCAAGCTGACGAAGAAGGAGAAGCCGCTGTGGCTGACCTATCGCGAGCTCGCCGATAACGAGCTACGCAGAGTATCGAACGAGCTGCTCGGTACCGACTATCCGATCGTCGATCCGACGCTCGATGACAGCGATGAGTTCAAGAAGCCGAAGATCGTCAAGATCGACATCGTCGGCGTCACGAAGGAGCTGTTCGCGTATTACGACAAGCTGCGCGCCGAGCAGGAAGCGAAACAGTGGGCCGAGGCCGAAGCGAAGTCGAAGACCGACGTCGCGACCGCCGCGATGATGCTCGACCGCCTGCTCGCCGCCAATCCCGATCACGGCAACCGTGCGCAGATGGCGCCGATCTATCTCGCGTACGCGAAGCAGCTCGAGGCAAAAGCTAAGTGGGCCGATGCTGCGGCCGCGTATTCGAAGGCGCACGGCGTCGCGCCGACCGGTCCGCACGCGACCGAAGCGCTCGCCGCGCATCATTACACGCTCGGTAAGGCGCTCGAGGCACAGGGCAAAGATGGCGGGCCGGATTACCGCAAGGCCGTGGCGCTGCGTCCCGACTACGCGTCGGCGAAGGAAGCCGCCGCACGCACCGACACCGCGAAGCGCCCTCGCTGGCTGCTTTACACCGCACTGATTGCCGTGATGCTCGCGCTCGGCGCGTTCGCAGCCGCCATGGTAAGACGGCGTGCGTGACGAGTGGACGCCCGAGGTCGGAACCGATGACAGTCGCGCGGGACGGAAGTCCCGGGCGACTGATCGTGATCGAAGGTCTCGACGGAGCAGGAACGACGACGCAGGTGCGCCGGCTCGTCGAGCATCTCACCGCGCGCGGCACGCCTGCGTACGCGACGCGCGAACCGAGTGACGGCCCGGTCGGCCGGCTGATCCGCGAAATGCTCGTCGGTCAGCACGCGATCGAAGGCGAGAAGCTATCGCAAGGCACGTTCGGCCTCTTGTTCGCCGCCGATCGGCTCGATCACATGCAGCGCGAGGTCGAGCCGAAGCTCGCCGCCGGCGTCACCGTGATCTCCGATCGCTGGTACCACTCGTCGCTCGCGTATCAGGGCACCGGCGCGGACCGCGATTGGATCGCGATGCTCAACGCGCGCGCACGCCGCCCCGACATCACCGTGTTCCTGAAGGTGCGGCCCGAAGTCGCCGCGCAGCGTCGCGCCGCCGCGCATCGCCGCGAAGAGCTGTTCGAGGATCTGCGCATGCAGCAAGAAGTCGATGCCGGATATCGCGCGACGATCGCAGAGCTCGTCGCCGCTGGCGAGCGCATCGAGGTCCTCGACGGCGAACAGCCCGAGGACGCAGTGTTCGCCGACATCACGCGACTGATCTCGTAATCGGCCGTTTTAGAAACTTGCGCCGCGCTCGCGCCAGCGGCAGCTTTGTAGGGATGCGGTGGCTGCTCATCATTCTCGTCGCGTGCGGGCCGAAGGTCTCGACGGCGCCGAGCGCGTTCGATGAGGACCTGCCGCGCGACCGCGCCGCCGAAGCGCCGCCGCCACAAGCGCCGCCCGCCTCCGACAAACGCCCCGAAGCGCCGCCGGGCAAGGGGCTGCGCACCGGCACGATCGAACGCGCGAAATTGATCGCCGTGCTCGATGCCGGGCCCGGAAAATTTCTGCGCCAGTTCGAGATCACGCCGCGCATGAACGGCAACCGCTTCGTCGGTTGGGAGCTCGTGCAGGTGATCGATCGCGGCGGTGCGCTCGTCGACGTCGATGTGCTGCCCGGTGATGTACTGCTCGCGGTCAACGGCAAGCCGATCGCGAGGCCCGATCAGCTACAAGCGATGTGGGATTCGCTGCGCACCGCGAACGAGCTGCGCGCGCAGCTGTGGCGCGGCAATGCGAAGCTCGAGCTCGCGTTTGCGATCGAGCCGAAGGTCGAGACGGTCGAAAAGTCCAAAGTCCAGCTCACGAAGTGAGCACGGCGAGCGCGCGCGCCGGATCGTTCGTGAACACGCCGTCAACGCCGAGTGCGGCGAGCCGGCGCAGCTCGTCGGCGTCGTCGACGGTCCACACGTTGATCGGGCAGCCCCACGTGTGCCACGTCTTGACGCGCGCCTTCGTGCACAGCGTGTGCTCGGGGTGGAGCACGGCTGCGCCCATCGCGCGGCCAAGCCAGCCTTGTCGGATCGGCAGCGCCTGGTCACGGCCAAACAGATAGCCGACGGCGATGTCGGGCAGCTGGAGGTGAAACTGCACGAGCGTGAGCGGATCGAATGACGAGACGAGCACCTGATCGGCGCGCGAGCTCGCGCGGATGACCTTCGCGGTGGCTTCGACGAGCGCCGCCATGCGGCCGGGCTTGTTTGCCTTGAGCTCGATGTTGAGCTCGAGCGCGCCGAGCATGTCGAACACTTCGTCGAGCGTCGGCACGGCGTGGCCGCGCACGCGCAGCGCCTTGCGCGCGTCTGCGCTGAGATCCTCGATGCAGCCCGGCCGTTCGCACAGCCGCTGGAGCTCGCGGTCGTGAAACACGACGACGTTGCCGTCGCGATCGAGGCGAACGTCGAGCTCGATGCCGTCGGCCCCCGCTCTGCGCGCGAGCTCGAACGCCTCGAGCGTGTTCTCCGGCGCATGCGCCGAGTCGCCGCGGTGCGCCCAGATGCGCGGTCGGCCGCGAGTGCGCCGCCACCTCTCGGCACGACCGAGTCGGCCCAGGTGCGGCAGCAATCGACGCAGCGCGGAGAGCGGTGGCGCGCGCCTCACTCGATGAACGTCTTGTGCAGGGCGCGCACGAGGTTGTCGACGTGCGGGCGATCGCACCACAGCGTCACGCGCAGCGGCGAAACGCTGACTGCATTGAGCGGCACGCCGGCGCCGACCGCGCTCGCGCGCGCCTTGTTAATGATGCCCGGGTTGCCGCCGATGCCGTGCCCGACCATCGTCACGCAGCCCTCCTCGCCGAACTCGACCTGCTCGGCGAGCACGGTGTCGAGGCGCTTGCGCACGCTGCCCCAATCGGGAACGTCGGCGATCGTGAACCAGCAGCGCAGCTCCTTGCCCTCGAGGTCGAGGTGCGTGAGCGGAATCGATGCCGCCTCGATGATCTGCAGGCAATGCTCGACGGCGGCGCCGCCCGAGACCTTGACGCGGATCAGAGAATTCTGGCCGGTGACCGCGGCGACCTGGCGCTCGCGCTCGGGCGCGAAATCGATGCGCGTGCCGCCGCCATCCTTGTTCGTGGCGCGCGCGAACAGCGCGATGCCCGACTTGCGCGCGAACTCGACGGCCGCGTCGTGGAGAACCTTCGCGCCCTGTGCGGCGAGCTCGAGCATCTCGTCGTGGCTGATCGAGTTGATCAGCGTTGCGGCGTCGACGACGCGCGGGTCGGCGGTGAACACGCCCTCGACGTCGCTGCAAATCTCGCAGTAATCGGCGCGCAGCGCACCGGCGAGCGCGACGGCGGTGGTATCCGAGCCGCCGCGGCCGAGCGTCGTGATCTCTCGCTTGTACGAAACGCCCTGAAAGCCGGCGACGATCACGACTTTGCCGCGGTCGAGCTCGTCCTCGATCCGAAACGGCCGGACCTCGACGATACGAGCGCCGGAGTGCCGGTCGTTCGTCAGGATGCCGGCCTGCGAGCCGGTGAATGAAATCGCCTCGATCCCCTCTTCAGCACATGCCATCGTCAAGAGCGACATCGCCTCACGTTCGCCGCACGTCAGCAGCATGTCGAGCTCGCGGCGGGAAGGCGACGCGCTGATCGCTTTTGCCTTTTCGATCAGCTGGTTCGTGGTCTTGCCCATCGCGGAGACGACCACGACGACCTTCTTACCGGCGGCCTTCGTGCGCGCGACGCGTTGCGCGACGAGCCGGATCTTGTCGACATCGGCGACCGAGGAGCCGCCGTACTTCTGGACAACGATACCTGTCGGTTGCTGCACGTCCTGCACCATACACGATCATAACGATCTGACGATGCTACCTTAGTCCTCTATGAGGCTCGTGCCCGTGCTCCTGATCGCGACGCTGCTCGCGTGCGGGAATAACAAGCGCGGGCCATCGTGGCCCGACGCGCCGATGCAGATGCGCGATGAATCTGATCGCGAGCAAGCGATCGATCAATTGTGGGTGATGCCGCTGGGGCCCGAGCGCAGCGCGGTTCGTCGCTCGATCGCGAACGCGATCGTCGTGCGCATCAACGACGCGCTCGAAGAGGACAAACCGTTCGTCGCCGAGATGCTGCTGTTTCAGCTCGCGACGCTCTGGCAGCTCGATCCGAAAGACATCGGCCGCGGCCTCGCCGATCGCGCCGAGGTGCTGCGGCGCCTGCGCTCGACGTTCGCGAAATCGGGCGCGCTCGAACCAACGGTCGCGACGCTCGTACTGCTCTCCGAGATCGAGCCCGCGCGCAGGAGCGAGCATCTCGCCGAGCTCGATGAAGTGTTGCACTTCGCCGATGACCTCGAGGCGGCGGAGAACGGCGCCGAAGCGCAGCGCGCGCAACCGATCAAGCTGCTGCAACCGACCGTGCTCGCGCTGCCGCTGCCGTGGCTCGTCGAGCGGTACGTGTTGCTGCTCGAAGAACGCCAGCGCGTGATCAACGATCTGATCACGAAGCAAGGCGCGTCGATCCAGCTCGTGCGCGCGCATCACGACATCTTGTCGACGTCGCTGCGCATCGCGATCGCGCTCGCTCGTGCGGGGCGCACGTCGGAGATCGCGAAGCACCTCACCGAGATCAAAGGCCTCGGCTCGGCGCGCGAGCTAACGATTCGCGCCGAGATCGTGGTGAACAAGCCGACGGCCGATGGCTACTACGAGCTTGCCGCCGAGATTCGCAGCGATAAGGACCACGGCGATCCGGGCGCCGCCCTCGCGGTCTGTCTCGCCGGGCTGCAGCGCTTTCCGCACGACGCCGCACTGCTCGCATCAGCCGCGCAGGATTCCGCAACGCTCGGGCGCGTCGATCAGCCGATCGCGCTCTACGAAGCCGCGATTCGCGCGCAGCACGGTGAGGTCGATAGCGCGCTGGCGCTGCGACTCGGCAAGCTGTACGCCGATCGCATCGCGCGCTTTGCGTTCGGCGGCCGGCCCAGCGCCGCAACGACGGCATGGCACGAGCTCGATCGCTACACGAAGCAGGTGTCGAGCAAGTCGAAGCATCGCGCGTGGTCGGTCGTCGCCGCCAATGCCGAGACCGCGCTTGGCCGCGGCCTGCTGAGCCAGGGTAAGCTGCACGAAGCCGAGCAAGCGCTCGTCGCGTCGCTCGATCGCGCGCCATCGATCGACGCGTACGAGACGCTCGCGCAGATCCACTACAAGACCGATCGACTCGCATCGGCCGTGCGCTACGCGACGCAAGGAATGGCGCTGCTCGGCGAGAGCAAGAGCGACCGCGTGCGGGCCGCGAAGCTCGCGCGCATCGCAGCCGATGCATCGCGCGTTGGCGGGCGGTCGCGCGACGCGGCGGCGTTCTATCTCGACTCGATGCGCCTGTGGGCCTCGCTCGGTAAGGATAACGAGCTGCCGCAAGACGTGATCGCCGAGCGCAAGATCGAGTTCGCCCGCTCACTGTGGTTCGTCGGCGAATCCGACAAGGCGGTCAACCTCGTGTTCGATGGCATCGATGCCGATGCCGACGAGGCATCGAACTACGCCGAGGCCGCGGCGTTCCTGCTGCAAATCGGCAACTACACCGAGGCGCTCGACATCGTGCATCGCGCGCTCGGCAAATCCGAGGTCAGCGAGTTCTACAAGATCTATTTGTGCCTGTGGATCGTTGCCGAGGCGCGGCGGCGCAACGAGCCGCGCGATCGGCAGGCGTACGAGTATCTCGCCGGCCGTCAGGGCGATTTGTGGTACGAGCTGCTCGCGAAAGCGGCGAGTGGACGCATCGATTTTGCGTCGCTGCGGGCGGCCGCGACGACGGGTCCGCGCAAAGCCGAGCTCGCGTTCTACGGCGTCGTGCTCGGGATCGATCCCGATGCCTCGAAGCCTGCGGGCGCGCGCAAGCTGCTCAAGCAAGTCGTCGATGCGCAGCTCGTGATGGACGCTGAATACGATCTCGCGCGGCAATACCTGGCCCGCCCGTGACTCAGGAGCCGGTCCGGAGAAGGGCAGCGGCGCCCGACAGGGGAACCGGCAGGTCCGGCCTTGCCGAGACCTGCCGGCGCCGCGAGCGAGGACCGGCGACGTGATGACGATCGGCGATCGACTGCGCGCTGGAGGGCTAACGCCGCGCGCGCTCGCGGCATGGGCACGATCGGATCGCTTGTCTGCGCTGCCGGCGCTGCTGCCGAAAGTCGGTGAAGCGACACCGGCGGCCACGTTGCTCGTGCTGTTCGTCGCGGGCGAGAGCGTGCCGGCCGCGCGCGTCGCGATGCTCGACGAGCTTGATCGACTCGAGCTCGTCGATCTCGAGGGCGAG
>Ga0070698_100001677_pt1 | contig 24715 bp, 19 predicted proteins | sample KBSK1502metaG_FD_65477 | JGI IMG/M metagenome (GOLD analysis project Ga0070698, IMG submission 65477) | Corn, switchgrass and miscanthus rhizosphere microbial communities from Kellogg Biological Station, Michigan, USA - KBS K1-50-2 metaG | ecosystem: Host-associated > Plants > Roots >... | reverse complement strand
TCCGGGATTGTCCGGGTGGCAGCGGGCAGGGACTTGGGCGGGGCGTTTACTCGCGGCTTACTTTTGACCGGCGCGGCGAACCAGAATGTTCTCCAGGAACAGGAATTCAATCCCAGTTCCCAGGAAAGTATCGATGGCTTCACGAGGCGTGTTGACGATCGGCTGGCCTTTCACGTTAAAGCTAGTATTGAGAACCATCTCCCGGCCCGTTAACTTGCCCACCTCTTGAAGGAGCGCTTGGAATTCGCCGTTGTCCTTCTTCGAGACCGTTTGCACTCTGGCGGAGCCGTTGACGTGCGTAATTGCTGGAAGCGCCGCGCGATGCTCAGGACGAACATTGCCCGTCATGATCATGTACGGTAGCTCGAAGCCGCGCGGCAGCTCGAACCAGTCTTGCACCTGCTCCAAAGATACGGCAGGTGCGAAAGGACGAAATGCCTCGCGCATCTTGACCATGGCGTTGATGCGGTCGCGCATCTCCGGGTGACCTGGGTCAGCCAAGATGCTGCGATGACCAAGTGCTCGCGGGCCAAATTCCATTCGGTCGCGATACCAACCGAGCACTCGACCGGCTTTGATCAGCTTGGCGGCTTCGATGCAGGTCTCGCGCAAGCTGGAGAACCGAACGGTTTCGATCCGGCTCTCGGTTTCTTCGATGGCTCTGTCGATGTCCGCTTGCGACGCGGCGGGACCGAGGAACGGCACCGGAAACCGAACGTTCCTAACTCCTCCATTACGCGACCCTCTCCACAAAGCCGCGCCAAGTGCGGAGCCGTCGTCGCCCGCTGCCGGCTGAACATAAATCTCGTCGAAAATGCCGGACTGCAGCAATCGGCCGTTTGCCGTGCAGTTCAACGCCACGCCGCCGGCCATGGCCAAACGCCGCAGGCCCGTGGCGCGTCCCCAGTGACCGCAAATGTGCAGCATGACTTTGTCGAGGCATTCCTGAAGGGCCGCAGCCACGTCCCGGTGTGCGTCGGTAATTTCCGCGTCCGGCGCACGCCGGGGAATGAGCTGCTGCTCGATGTGACGTCTCGTTGCGCCATACGTCTCCCTGTCTTCGCGACTGTTGTTCAGGCGTAGGGCGGAAATCTTGATGGCGCCGTTAGGAAGAAGCTCGACGGCTGCGTCGAAGAAAGAGCGGTAACGCGCAGGATCGCCATACGGGGCCAAACCCATGATTTTGTATTCGTCGGAATTGAAGTCAAAGCCCAGGTGAAGCGTGAGAACCGAGTACAGAATGCCGATGGAATCCTTGGCGCTAATCTCCTGCAGCTTGTCGAGTTTGTTATGGTGAGCGTGATAGACGGTCGCGCTGTGAGCTTCGCCCATTCCGTCGATGACTACGACGAGGCATTCGTCCCGGCCCGAAGTGTAATAAGCGCTGGCGGCGTGGGCCAAGTGATGGTTCACCTGGTGCACGCGATCGGCTGAAAAGCCAGGCAAGTGGCGATTGACCTGCGCTAAGAGTCTTTCGCGTGAGAAAACCTGGTTGTATTGCTCGGCGGTGGTGGGATCGAGGAGGAACGCTGCGCGGTAGGGACCGTAGTCGAAGCCGTGGGCAATTTCATCCACTTCGCCTAGCTGGACTCCGGCCTCGGCGAGGCAATACTCAATCGCTCCCGTCGGAAAATCCCCGGTGTGCTTCTTGCGGCTGAATCGCTCCTCGGCGGCCGCGGCTACGACTTCGCCATCCACGACCAGGACTGCGGCAGAATCGTGTCCCTGAGAAATGCGGTATTCGCGGTCATCCAAGCCGGGCCAATGAGCCTTCTTGAAGGGAATCGAGTCTTCAAATCCGCTGATGCCCAATATTTTCGCCATCTGGTTTGTCGACCTCAAACGAGCCGGCAGCGATGACAGACTTTGCGTTGGAGAGCCGTGCGCCGAACAGCGGCTCTCTTTCTAGCGTCTGTGCAATTTTAGTGCCTAACTATTTTGAAGCAGTTTCTAAACTTCCGTCGGTTTTCTGCAGGCTTGTATGGTAGGCGATCCGTTCGTCGATCACCGCCGAGAGCGCTCAATGCATGGCTACAAATTCACCAGACTTCGACAAAACGTAGGCATCTAACCCCAAGCCTTGTGAATCCAACCGAATGTGCAGATCGGCCTAGTACACGATCTGCTGTATTGTCCAAACACGTAGCAGGGGATTTAAATATTTGTATGCACGATAGAAAGACACAGGCAGGACTGCAGGCGCGAAGATTGGGCCTCCCTCACCGAAAGTTGCGCCTCGCCTTAGAGTCGGCAATGAGTCCGGCCTGTATCCGAAGCTGACCCAGCCAAAAACGAGACACGAATCTCGTCTCACCCAAGCCCCAAGCCCAGCAGCGACGCGTTTAACACTTCCGCTCCGCCCCAACCTGGGCGAGCGGTGAATCGAGGTTATGCTCAAGTGACTCACCAACCGCGCAACGAAACTCCGTCGCCGGCGGATCGAACAACTGTAGTAATTTCCGAAGCAAGCAAAATGCACTGCGACGTTCTCAGCAAGGCGTTCGAAGCGGTGCGAGACCAGTTTAACGTGGTTGCATCCGCGTGTAGCACAGAAGAAATATTGAGCGTAGTTCAAGCCCATCGGCCGCAAGTCGTGATCATCAGCGACAATTTGGCCGATGGATCCCTGGCGGGAATTCGCGTCCTGCCAGAGGTTCGCAAGATCAATACGGAGACGCGAATTCTAGTGGCCATGGGGGCGATGGATAGAGAACTGGTGATCGCGGCCTTTCGGCACGGCGCGGATGGCCTATTTTGCCGGAGCAGCTCATTTGAAGAACTTTGCAAGTCAGTGGATGCTGTGTCTCGCGGTCAGATCTGGGCAAACGCGCAGGAACTCCGTTACGTGCTCGAAGAGTTTACGAGGGCGCCGAAACAACGAAAAGTCGATCCACTGGTGGAAAATCGCATGACCAAGCGGGAAGGGGATGTCGTTCGTCTGGCCGTAGAGGGTCTTTCGAATCGAGAGATTGGGCGCGAACTGGGACTAACCGAGCACACGGTGAAGAACTATTTGTTCAGGATTTTCGACAAATTGGGTGTTTCTAACCGGGTGGAGCTCGTGCTTTCCTGCTTACGACAAGAAGAAGCTGCGCGCGAGGAAGCGGCTGTCGAGAACTAGTGAGCGGCAGCGCGGAATTTACTGCAAGCGGCTAGAATGGTTGGAAGAACGATCAGGCATAGAATCAAACGGGGAAGTCGACACAAGCGATGAGCCAAGACCAATTTCTGGAACTGCTGAATAACTGGATTCGATCCAACAAGAATACCTCAGGCAAATGGAAAATTTCAGCAGATACGGAACTCCTAGGATCAGGCTTGCTGGATTCGTTCGATTTTCTCGATCTCATCGTGCACATAGAAAGTAAGACGGGAAAGAAGATCGATTTGGCGGCGGCGGACCCCAGCGAATTGTCCGTGGTGCGCGGCTTGTGGAATCTCGCGCTCAAGGATGAGGGGCCAACGCGCCAATCCGGCGGCATACTGGCGGGAGCTGGAATATAGTTGTTCCCAGAAATTTTGCTTCTGTTCGATGAAGCTGGCGGTTAATTTAAGATAGCCATAAAGCTCACCGAAGAGATTGCACCCACTTCAAGAACGTGCCTTGTTAAGTCATTAGCCTAAAAAACTCGGCCTGTGAACGGCGGTACGTCCTCCTCCGCGTCTGCAAGGCTCGCTTCCGCCTTTCATTTTCAGTAACGTGAGTCGCATACTTCGATTCACTCTCACGTCGTAGCCGTGCGGCGAGCAGGTTCACATTCCGCTTGACGCTATTCACCCCGTTCCCTATAGACTGTCGGCAAATTTCTGGCCGGAGTAACGACATGTCTCTGAAAACGACTGTTGCCCTGATGATCGGAGTCTTCCTGATACTCTTCAGTTCCACGTCCGCATTCGCGGCCGGGGACGATGCCTGTTCCCTTCTGACTCAAACTCAGGTGAGCAGTGTCTTGGCGTTTCCGTCGGCGGCGGGCAGCATCCCAGTGATGAGATGCACGTTCCACCACCCAATCCAGCGATCGACCGGCTCGCTTGTACATGGTATGAGCCCGGCAAGAACGGTCTCGTGGCCAAGCGGGTCAGCCTGATCATCCTCGGTACGATAGGCAGCCTTACCCCGGTGGAGCGGTTCAATAATGCGAAGACGCCGATTCGCGGAATCACTAAGACGACGGTCAGTGGTGTCGGCGACGACGCGTTTTATATGGTGTCACAATTGCGCGTGACGCTTCACGTTAAGAAGGGAAATTCGGTTTTCGAAATGCTGGTGGGCGGCTTCCCCGAGGGCCAGGTCGAGCAGGTCAAGACGATGGAGAAAACGCTCGCGCAGGAGGTCGTCGCCAAGCTCTGACCGTTCTTAGGGTCCCCAACCGGCGGTCGCAACACTAGCTCGATTGTCACATCGAGTCTGGCGAGCCCGCAGTCATGGCCCGAGCCTCTGACGCATTCTGAGAAGTTGCCCGCATCTTGCGCATCCCTCCTATCGCGCGCGCCACGGCGTTAGAGAGTGTGGCCCGAAAGTCGTGCGACAAAATATCGAGCCCAAGCCGGTGGAAATCTTCATCTCCAGATAAGCCAAACAACGAGAGATGCCCTAAGCCGGGACGCGAGCTAATCAGCAGCTCAAAATGGTGCCCATCGGTAAGTTCCCTCCCACCCTGCACCCAGCTAAATGAGAGAGTCCGGTCCGAGTGGTAGTGCAAAGGATGAAGTAGGGAGGCCGGCAAACCATCGTCGCCCAAATTGTGAACGCGGATGCCGTCGAATCCAATCGGCTGCAGAGTCTCCTTCAAGATTTGGCAGATCGCGTGAAAATCCGAGGCAGAGCGCAACAACTCTGCTCCGCGGTGAATATTGGCTCGGTCTGCGACGATCTGGCGATGCTGCGCAGCGCTCGGGAAGTTCACCGACACTCTTGAAAATTCGGCGTAATGGAGCTGTTTCACGGCAAAGTATATGGCCACAGCCAGTGCCAGAAGAACCGGAACGAGCAGACTGTGGCGCAGCAGCACGACTAGACCCAAAGATCCAAATACGCCGGTAGCGGCGTACAGGACGATAACGGCTTGTGGCTGCGAAAGTCCACGCTTCAGCAATTTGTGATGGATATGATCGGCGTCTGCGCGGAATAGAGATTGGCCTCGAATCAACCGGCGCACAACCGCCAGCGTGATGTCCAGGATTGGCAGGCCAAACGTGAGGACAGCAATAACGACTGCGAAGCGGCGAGGTACCTTGTCGGCGCCAGCCAGCACCAGCGCGCTGAGCAGGAAACCGATAAAAAGGCTTCCGGAATCCCCCATGAAAATCTTGGCGGGATAGAAATTGAAGGGCAGAAAACCGAGAGTTGCGCCAGTGAGCGCAAGAACCAGTGCGGCGATGAGCGTATTGTGCGCAAACAGTGCGACGCCGAAGACAGCAATTCCCGAAACCACAGCGGAGCCCGCGGCCAGCCCATCGAGGCCATCAATCAAGTTGAAAGCATTGGTGATCAACAGGACCCAAAACACGGTCAGGGCCAGATCGATCCCGGTGGCGAGCCATCCCCCGAAAGAAGAAGCGGCCAGATGAACTCCAAAGCCGCCGACGTAAAGAAGCACCGCGGCGACGCATTGGAACGCCATCTTGGTTTTGGCTTGCAGTGGCCTGATGTCGTCATAAGCACCCAACAAAAAGACCAGTAGGGCAGGCAGCAGAATTCCAAACAGGCCGTTCGCGGGGAAATTCGAGTTTGTAACCCTTGCCAGCGCTGGCATTGCCGCTAAGGCAGTGAGGAACGCGAAACAAATCGCGACACCACCTAGCCGAGGAAGCGGCGTCTTATGCAAATGCCGGCTGCAAACTGGCGCCGCGACTAAGCCACTTCGAACGGCCATGCTTCGCACCAACGGAGTCAACAGAGCCGAAACCGCCAGCGCTATGATGAAAGCTATGAGATAAAAAATCATGACTCCGCGTGCTCGCCTATCTGACTGGGACTATGTCTTTAGGAGTGAACAAGACCTCGAAGCGCGACCGGGATGCGTTGCGTCCTAGCTTGTCCGATTGGGTTACTAGAACGAGCTATTTATTTTCGGCAGACCGACCGGGCCGCCGCTGTCTGAGGTTGTGGAATCTCGACAATTTCGGCCGATGGAGCTTGAGGAATTAACTGCGCATTTTCAGCTTGAAGAAACCGGTCCCTGAGCCGGAGCCGATCTATCTTGCCGTTGCCATTCTTCGGCAAAGCGTCATAGGCCATCCAGCGAACCGGGAACATGTAGCTGGGAACAAACTTCTTGAGATGTTCGCGCAAGTGGTTCGGAGTTGTTTCTTGTTCTTTGTTGCGGCTGACGTATGCGCAACAAATCATCCAGCCACCAAATCGCTCGGTTTGGATCGCGACGACGGCGCACTCCCGCAGCGTGCCCGCATTGAGAGCTGTCTCGATTTCGCCCAGCTCAATACGATAGCCACGAACTTTAATCTGGGAATCGGTACGTCCGACGAAATAAACCAAGCCGTCTTCATCTTGCCAAGCGAGATCGCCGGTGCGGTAGATGCGGCCAAGCGAATCGGCGGCACGAGGTTCACGCAAGAAGACACTGGCGGTCTTCTCCGGATCGCGCCAGTAGCCTGGACTCAGACCCACGCCGGAAATATACAGGTCACCGATTTGCCGGGGCGGAAGCCGCTGTAACTTCTCGTCGAGAACCAGCAATTCCTCACCGTCGCAGGCTTTGCCAATGGGAATCGGCGTTTTGGGATCTTCGGGACAGACCGGGACGTCGTAGAAGCTGCTGGCGATGGTTGCTTCGGTGGGACCGTACAAATTCGTAAAGCGAACGTGCGGAAGGCGCTCCATCCAATAAATCAGTGCAGGAGTAGGCAAAACCTCGCCGCACCAAAGCACGCGTCGCAACGCCGGGAAATCGTTGTCGTGAACGGCGTTGAACGTAGCCAGATAATTCAAAACAGACGGTACCGAAAACCACTGGGTAAGCTCTGAGGCACGAATGAATTCGGCGAGTTTTGGAGGCAGCAGCGCAACTTCTGGTGGAACCAAGTGCAACTGCGCGCCAGCAACGAGGCTGCCGAAAATATCGAATGTGGAAAGATCGAAATGAAACGGGGTATGTCCTGAAAAACGATCCGTGTGATCGATGCCAAAATGTTTGATTGCCCAGGCGATAAAGGCAGTCACGTTCGAATGACTGATCACCACGCCTTTGGGCACGCCCGTGGAGCCTGACGTAAACAGAATGTGCGCGCCGTCTTCGGGCGAGCGCTGCCGTGGCAGAGGGTTGGATGACGCGAGTGTCAGGTCGGCGCGAGTGAACACCGGCCGCGCGCGTTCAGACATTGACGGCTCGTCATCCAAACAGCCGATCGAAATATTTGAGCGGAGAGCGTCGTCCGCGAAGAGTTCGTCGAGCAAAGGACTCACTGGTCCGGCTGCGAGAACCCAACGATTTTCACACGAATTCAGAATCTGCTTGATTCGTGCTGCGGGAGTCGCCGTATCGACAGGGACGTGCATGCCGCCAGCCTTCAGAATGCCAATCATGCTGATAATGGCGGCCGGCGACTTTGGCATGAGGATGCAAACGCGATCGCCCGGTTTGCAGCCACCTTCGCGAAGAATGTGAGCGAGCTGATTGCTCAGCGTCTCAAGGTCGCCGTAGGAAAGCCTCGCGTCACCCGACACGATCGCGGGGGCGGTCGGACGAACGTCGGCTTGGTGCGTGACCCAATCCTGCAGCAACCGATTCACGAAGTCACTCCGTGGGCGGCGTGCTCGAAAACGACGTGAATGTGGCTCAACTCTTCACGCGACGGTGGGATGTCCAAGATGAATGAGCGGAACCCGCCGCAGATATATCGCGACACTTCCTCGGAGACTTCTTCGTAGCTTCCCACCAAATACGGGCAAAATGTCTGATAGTTTTGGAAAGGCCACATCCAATACACGCCGTGCATGCCGCCGGTCTCTTCGATCATTTGAGAGAGCTGTTTGTGCCAGACGGAATCGGAAACGCGCATGGCCAATTGGTGAGCGAGTTGCCCGCGACGGTCGCCCGGGAAACGCTCATGGGCGACCCTCCAAGCGTCAGCGCTATCGGCGCGCGCGATGATTCCAACGCGGATTCCGGTTTTATCGCCATTAGAGGAAGCGTTGGCCTGATAGTCCGCGGCGGGTTTCGGGTACTGCACAGCCGTCGCGCCAACGGATCTTGCTGCAGCCAACCCTGCGTCGGAAGAACCTGACATCAGAATGCCGGGAAACAACTCGGGAGCGAGAGGCGGCGTCATCTTGAGATTTTCGATTTTGTAGAATTTGCCCGCGAAGCTCACCGGCGCGGCGGTCGACAAGAGGAGCTTGATGATCGTGGTGTATTCCACGAGTCGCGTGTACCGCTCGTCGTGCGGAGTCGCATCATTGAGCGCGATCAGATCATTCTTAAAACCGCCCGCCACCATGTTCAGGTAAATGCGGCGGCCGTACAGGTGCCCGAAGCTGGCCACCATCTTGGCCACGCTGTAGGGATGCATGTAGACGGGCTGAATGGCAACCAACGGACAAAGGCTCTTGGTGTTCTGCAGAATAATGTGAGCGACGAGCCACGGATCGACAATCGAATTGTCGGTGTACACCAAAGTGGCCGTGCATCCAGCCTGCTCGCTCCACATGGCCACATCAATAACCTGCTGGATATAGCTCTCACGAGGGAAATCTTTCGACTGGGGAGTCGTCGAAAAGATCTCCAGATGGGATTGGCCGTTCATGCTCATCGGTTGTTGTCGTTCCCGGGAAAAAGGCTCCCTGTTTGCTCCGAATTGCGCCAGTTTCCGAGTGCCGATTCCTAAATAACGCGCACCTCAGAGAATCATCTGAGATCAACTGTGCGATCGATGCGGGCGAGCAAGCTGGCAATCCGTGCAGCGTCATAACCGGCAGACGGGCGCAGTAACAAAGGAACGGCATCCGTACAAGTAAAATACTGTCTGGTATATCCTGATTTCGTATGAGACCCGCGCTGCTGCGTCTGGCGGAAGTTGAGCCCTCCTTAGTGAAGGATTACCTCGCTCACCAGGGGATCCCTGCCCATATCGCGGATTGGAAGTATTTCGATTCGCGCTTCAGCCGCAACCTGGATCGCGGCTTTGTATGCGTGAATAGCGACAAGGTCTGCGGGTTTCTCGGACTGATTCCGTTCAAAGCTCGAAAAGATGGCCGAACCCTGGAGTGCGCGTGGTCTTGCGACTGGTCGATCGAGGCGTCGCAAGCGGCCGCGGGCATGGGGATCATGCTGTTGAAGCAAGCCCAAGATGCGTACCAGGGCATTTTCAACGTCGGGGGAAATGAAAACACCCGCCGGATCTTTCCGCGTCTTGCGGAGCGAACCGTCTGGGACGCAGGTGTTAACCTGGTGTTGCCACTTCGCTTGGGGCCCAGCCTAGCAGGAGTTGCGCCGCGCTTCCTTCGACGAACGCTGATGCAAGGCTTCTGGCGGAATGTCCCGTTAAAATGGGTCCGCAGCCGCAGCAAAGACCAGGGCATCCGAATGGAACCAGGCGTGTCCGCGGAAATTGCACCGTTGATAGAAAACGCTGCTCAGGATTGGTGCCCGGCTTACGATTTCGAGTACGTCCGTTGGCAACTTGAAACCTGCCCCGCGGTCGTGTGTTGGAGTTGTTTTCTTCCGGCAGGCCGGCAAAGCGCTGTGATCGTATGGCGGTCCGTGGATTCGACGGACTATTGGCGCTTGGTCGTGTTGGGCGTCCGGACGGCAAAGAGCGAGGCGCGTCTATTACTGAGCCGCGCCATCGAATTCGTGTACAAGCAGAACGGCGCGGCACTGTCCGCGATCACGTCTCATTTGGATCGTGAGCTCTTAGACCTGCTGACTTCCCATGGATTCCTGTGTCGCCGCAGTCGGCTGCCGTTCTACGCAATGCGCGGACGTGACACAAGCGTCTCGTTTGATGAATTCACCGTGCTCAATTTCCTGGACGCGGATCAAGCTTATCGCTTCAGACTCTAGGGATGGGTTCCGGCAACGGCCGCCAGAACGGAAGCATTCTGACGCCTGCCGCCGGGCGTGCGAGCGCTCGCAAAAGCGGCCATGACGCGGGAGTCAAGTTCATCCTTGCAGGCAGGAGCCCCGGCGAGCGTAAGGAACTTCTGGTTGTAGTATCTGGGGTCGGTGTAATCCACGATCCGTTTATCTTCGAAGGCGTCCCAAATTTCTCGAATTCCCTCTTCGAGAGTCAGGCGGCACCGGAAGCCGATCTGATTGCGTATTTTACCAAAGGATACCCGGTAATTTCGACGATCGGCGTTTTCAATCTGCTCGATCTGGGTGGATGGGAACTGCTCGAGGATTTTCTGCCCGACCTGGGTGAGCGTGTAGTTCATGCGCTCGTCGCCCATATTGTAGATTTCACCGCTGACCACTTCCAACGGGGCGTTTAGAACCTGCACGATGCCGTCAGCGACGTCCTGCACATGGATGAAGGGCCGCCATTGTGTGCCATTGAAAATGGTGATCATACCTTCCGCGCGAGCCTTGGCCGTGAGTAGATTGACCACCAGGTCGAAGCGCGGCCGGTAAGAGAGACCGAAAACGGTGGCGAGACGCAGGATGACGGGATGAAAGTTGCTCGAATGCGCCTGGAGCAGAGCTCTCTCCGAATCCGCCTTTGTCTGACCATACAGGGAGATGGGGGCCGCGTTTGAGAATTCGTCGACCAGGAAATCCGTCGCGCCATAAACGCTGCAACTAGAAGCGAAGACAAAGTGACGGATGTTGCTGCCTTTGGCCACCTCCATCAACATACGGGTGGCCAGGTAGTTGATTTCGAGGGAGGCGCGGCGATCCACTTCACACGCGGGATCACCCACGATCGCCGCCAGGTGAACAATCGAGTCCACACCTCTTACGGCCGCCACGAGATCCTGAATGCTTCGGCAGTCGCCGACTTGCAGTGTGAAGTTGGGATGATCGAGGACATCACGGATGGCGTCGTCGCCATACACGAGACTATCCATGACGCGAACCCGTCTGCCCGCGGCGAGCAACTTTCGCACCAGGCAGGATCCGATGTAACCTGCGCCACCGAAAACCAACACTGTGCCATCACGATGCACGCGTCCGGCGTATTCCCTTGGCTTGATTTCCACGCGGTCCAGCAGAGCGGCCTTAGCCACGCGGGAGAGCACGGTGGAAGACATCAGCAGTGCGCTGAAGAGAATGGCAGTGCTAGGCGCTAGGGTCGTGCCGAACAGCAGAAAGTTGATGGCGATGAAGAGCAAAAGGGCAAGCGCCACACCCTTGATCAGCATAAGGGTGCGATACAAACGGGGCTGTTCCTGCGAGCGGGTGTAGAAACCTTCAATCAGGAAAACCGTAGGAAAGAGCCAGGAGAGGAGCAGAAAGCCCGAGGTGTAGTAATGGACGGCATCGGTCAAGCCAAACGTGGTCGCTTTTACTTGATGGAACACATGCGGGTAGAGCACGGAGAGGCCGAGAGCCACCATCATGCACACTTGGACATTGACGAAGTCTGCGCAAATGCGTGGCAGCACCTGCGAAGGCTTCAGATCACTGTATGGCACAAACACGGGTTGGCCTCCCTAAGTTCTCGGACCGGCTTTGATGAGGTTCAAATTCGACAATGTTTTTGATCGCTTGTGCCACGGTCCGTACGGTTTCGTCGGACAACGACTCGTAAATCGGCAGGCTGAGAATTCCATCCGTTACGTATTCGGTCTGCGTCAGATTGTCTTTCGTTGGGTTGTAGAACGGCTTGTATAAGTCCTGCTTGTGTAGGGGTGGGTAAAAGTATTTCTTGGTTTCAATGTTTTCCGCCAAGAGGGCGGAAGCCAGGGAGTCGCGGGCCATTCCAAAGGACTCTGCCATGACGTGAATGGAGTAGTCCTTAAAAGTGTGGACGTCGCGCCGGTCCACGCTCTGAAATTTCATCCCAGGCAGGCCAGACAACACTTCCGTATAAGCATTCGCGATGACATTGCGGCGCCTGATTTTGTCTTCCATTAGTGGAAGGCCGGCCATCGCCAGAGCGGCATTGAACTCGGACATTCTGGCGTTCAATCCGATCCAAGCCGGGTTATAGGCGCCCAAGTCACCATAGTTGCGCATGGAGCGAACGGCGCCGGCGAGTTTGGCATCATTGGTGGTGACCAATCCGCCTTCACCAGCCACGAGCAATTTGGTGGGCGAGAGAGAAAATACCTCGGCGTCTCCAAAGGAGCCCACTGGAACTCCCCGCCGCTGACTACCGAAGGCGTGAGCGGCGTCAAAAACGAGCTTCAAACCATTGCGCTTGGCCAGATTGCCGATCGCCTCGTGATCGCAGGGATTTCCGTACAAGTGCACGGCCAAAATTGCTGAAGTGCGCGGAGTAATCTTGCGCTTGATATCGCTAGCAGCGACCGTCCAGGTATTGGGATCGCAGTCGGCGAATACAGGGGTCAAGCCGTTCCAGCGAATGGCATGACCAGTAGCGAAAAAAGTGAAGCTGGGCACGATGACTTCGCCAGTCAGGCCTAGGCCACGGAGAGCCATCATGAGGCCGCTGGTGCAACTCGATACTGCTACACAGTGCTTGACGCGCAAGCGCTCGCAGACGGCGCCTTCGAAGCGAGCCACCAGGTTGCTGTTGGTCAGCAAGCCGCTCCGATAGGCCGCTTCGTAGTCCTTGACGACTTCACTCAGCGCCGGAACGGATGGTCGAATAAACGGGAATGGCTGGCTGAACGCAGGACGACCCCCGTAAATTGCGGGTACTTTCGAGCTGCTCAGTGACATCGGTCTTCCTTGGGGTTGGATTGGTATAGCACAAAACAACGTCGGTAGCAGGCTTTCCGACGAGTCAGACGATCCATGGAACATTCGTAGGATCGAAATGGATCAGGTAGTCGTTTCAGATGCCACGACGCGATAGCGCCGCACTTTATCGTAGGACCGCAACTCCTGCGGGACCCAATCTTCACGAAGCAGCTTCGCAAACGTGTGGAAAAGAATCCTCAGGTCGGTAAGGAAGGAATGATCCTGCAGATACTTAAGTTGCAGCATGACTTTAGTCGGCAAAATCAATTCTTCATATGCCTTTTCGGGGTCGCTGCTGCCTTTCAATACGGCCGCTTCGTTGGAATTCCAAATCGAAGCCCAGTCGGTGATGCCTGGGCGCAGTTTCAAGATGCCCTTCTCTCTTTCGGTATAGCGCTCGACATATTTTTGAACCTCGGGTCGTGGGCCAACAAAACTCATGTCGCCTGTGAGCACGTTGCCGAGCTGTGGCAGCTCGTCCAGTTTGTACCGGCGGAGAAACTTTCCGATCGGCGTCAGCCGAGGATCGTCTTCCGCAGTGGCAGAGCCGCCGCGGCGTTCCGCGTCGACGACCATGGTGCGAAACTTTAAGATCCGAAACGGCCGGCCAAAGCGGCCGATGCGCAAGCCCTGGTATAAGACCGGACCGGGTGAAGCCAATTTAATGAGCATCGCGATGAGTACCAAGATGGGCGCGAGAAGCAACACGCCGAGAAACGAGAAAAACAAGTCAAACAGACGCTTCCCCGTGTCTGCAAGGAGAGTCTTCACGGCATTCTCCGGATAGCTATGGTCTTCCCTGAGACTGAATTTTCTGGGTCTCAAGCACTGGCTGTGGCACGCCGTGCAGTGTTCCTGGAGCGGCTTGTCGTGGTTTGCGCCCAGAAGTGCCGGGCACGTACGTTTGAGCGGCAGGGCGGGTGGACCGGCCGGCGAGGAGTTCCTGGTAAATGCCCCGGTATTGCGCGATCACCAACTCAATATCGAACTCCTGAACGGCCAATTGACGGCCGAAATTGCCCATTGCCTTTCTCATCTCTGGATTTTGAATCAAAGTGCGCAGTGCGCTGACGAGCGCCGGAGTGTCCTGAACCGGGACAATCAAACCGTTATCTCCAGGACGAACAAGTTCGCGGCATCCTGGAGCATCGGTGGTAACGATGGGCCTGCCGCACGCGGCAGCTTCAATCAAGATCCTGGGGATGCCTTCGCGATAAGAGGGCAAGCAAACGATATGGGACTTCGCCAGGAGTTGTGGCATGTCTTTCCGGAGGCCCCACCACTCGACATTTCCGCTTTCTTTCCAAAGCTGCAGTTGTTCCCAGGAAATTGATGCCGGATTATCGGGATCGGGAGGGCCGACCAAAACGAAAGTAGCTTGGACGCCTTCCGTCTTGAGGATCTGAGCCGCCTCGACAAATTGGGCCACGCCTTTGTCCCACAGCATTCGCGAAGCGAGGACGACAACCGGAGTTCCGTCAGGTTCTGGCGAGGGCGCGAAAACGCATACATTGACGCCGGAGCCTTTGATGATGGTCGTTTGATCGGCTGGAATAATACCGTCGCGAATGAACACGGCACGATCGTCGGGATTTTGGAAAACGACGCGCAAGTGACGGTGACGAAATGCTCGGCGGCACCCCAAGGTGATGAGCCGGCGCAGGAGAGCAAGTCTCTCCGAAGGATCGGTGAAGACATGACCCAGACCGGTCAGGGTGTTGACGACCGCCGGCACGCCGCTAAGCGAGGCGGCGAGGCTTCCGTACAAAACCGGCTTAAGACGAAAGTGATGAACCAGGTTTGGCCGTACACGGCGATAGAGACGGACTAATGCAAAAACCGTCGCCGGTTCGGTCCAAGCGCTGGTTCCTTTGCGAGTCATCGGGATCTCGTGGAAAGTGAAGCCTTCCTTGACGATGGCGGCGGCAGCAGGCCCTGGCGGCGCGGCGATATGAACTTCCATGTCCATTGCGCGAGCCGCATAGCACAGCTCCATGCGGTCATGGCGAAACGAGTCGACGCTATTGTCGACGAAGATGATTCTCTGACTCTTCGTCCGTTGGCTCCGTGCGGACCCTGGCAATGAATGCGGTACTGATTTGACGCTTACGACTTCGCTTGCAGGGCCTCGGGATCCGACGGCGGTCGATTCTTCAAAGTTTTCGCGTGTGTTCCTAACGAACTTGTCTCCGTCAACCAACTCCGCCACAGATTGCATCGATAAGGAGCGCATGCCGTAACGCGTCCGGCATAGCGCGAACGCCTGAAGGATGTGTTCGAAGAATTCCAGATTCGCGTCGATATCGATGCCCAAATTGTGAGGATGCAGCCACAGGTGATAGATTCCGGTCTCTCGAGCAGCCAGCTCCATCTCTGACGTAATTCCCCTGAGCCGTAACCGTTCGAGCGCTTTCAATTTTGTCTGATAGGGTCTGAGAAATCGGCTGCCGCGAACATTGCATAAGCCGCTTTCTTGCTGGATATCGCGCCAATTCCAGATTTGAGGACCGGAGATGCCGAAGTAACTGTCCACTAAACGGGCAGCCCTGTGTGCGACGCCGTTGCGGCTTCGAGGCGTCGAATGGTACATCCAGCCTCTTTCAGGACCGCGGTAGCAAGTAATTCCTGCCTCGAGCAGTGCACCAGCGTAGGCTGGATTCACCTGGTTTCTCGGAAAGACAATCGAACGAAGCTCGATGCTGCGTTCTGCAGCAATCGCGACAGCGCTGCGCAAATCTGACTTGAAAGATGACAGCGTCTGACCCGGTTCCAGGGAGTAGTAATGAGAGAACGTGTGCGTTGCAATCTCTTGCCGGGGGCACTGGGCGATTTGATCGATGAGACTGCCCGCATAGTGAAGCGGATCGTCGTGTTCGCCTTCGCCGGTCGCCTCCGCATACGGATTGAGCGCAGCGTTGCGATAGTTTGGGAGGACGTCAGGCTTAAAGCGCTCCCGCTCGTTGCGCGAAGCCGCGAACAGAAAGCCAACAGTGGCCCATGTTGCCGCAATCTCGAACCGTTCGAATAGCTTGAGGAGCCTGGGAATGACAACTCGGGAGCCCAGCACATTTTGCCGGTATGCGCCATTCGGCGGCATGTGGTCGCGAACTCCCCAATGAAGTTCAAAGTCGAACGACACCACGAATGCACCGAATTGGGGAACATGGGTCATATCGCTTTGGCCGGAACCTACCGTCCTACCTGGCTTTTGCGCGGGGCCGTAAGAGACTCCAGAACGGTCTCGGCCGTTGATGGCAAATGTCTGGACCTTATATTTTCGCGGACAAAACGGCCTGCGCGCCGGCCGAGCCGCAGCAACCCAGCGGCTCCAAAATCGAGCCACGTGCTGTTTCGCGTTCCATAACTTTGCAGAATGTACGAAACGCAAGTGAACTCGTCGGTGAACGCTGTGAGCTGGCGATCGAACTCTCGGACGTCGCGGGAGGTCCAATCGTTTGTGTGGTGACAAATGGTCCAGAGTCCAATAGGCAGCTTCCGAAAGCGTCCCACCTGTTGCGGGATCCAAGTAATTCCATTCGAATCACGGTAGGGATAAAGCGTATAGCCGTCGCTGATGGTACGAATTCCAAGGTTCGCCAAAGCTCTCACGGTGTGAACATCAAGGGAATGCGCAGGTGCCACCCATATTTCCGGGACCACTTGGTGCTCACGGAAAATCTCAACTGCACAGGAAAGCTTGGCTTCCTGAACATGTGCCGGCAATCCAGCAAATTCGCTGCAGCCCATCCGGCCAAACATGCCGGGTTCATTCGTCACATAGCGGTGCTGATAGCCGTGTAGGCCGATGGTCCAGCCACGGGCTTGCCAGGCCCGCACGCGTTCCCAAAAGCTTGCATCGGGAGGATCAACAATCAGGTCTGCATCGCGATTGTCGGGGACGACGGCAAGGATGGGCTTGACACCGGTCCTGATCAAAATCTTCTCGACCTCGCTCCATACACCCCATTTCATCGTGGGACAGATATCGTCAAAGCGAAGAAGAAACCTGGATGTAGGGGAATGTCTCACAGCCGTCCTCCGTAACTGGCACGAGCGAAGGTAAATCAAACCGACGACATCGGTTTTTCTTGGTCCCCTTTGTAAGTCTGATTTACATGAGATCGCGGCCGAGGCCATGCGGCAGAAATCTCATGTCGCAGCCCATTGTTCGTGAGTTCGCACCTCTGATTGTGATGATCCGGATGTTCTTAGCTGCCAGCAATATCACCTGGCCACTAGATTGGTGGGAGCATTGATTGCAGCGCGAACGTAATATCCCAAATCGATCTTGCGTCCCTGCGAGCTAAACATTCGGAAATGTGCAAGACCCCACTTCTGCAAAGCAAACTGCATGGTGGTTGCCAGAACTCCCAACCCATAGGTCACGCTACGACCAAAACCTATGGACGATGCCTCCGCGAAATACTTTGTTGGGCAGGACACTTCCCCAATGCGGAAAGTGAAGTGAACACACTGAGCGAGCATTTGGTTGTCAAAAACGAAATCGTCAGAATTTTCGAGGAGCGGCAATTCTCGCAATACTCTTGCGCTGAAAGCACGATAGCCGGTGTGATATTCAGAAAGCTTTACGCCTAAAAAGATGTTCTCAAACGCAGTCAGAAAGCGATTGGCGATGTACTTATAGAGCGGCATCCCTCCCCGGAGGGCCGTGCCACCTATGACACGCGATCCGAGAACGACATCGTAAACGTCGTAGGCAATCATGCTAGACATTGCGGTCACTAGCAGTGGCGTGTACTGATAGTCGGGATGCACCATCACAACCACATCGGCTCCGCATGCTACCGCCTCGCGGTAGCAGGTCTGCTGATTTCGCCCGTAGCCGTAATTCTTGTCGTGGGTGAAGGTGTGCAAGCCAAGTCGTTTCGCAACCTCCACGGTCTCATCGGAACTGTGATCGTCAACCAGGATACAGGTATCGACCAGATCGGGGAGCTCTCGGACTGTAATTTCGAGCGTCTTCGCCGCGTTGTATGCGGGGAGAACAACCGCGATTCGCTTACCGTTAATCATGCTTGCCTCCAACAGCAGAGAGCCGAGGATCTGTTTGGCCGTTGATTTAGGGCAACGTTGAGATCCAATAGTGAGATCCAATAGCCAGTGGTTCCGAGGGGTTGCCAATGCATGTTGTCCGAGGAAGTTGGAAACCGGTCGGCAACCAACGCCTTAGCACCGGCGCGCGCGAAAGCCCTCCTGACGGACTCTTGCGTTCCGGCGTCGGCCTGATAAAACGCATCGACGTCTTCTTCCGGGATCTCTGCGACAATGTGGATCCTGTCCAGGTGTGCCCAGTAGGCCCACAAGGAACTCCCGATGAACCCTACGTTGTCACCCTCTCGAATCCCACGTTTCTGTAGCTCAATCGCCACGTCCCGATCTTTCCAGGCGGAGTCGTGAATATCCGCGGGACCCTGAAGCGCATTTCGTATGGTTTGTAGAGAAATCATCAGCGTCAACGCGAGGGCGCTAGCCAGCACAACGTTGCGGGTAACACGGCCACTCTCTAGTGAGGTTGGGACGCGGACACTCATGAACAGGGCCATCCATGTGACCGCTAAAAACGAACCCACGTACCTGGTTTCGGCTGTGAGCCCACTGTAAAGAGCTAAGATGAGGACACTCGGTGCGAACAAGAACCAGAAATGAGAGATGTCTTTCATCAGCCTACGGGCATTACCAGCGCAGAGGGCAAGAACTAAAAAGCCGACGACAATGGGGCCCTGATGTACAAGCAGGATTTGAGAATAGTCGAAGGCATTCTTCACGAACGCATAAATCTGTTTCTTCGCGGAGTAGGGAATGCGTATACCGTCGTACCAGTAAGAGGTGTCGTACCATGCTGGAATCGATCCACCGACCGGGCCGGCAAACTCATAGACCGCGGGGTGATCATGAATCAGCCGTGGAGCGTGCTTGAATGTGAACGGGAGGTTGGCCGGCCGCGGATGCAGATATCCGGTGGGGAGGTGATCAACGATAAACAAGTAAGGCAATCGACTGCTTTCACCAATCGTGAATCGGCCCTTTTGTAGAGAGATAGCTGCTATGAAGGGCCCGGCAATCATCACAAAAAGAGCGGGCACGACGATTAGCCGCGAGACCGGTATGCGCTGGATGCGTCCCAACGCAAACAGCACGACCATTACGGCCAGGCCAAAAACGAACAGTATGGATTTTGCGAGGTACCCGAAGCCGAGCACGACTCCGAGAGCGGCGAAGACGAGCCAGCCTGAATTGCCTCTGCGAATGCGCAAGAGAAGAGCAGCATCAAGAAACACGAAGGCAGTTACAGCCAGGTCCGGCGTAACCCGGTTGATCGTGATCAGGTCCAGAGATGATGAAAGGAAAAGGGAGTAACCGAGCAGCTCCCAGAGCCACGACGGCACGGTTGCAAGAGAATCTAGATCCTCTCGCTCGTGCTGATACTGAATTAGTTGTTTCAGGAAAAGGCAGAAACACAGAAACGTGGCCAGGTAAATGCAAAAGTTCACAGAGTGGACAAAGGGCAACTCGCTTGAAGAGAATCGGCCAAATACGCGCAGGGCCAGTCCAAGGATCCACGAATAGAGCGGACTCCAATAACTGTTCAGAGCGACCGACCATAGACCCTTGGCATAGTTGAGGCCGACCTCGATGTACGATATGCCATCGGGATTCATAGCCATGCGCGCGCCCCAGGTCTGAACAAGACCTAGAGCGATCAGCAACAGGACGACGAACCTCGCGGGCGATAGCCGACGTGCGATCGAAGACGTAGATTCGCGCTGGCGCGGCTCGGCGATTGACTCAGGTACCGCTACAGCACCCGAGGTCATCTCGTGGGTGATTGATTTCAACTGGAGTTGACTGGTACGCAAGAAAATCGCTCCGATGTTTTGTGGCTGAGGCTGAGTTGGCGGGGTGCACTCGCGCGCCCGCGAAAGATGGTTATGCTAGGGAGCTCTGGCTGCGAGGAGTCGTTTAGTTTTCCACCCTGACTGTTTTTGCATGAAGTCGCGCACTTGACGGTTCTCTTTCAGCGAGTGCGACATACAGACGTTGATACTGGTCGATAGTGGCTTTAAGGCTAAAGTTTTCTTCGATTCGCTGACGCGCAGCCAAGCCGAGGCTGCGCCGTGCGTCGGGACCCGACTCCAAAAGCTCGCGCCACGCTTGCGTAAGAGCGGGTGGAGCACCAGAAGGCACGACACGACCGGTATCGCCAACAATGAGCCGCGAATCTCCGACGTCCGTCACTACGCATGGCACAGCAGTCGCCATTGCTTCGGCCACAACGTTGGGAAAAGCCTCTCCGGTAGAGGCAGAAGTAGCAATGTCCAACGCATTCAGAACCCGGGGAATGTCATCTCGCTGACCAAGCAATTGGCAAACATCTTGAATTCCAGCCGCGACAATTTGAGCCCTGAGGTCGCGATTCTCGACCGTAACTTCCTCGCCGCACAGAAGAAATTTGACCTGCGGAAAGTTGCGGTGTAGAAGGCCCGCGGCCTCAACAAAATTTCGATGACCCTTGACCAGATGATAGCGGGCAATCAGGCCAATAACTGGCGCGGCGTCGGAAATCGCTAATTCGCCTCGAATATTCGAACGCTGAGCGGCATCGGGCTTGAAGAGATCAACATCGAACCCGTTTGGTATGACCTCCATGCGATCCGCGGCGTAGCCCATTTTGGTGTGGAACTGCCGAGAGGCTTCCGAGCAGCAAACAATGCGCCGGGGAACACGGCGCGAGAGCCGCGCACAAGCCGAGGCGGTCCACAACGTATGGCGCTTGTCCACTCCCGGGCGTAACTCACTATGGCGGATATTCCAAACCACGGAGCAGGAGCCGCTCAGCCTTGCGGCGATTCCACCAAGGAGATCAGCGTGATACATCCATGTCTGGACCACGTGAGGTTGCAAATGTCGCAGCCATCTTGCAAGCCGGATCACGTACTGAGGACCGGGCACACCGGGTCTGATCCCGAGCGCACGGACTTGAGCACCGGAAGCCTGGATGTTTGCAGCCATGGGGCCCAAATCTGTGAGCGAGATCACCTGATTCTGAAAAATATTGGAGTCCATTCCAGCGACGATCCGGTAGAGCATCTTTTCAGCCCCGTCAGGCGCCAGGCCGGTGATGATATGGACGATCTTGATCACAATGATTCCTGGGAAGCGATTAGTTGCAGATTGCTTCAGTGCCGTTGACACTCGGCATTCCCAATACTGGAGTGACTTGCAGCGACTCGTCCTCTGACTCTGAGAGAAGCGAACTATGGTGTTCGAGCCAGGCCTGGAACATCAGCACGCCCCATAGTTGTGCAGGCCAATCGTGCCGCTGGGACAAATGCTCAGACCACTTGCGGCGAATCTCCTTACTATCGAAATAACCTTGTTGCAGCAGGCGCGACTCACTTAGCAAGTCTTCAGCCCAGGCCCGCAGAGGCCCGCGCAACCATTTGTGAATCGGCACTCCAAATCCCTGTTTTGGGCGATCGACGAGTTTCTCTGGGACATACTTGTGGAGAACTTGCCGGAGCGTCCCCTTGCCCCTATCACCTTTGACTTTCATCGCCAGAGGCAGGCGCCAGGCGAATTCGATAATCCGGTGATCCAGGAGAGGAATCCGTGCTTCCAGACTGACACCCATGGAAGCACGATCGACCTTGACCAGAATATCGTCGGGGAGATACATCACGGTATCGAGGTACATCATCAGGTGAACAAATTCACGGAGCTGCGCGCGGTTCGCGCCATTCGTCAATGAACTCCGTTTCTCTTCGGCTCCCAGAACGATCGAGGTGGGATCCATCCAGTAGGATTGCAGCACCTCATAAAGTGTCTCGCGATCGCTCACCTTCAGGATCCTCGCGAGCTTTTGCAAAACTTTACTGAGATCCCTCTGCTTCAGACGATCCGGAAGAACGGACTGCCGCTTTTCAAATAGTGCATTCCAATCAACTCGCGACAATGGACCGAGGGAGCCGGCCAGCACTGTTCGTAGAGCCCGAGGCATCCAGTCAATGCTTTGGTGGACGCTGCGGCCCCAGAAATAGGTGTTGTAGACTCCGAAGAGTTCATCTCCTCCATCGCCAGAAAGGCTGACAGTTACCTTGCGACGCGCCAGCTCAGACACCAGGAAAGTAGGTATCTGAGAGACGTCGGCAAAAGGCTCGTCGTATAGAGCGGGAAGCCTGGGTATGACCGCCATCGTTTCTTCTGGCGTCACATATAGTTCAGTATGATCGGTTCCAAGATGCTGAGCGACCTGTTTGGCAGATTCCGCTTCATTGAACTCGGCAACTTGAAAACCGATCGTAAAGGTCTGAACCGGCCGGTTGCTGTTCGCCTGCATAGCCGCGACGACCAACGAAGAATCGATACCACCGGACAGGAAGGCGCCGAGAGGGACATCCGCTTCCATGCGAATTTTGACCGCATCGTTCAGCAAAGAATCCAGTTGAGCAACGGCTTCCGCCTCGCTGCCGCCGAACGGATTGGCACAACCCTCTTCAGCAGCTCTCTTCGCTGACCAGTAAGGCTTCGGGAAAGCGTCTCGCGCATTGCCTTGAATAGTAAGGAAAGTTGCGGGTGGCAGCTTGCGGATGCTCTTGTAGATCGAGTGCGGGGCGGGAATATAGTTATGCCGCAGGTAAGCAGCCAACGCTCCACGGTCAATTTCAGCGCGGAATGCCGGATGCTGGTGCAGGGCCTTGAGCTCGGAGCAGAACAGGAACGTGTTGCCTGCCCATCCGTAATACATGGGCTTCTCTCCGGCACGGTCGCGTGACAGATGGAGGGCCTTTTCCTGCCGGTCCCACCCGGCGAAGGCGAACATGCCGTTGAACTTGTCGAGGGCGGGCTCCACGCCCCATTGAGTAATGGCCGCGAGCATCACCTCCGTGTCCGAGTGGCCGCGGAAGCTGTGACCGAGTGTCTCGAGTTCCTGCCGCAGCTCCTTGAAATTATAGATTTCCCCGTTGAAGGTGATGACATAACGGCCGCAGGACGAGTGCATCGGCTGGTGACCGGCCGGCGAAAGATCAATGATGGCCAGCCGGCGGTGCCCCAATGCTATGCCTCGCGAAGGGTCGACCCAAACCCCGTCACCGTCCGGTCCCCGATGTCGGAGGCTGTTAGTCATGCGCTGCACGGTGACGACGAGCTGATCGCGCGTCATGCTCTGGGTGATGTCCAGGAATCCGGCTATTCCGCACATGAAACGAGAAACCTCCAGGAACCTTGCTTCGGACTTGACTGGCTGAACTAAGGCTGAGGCTGCCCTAGAGACTAGACTTCCCTCGCACCAGTTCGTTCCGCTACGTGCACCCTAGCAACGGGCAAGTGCCGCTCGGTTGAATGCCGAAAGAGCGCGTGCTCCGTCTTATCGCCCAAATGGGTGACGGTGAAATTGTCAAGGATGCGCTGCCTGGCCCGTTGATTGAGGCTATCGCCAGCGTCGAGTTCCCGACGGAGCCCGTAGGTAAATGCCTCCAGGTCATCTGAGGGAACGACGGTTCCGGTATAACCCAGGACCAACCGCGAGTCACCGGCATCGGTTACGACGCAGCGCCGGCCGCACGCCATCGCTTCTCCGATAACGTTGGGGAAGCCCTCGCTGAAAGAAGAGGAACAAAAGACATCTAATGCGTTATACACGCCCCTCATAACGTCAGGGCCAGATAGCACCCAGCGAACCTTGCTTTCGATTTCCAACGTTCGGGTCAAATTTCGTAGCTCCTTGAGGTAGGCGGCTTCGCCGTGCCCCACACAAACGAACCGCACTTCAGGGCGCTCAGCGGCGATTCGCGCGGCAGCTTTCAGGAACAACGGGTGATTCTTGATGGGGTCGAAGCGGGCAACGTTGCCGATCACTTTTTTCGAATCGCTGATTCCCCAGTCCCTCCGAACACGCTTACCCGCCTCGGGATCTGGATAGAACATATTTGTGTCGATCCCATTGGGTATGTGAGTCAGCTTTTCGCGGGGAATGCCCCGCGAAACCGAGAGCTCGAGTCCAGCTACGGAATTCACCACGATGCAGTCAGCAAAACGTGACAACCTGCACTGGAGCCATTCCTGAAGCGTCTCCAACCAGTCGTTCACCATTTCCAGATCTGAGCAGCGCACCGACCAAAAGAGTCTCGCCTTGGGATAGAAGATCCGGACAAGAGTGGCGACAAGATTTTGCGTATCCATCCAACCGTGAAAGACGTGGGGCCGCTCCTGTCTGAGGATGCGCATCGCTCTGATGTAGAGACTCAGCAAATCCCATCGCGAGCGCTTGCCTAGTGAGATTAATCGAACGCGCGGGTCGAGCTTTTTGGACAACGCGCCACCAGGATAATACTCGGCGATGACAATTTCGTGTCCGCGCGAGGCCAATTCGTTCGCCAAGGTCACCAGTTGACGCTCCGCTCCACCGATATTCAGTTGTCGTGCAAGGAATAGGATTTTCAAGGCTAGTTCCTATGTCAGAGCTTCGCTTAATGAGTGAGGTAGATGTTGTCCACCGCGCGAACAAAGGTATGTTCGTCGCAACCTGTGCTCAGTAGTCGATGCAGAGCGAAACAAACGATCGCACAGGCTTGAACCCTGACGGGGTTAGCTACTTCTATACAGCAGCGCTTTAGGCTCCGGCCACACTCGCCTGATGGCTCGCGGGTGTCTGAGCTGCGGTCGCGTCCATCTTCCTCAGTACGAACAGCAATAGCAGGGCCTGTCCCGTGCAGACGACAACGCCCGTAACGACCACAGCGAGGGCTGCACCGAGCAATCCGCGCGTTGGGATCAGGAGCAAACTGGAAATCGCAGCAGCGGCTACGGCAAGCGCAAGAACGGGTATCTGTGGTTTGAATAGTCGCGCGGAAGTCACCGCC
>Ga0070698_100001675_pt1 | contig 24725 bp, 23 predicted proteins | sample KBSK1502metaG_FD_65477 | JGI IMG/M metagenome (GOLD analysis project Ga0070698, IMG submission 65477) | Corn, switchgrass and miscanthus rhizosphere microbial communities from Kellogg Biological Station, Michigan, USA - KBS K1-50-2 metaG | ecosystem: Host-associated > Plants > Roots >... | reverse complement strand
TGCTTCGGCCGCGCGATCTTGCCGATCACTTCTTCGTTCGCCTTGATCACGCGGTCGATCACGGCCTGGCTCGGCGGCACCCCCGGCTTGAGCGCGACGTACACTTCCGGCACGCGTCCCTTGACCTCGTCCTGGACCGGAACGACGGCCGCCTCGGCGACTTCTGGGACCGTGAGACAGGCGGACTCGATCTCTTTCGTGCCGAGGCGGTGACCGGCGACGTTGATCACGTCGTCGATCCGGCCGAGGATGCGGTAGTAGCCGTCGGCCGCCTGTACCGCGCCGTCGCCGCATAGGAACGGCCAGTCGCGCCACTCCTTGCTGCGTGGATTCTTGTTGTACTTGGCGAAATACGTCTTGACGTAGCGATCGCGGTCGCCCCAGATGGTCTGCATGACGCCCGGCCAGGGATTACGGATGCAGATGTTGCCCGCCTTGCCCGACCCCTTGGGGACTTCCGCCCCGGTTTCGTCGTAAATCACGGGATGGATGCCCGGCGCGGCGGGCCCGCAGCTGCCGGGCTTCATCGGATGAATCGCGGGCATGGTGGTGGCGAGGAAGCCGCCGGTCTCCGTCATCCACCAGGTATCGGTGATGACCGCCTCCCGCTTGCCTACCTCGTCGTAATACCAGCGCCACGCCTCCGGCTCGATCGGCTCGCCCACCGTCGTCATCGACTTGAAGCGGTACTTGTACTTGCGCGGCTCCTGGGGACCGAGTTTGCGTAGCATCCGGATCGCGGTCGGTGCGGTATGGAAGATGTTCACGCCCAAGCGCTCGGCGATACGCCAGGGACGGCCGGCGTCGGGATACGTCGGCACGCCCTCGTACAGCACGCCCGTCGCGGCGTTCGCCAGCGGACCATACACGATGTAGGAATGCCCGGTGATCCAGCCGATGTCCGCCATGCACCAATACACGTCGTCCGGACGAATGTCGAGAATCCACTTGGACGTGGCGGTCACGTACGCGAGATACCCGGCGATCCCGTGCTGGGCGCCCTTGGGCTTGCCGGTGGTACCGCTCGAGTACATGAGGAACAGGGGCGCTTCCGATGAAAGGCGAACCGGATCGACTCTCTTACCCTGGTAATCCTTGAGCAGGTCGTTCACGAAGAAATCGCGACCCGAGACCATCGGCGTCTTGGCGGACGCCTTCCCGGGGTAGCGCTGCCACACCAGGACCTTGTCGACGTCCTGTCCCAGCTCGCGCGCCGTCTTCACCGCGATATCGGCGTTCACCTTGTGGTCGATCAGGGAGCCGTTGCGCCAATACGCGTCCATCGTGATCAGGAGGCGGCTGCCCGAGTCCTGAATGCGCGAGCCGCACGCCTGGCCGCTGAACCCGCCGAAGACTTGCGAGTGGATGACGCCCAGTCGGGCACACGCCAGCATCGTGATCGGCAGCTCGGGGACCATGGGCATGTGCAGGGTGACGCGGTCGCCCGCTTTGAGTCCGACGCCCTGGAGCAGCGCGGCAACTTCGTTGACGCGGTCGTACAGCTCCCGATAGGTGAGGGCGACGTCGCGCTCGGCCTCCTGTTCGGGCACGAAAATGAATGCGGCCTTGCTGCCGTACTGCTCCAGGTGGCGGTCCACGCAGTTGTAGGACGCGTTGATCTTGCCGCCGACGAACCATTTCCAGAACGGCGCGTCGCTGGTATCGAGCACCGTGTGATAGGGTTCGAACCAGGTCAGCATGTCCGCATAAGCCTTGAAGCAGTCGGGGAACCGGTCGAGGCCGAACTTTTCGAAAATGCGGGGGTCCCGCATGTTCGCCTGTGCTTTGAACTGGTCGGAGGGTTGATAGTACTCCTCCTCCTTCCAGTGCACGGCGATCTGCGCTTCGCTGACCTCGGTCAGCTCCTTCGCTTTAGGCGTACCTGCCATGGGATGTGCCTCCTGGTATGCGGGCGGCGTGGAGAGGCTAAGGTATGCCCCGCGGGGGGACGGTGGTCAAGACGCCCCTTGCAAACTGCGCGGCGGCATTCGGTCTGCGGTAGCAGAGCGAGTGCGACGTCGCACGCCGCCTTTGACAAGCGGTTGACGGCGCGCAGGTTAGCTGTGTGGCACTGGAGTCGCGTACCCACCGGTCGGCGATCTAACTGGAGCCGACTGTGGAGGATCTGATGCCGATGTCGACGCACCCGAGCGAGAAGGTCCTGGCGGCTCCCGAGGAGCTGGGGCTCGACTCGCGCACCGCCTTCCGGCGGGCGGCGACGGAGCTGCTGGAGCAGCTCGGGGAAGGGGCCGGGCGCCTGGTGATCGATCTCTCAGGCACCCGTCAGATCGACAGCGCGGGGCTCGGGGCGTTGATGCTCATCCAGCGGAAGGCGGCGGAGCGCCGGCTGACGGTGTGCCTGCGCGGGGCCAACGAGGAGCTGCGGTTCCTGCTGGTGTTGACCAAGCTCGACGACCTGTTCGAGTTGGAGAGCGGCGGCCGCTGAGCGTCCCGTAGACGGCCGGGGGGGGTCGCATATATTGGCCCACCTATGACTTCCCCCCCCTCCGGCGCTGCGCGCAGGGTGTTGTTCGTCGAGGACGAGTCGGCGCTGCGCCGTACCTATCAGCGGTTCTTCTCCACGCGCTATGACGTCGCGTTCGCGGCGAGCGGCAGCGAAGCCCGCCGCCAGCTAGAGGACTTCCGGCCCGAGGTGCTGGTGCTCGACCTGCGGCTCCCCGATACCGACGGCGTGACGCTACTGCAAGAGATCCGCCAGTCGCGACCCTCGCTCCCCGTGATCGTTACGACAGCGTACGTCAGCATGGAGCCGCTCATCCACGTGCTCGACCTCGGGCATTCGGGCTACTTGGTCAAGCCGTTCGACATGGAAGATCTCGCCGCCTGCATCGATGCTCTCGGCTGAGGGTCTGCGGCACACGTACGGGCGCGTGGTTGCACTCGACGGCGTGTCGCTCACGCTCGCACCCGGACAGACGCTGGCCATCTTCGGGCCCAATGGCTCGGGCAAGACGACGCTCCTCAAAGTGCTGGCGGGGTTGATCCGGCCACAACAGGGCTGGGCCCGCGTCGCCGGCGGGCGCCGCGCCATCGGCTGGATCGGTCATCAGTCCCATTTGTACGGCCACTTGAGCGTAAGGGAGAATCTGCTGTTCTGGGCCGCGCTGTACGGGGTGGCCGCGGCCGAGCGTGGCGTGCGCGCCGCCGCCATCCTGGAACGACTCGGGCTGTCGGATCGTGCCGGGCAGCCCGTGTGGTCGTTGTCCCGCGGCCTGGCGCAGCGGGCTGCGATAGCCAAGGCGCTGGTGCACGACCCCCGTGTGCTGCTGCTCGACGAGCCGTTCACCGGGCTCGATCTCGCGGCCGCGGGCGACCTCCGGAAACTGCTGGGCGAGCTGCGCGGGGCGGGGCGCGTGCTGGTGCTCGCGACGCACAACGTCGACGAGGGTGTCGAGCTCGCCACGGACGTAGCGTTCCAGCGGCAGGGGCGGTTGGTGCAGCTGGCGCCGCGAGGAGTACGAGGCGCGGCGGAGATCGCCGAGGCGTACCGGCGGGCCGTGACCGATGCGTGAGCTGCTCGGGCAGGCCTGGACCGTGGCGCGCAAGGATTTGGTGCTCGAGTTCCGGACGCGCACCGCCCTGCTCTCGGCGGTCGTGTTCACGGCCCTCGTCCTGACGGTGTTCAATTTCGGGCGTGATCCGACCGCCGTGGCGACGATCGATCTCGCGCCCAGCATTCTCTGGGTCACCTTCACGTTCGCCGCCATGCTCGCGCTCAATCGGGCGTTTCAGCTCGAGCTCGAGAACGGGGCGCTCGAGGGGTTGCTGGTCTCTCCGCTCTCGCGCCACAGTCTCTACCTGGGCAAGCTGCTCGCCAATCTCGGATTCGTCGGCGTGGTGGAGGCCGTCGGCCTGCCGCTGTTCGTGCTGTTCTTCAACGTGCCCGTCGGTCGGGTCCTGCTTCCTCTGGTCGGGGTGATCGCCCTCGCCACCGTGGGATTCGTCTCGGTGGGAACGTTGTTCAGCGCGATGGTGGTGCGGACGCGTTTCGCCGAGCTGATGCTGCCGGTGCTACTGCTGCCGTTTCTGTTGTTGCCGCTGACCTACGCCGTGCAGGCCACGGCCCGGCTGCTGGCCGGGCGTCCCTTGAGCGAGGTGTCGGGCTGGCTTAAGTTGCTCGCCGCATACGACCTGGTGTTTATCGCAGTGGGGCTGCTGCTGTTTCCGCACACGGTGGACGAATGAGTCTCGCACAGCAGGGTCGCCGAGTTGTGCTGGCCGGCTTGCTGCTGCTCGGCGGCGTGTATGTCCGGGCCCTGGCGTTCACGCCGGTCGAGCGCTTCCAGGGCCCCGCGCAGAAGATCTTCTACCTGCACGTTCCCGCCGCCGTGACCACGGAGCTGGCGGTGATCCTGGTGGGCCTCGCCGGCGTGTTCTTCCTGTTTCTGAAAGACCCCCGGCTCGACCGATTCGCGGAAGCGTCGGCGGAGGTCGGCACGGTGTTCGCGGGTATCGTCCTGACGACCGGACCCATCTGGGGAAAGCCCATCTGGGGCACGTGGTGGACCTGGGACGCCCGGCTCACCAGCACGCTGTTCCTGTTCTTCCTGCTGATCAGCTATCACCTGCTGCGCGGCGCGGTGACCGACGCGGGGCTGCGCGCGCGGTACGGCGCGGTGCTGGGGATCTGTGCGGTCGTGCTGGTCGGATTCATTCACCTGAGTGTGTATCTCTTTCCGACGCTCCACCCACAGCCGATCGTGCTGCGACCCGGCAAGCCCGGTCTGCCCCCGGAAATGCTGGTGACCCTGCTGCTGTCGTTCGGCGTGTTCCTCATCCTCTACGTGGGCTTCGTGATGCAACGCTACGCCATCGCCCTGCGGCGCGAAGCCGCGTCGCATGGCTGAGGGGGTCCCGCAGAACGCGGGCTACCTCGTGGCCGCATACAGCGTGGTGCCGGTGATCTTGCTGGCGTACGCCGTGTCGCTGTATCGGCGCAGCACCAGGCCCTAAGCGTTGCGCTTGTCGACGAACAACTCGGCGCGGGCGGCGGACAAGCGCTCGAGCCCGTCGGGGACCTGCGTCGCCCACAGGTGCAGGGCTTCGTCCGCGGCCCGCGCGTCCCCCGCCTGGAACAGTGCTGCGGCGTTGAGCCACAGCGCTTCGGCGCCGCCGCCGGCCGCGTAGGCCCGCGCGAACCGCGCGGCCGCTTCGGCATGCCGCCCGGCTCGGGCGTACAGATCGCCGGCGGCGAGGGCGGCGTCGGGGCGCTCTTCGAGCGTGAGCACCTGCTCGTAGGCGACGAGGGCATCGTGCTGGCGGAACACCATCTGGAACGCCTCCCCCAGGAGCATCCAGGCGTCCGGGTTTTCGGGGAACCGCTCGACGGCGTCCTGCGCGGCCGCGACCGCACCCCACCGGTCCTCGATGGCACGCCGCAGGCGGACCAGCGCCGGGTGGCACTCCCCGAACGCGGGGCTCATGGCGCACCCCGCCCGCAGCCACCAGTCGGCGCGCCTGGGCGCGTCCCGCTGGCTGGCGGCGGCTCGCCGCACGGTGAACCGCACGAGCGCGGAGCGCAGGGCCCGGAGCATTGCTTGATAATGGTTTTGGGTCCCGAGAGATTGCAACCACGCATGGCACCGGAGCCTCGTCGCCACGCCCGTCACCCCCTTGCGGGACGGCGCATCGTCGTCACGCGCGCGCGCGAGCAGGCGGGCGAGCTGGCGCGGGCGCTCGAGGCGCTCGGCGCCGAGGTGCTCGCCGTGCCGACGATCCGCATCGTGCCGCTCGCCGACCTGTCCGCGTTGCACGCCGCCCTCACCGACCCGACTGCCTATGACTGGATCGTGTTCACAAGCCAGAACACCGTCCACGTGGTGTGCGATCGGCTGGTCGAGTGGGGGCTCGCCACGCGCGACCTGGGAAGGATGGCTGTGGCCGCCATCGGACCGGCGACGGCGCAGGCGTTGGAGCGATACGGCGTGACGCCGGATGTCGTGCCGCCCAAGTACGTCGCCGAGGCGGTCGTGGCAGCCGTAGTGGCGCGCGGCGCGGTACACGGCAAACGCTTCCTGGTCCCTCGGGCACGCGAGGCCCGTGACGCCCTCCCCGAGGGATTGCGGGCGCGCGGCGCGACCGTGGATGTGATTCCGGTCTACGAGACCGTGCGAGCGGCGGGGGACGGCGGCGCCCTCGCGGCACAGCTGCTCGGCGGCACCATCGATGTCGTGACGCTCACGTCATCGTCTACGGTGCGGGGCTTCGTCGATCTGGTGGGGCGAGCGGCCGCGACATCGGGCCGGTTCAGCGCCGCGGTGATCGGTCCCGTCACCGCCGCAAGCGCGAGGGAGCTCGGTCTCCCCGTCGCGATCGAGGCGGAGGACTACACGGTCGGGGGCCTCGTGGCGGCGCTGGTGCGCTACTACGGGGAAGGGGGAACGGGGAAAGGGGAAACGTGAGCGCCGTCCTGAAGCTCGGCACCCGCGGCAGCAGGCTGGCGCTTTGGCAAACCGAGTGGGTGCAGGCGGCCCTCGCCCGTCACGGCGTGCACGCCGAGGTCATCGTCATCAAGACGCGAGGCGATGCGGAGGTCGACCGCCCGCTGCGCGAGTTGGAAGGCAAGGGTTTCTTCACCAAGGAAATCGAGGACGCGCTGCTCGCCGGGCGCATCGACGCCGCGGTCCACTCGCTCAAGGACCTGCCGACGCGACTCCCCGACGGTCTGGCGCTCGCCGCCGTCCCGCCGCGCGCCGACCCGGCGGAGGCGCTCGTGACCCGCGACGCGGGCGTCGCCTCCATCGCCGATCTGCCGGCCGGCGCGAAGATCGGGACGTCGAGCCTGCGACGCGTGGCTCAGGTCCGCTACCTGAGGCCCGACCTCGAGATCGTCGCGCTACGCGGCAACGTGCCGACGCGCGTCCAGAAGGTGACCCAGGGCCGCGATGGGCTCGCTGCGGCGCTGCTCGCGGTGGCGGGGCTCGAGCGGCTCGAGCTCGCCGGTCGGATCGCCGCGCGGGTCGATCCGCTGGTGGTGATGCCCGCGCCGGGGCAGGGCGCCCTGGGTCTCGAGGTGCGGAGCGACGACCGTCGGGCCCGTGTCGCGCTCGCGCCGCTCGAAGACGCGGAAAGCGCGCGCCACGTCGCCGCCGAGCGGAGCCTGCTCGCGACCCTGGAAGGCGGGTGCCAGGCTCCGGTGGCGGCGTACGTCGGGGCTCGGGACTCGGGGCTCGGGGCTCGGTTGTTTGGGAGGGTCACGGCCCTAGATGGTTCGGTGCAGATCACGGCATCGGCGGTGATCGACGACAGCGATCCCGCCGCCGCGGGCGTTGCGGTCGCGGACTTGCTCACGGCGCACGGCGCGTCGAGATTGCTCGCGCGATGAGCCAGTTCCCGATCCGCCGGATGCGGCGGCTGCGTCGTACCGCCGCGCTGCGACGGCTGGTGCAGGAGACGCACCTCGTTCCCTCGCAGCTCGTGTGGCCGCTGTTCGTGTGCCACGGCAGCGGCGTGCGGCGGGAGGTCGCCCTCCTCCCGGGCGTGTACCAGACGTCCGTGGACGAGCTGGTCAAGGACGCGGAGCGGGCGCAGCGGCTCGGCCTCGGCGGGATCATTCTCTTCGGGTTGCCGGCGGCGAAGGACGCGACCGGCTCCGAGGCATACGACGAGCAGGGCGTGGTACAGCAGGCGGCGCGCGCCGTAAAGCGGGCCGTGCCGGAGCTGCTGGTGATCGGGGACGTATGCCTGTGCGAGTACACCGACCACGGGCATTGCGGTGTGATCCAGGACGGCGACGTGGACAACGATGCGTCGGTATACCTGCTCGGCAAGATCGCGGTGACGCAAGCGCGCGCCGGGATCGATATCGTCGCGCCGAGCGACATGATGGACGGCCGGGTGGCGGGGATTCGCAAGGCGCTCGATGCCGCCGGGCTGTCGCGCGTTCCGATCATGTCGTACGCGGCGAAGACGGCCTCGGCGTTCTACAGTCCGTTCCGCGAAGCCGCCGGCTCCGCGCCGCAGTTCGGCGACCGCCAGTCATACCAGATGCAGGGCGGCAACGCCGACGAAGCGATGAAGGAGATCCGGCTCGACGTCGACGAAGGAGCGGACATCATCCTGGTGAAGCCCGCGCTGCCCTGCCTGGACCTGGTGCGACGTGCCAAGCAGGAGTTCGGCTCCCCGCTCGCGGCGTATCAGGTGAGCGGCGAGTATGCGATGATCAAGGCCGCCGCGGCGCGCGGCATGCTGGACGAGACGCGCGCCATGTGGGAGACGTTGTACGCGATCCGGCGCGCGGGCGCCGACATCATCCTCAGCTACTTCGCGCCTACGGCCGCGGAACTGCTTTAACACCGTCACGAGAAGGCGTCACGAAGAAACCTCACGGAGAGGCGTTGAAGGGACGTTACGAGGCGTCGTAACGGTTCTCCGTGACGTTTTTTCGAGACGTCTCTTCGCGACGTCTGTTCGTGACGCCTTCTAGCTTCTTGGCAGCAGCACGGCCTTCCACAGGGCGCCCGCCACGCCGGCCCCGATCAGCGGGCCAATCCAGTACACGGCGTGGGCGTTCCATTGCCATGCGATCAGCGCCGGGCCGATGGCGCGGGCGGGGTTCATGACGGCGCCCGTGAAGTTTCCGCCGACCAGGGCATCGACGAAAATAGCGAGGCCGATGCCAAATCCCCCGATCTTAGGGGCCGCGGGCGACACCGCGGTGCCGAACACGGCGCTCACGAGGAAGAACGTGAGCATCGCTTCGATCCACACGCCCTGCATGAACGTGACGTCGCTGCCGAGCCGTGGCGTGCCCACGAGCGCGAGGCCGACGGCCATTCGGGGCAGCACGGTTTTCACCAGCGCCGCGCCCACGACCGCGCCGGCGACCTGCGCGCCGATGTACTGCCATGCGAGGCGGCCCGCGATGCGGTTCGCGATCCACACGCCGAACGTGACCGCGGGATTCATGTGGCCGCCGGAGATGCTCATCGTCATCGAGACGATGATGGCCATGGCGACGCCGTGCGCCAGGGCGACGCCGAGCGAGCCGATGCTGGCCGCGGTGGTGCCGGCGGCGACCAGGGCCACGACGCTGCCGGCGCCGAGAAACACGAACAGCAGAGTGCCGACGAACTCGGCCACGAGGGGCCGCAGCTGCTTGGGCTTGAGACGATCCTCGGGGTTGTTGGGCATGAGACGATCCTCGGGGTTGGAGGAGACTACGTCCGCCGCAGCACGAGCGAGGCGTTGATCCCGCCGAAGCCGAACGAGTTGGTGAGCACGATGTCGGGGGCCGCGGCGCGGCCCTCGCGCGGCAGGCAATCCAGGTCGCAGGCGGGGTCGGGGCGCTCGAGGTTGATGGTGGGTGGAAGCCAGCACCGGTCGACCGCCAGGGCGCAGATCGCCGCCTCGATGGCGCCGCTCGCGCCCAGGGCGTGCCCGTAGTAGCCCTTGGTGCCGCTGACGGTGAGGCGGTAGGCATGCGCGCCGAACACCTGTTTGATGGCGGCGGTCTCGGTCGAGTCGTTGAGCGGCGTGGAAGAGCCGTGCGCGTTGATATACCCGACGTCGGCGGGTACGACGTGCGCGTCGGCGAGCGCGAGCCGCATGGCCCGGGCCGCCTCGCGGCCGTCGGGACGTGGCGCGGTCATGTGATAAGCGTCGTTGGTGAACGCGTAGCCGGCCAGTTCGGCGTAGATCCTGGCGCCGCGCGCCACGGCGCGCCCCCGCTCCTCCAGCACCAGCACGGCCGCGCCCTCCCCCATCACGAAGCCGTCGCGATCCTGGTCGAACGGACGGGAGGCGTGTGCCGGGTCGTCGTTGCGCGTGCTCATCGCGCGGATCACGCTGAACGCCGCGTACGTCATGGGCGCGAGCGGCGCCTCCGCCCCGCCGGCGAGCATCACGTCGGCGCGGGCCTCGCGGATCGCGTGGAAGGCGTCCCCCACGGCGATGGTCCCGGACGCACAGCTCATCGCGTTGGTCGAGTTCGGGCCGGTGAAGCCGAACTCGATCGCGATGTTGCAGCTCGCCGCACCGGGGAACACGGCGAGGGCGAGCGCCGGATCGAGCCCGCGCGGGCCCTCGGCGCGGAAGCGCTCGACCTGGGCCTCGGCGAAGGCCACGCCCCCGAGCGCCGAGCCCATCATGGCGCCCACCCGGTCGGCGTGCTCGCGCGCGGGATCGAGCGCGGCGTCGGCCAGGGCAAACCGGGCGCTCGTCACCGCCAGCTGCGAAAACCGGTCCAGCCGCTTGGCGCGTTTCGCGTCGAGGTGGTCCTGCGGCCGGAAATCGGGGATTTCGGCTGCCATGCGCGAGCGGTAGGGCGTGGGATCGAAGCGAGTGATCTCGCGCACCGCGGACGTGCGCGCCGTGAGTCCCGCCCACAAGCCCTCGGCCCCCGTGCCGATCGGCGTCACCGCGCCCACTCCCGTGATGACCACCCGCCGCTCCCCGTTGTTCACGGACGTGCCTCCTCCGTAAATCGTTTGATTCCCGCAAGCGTGCGCGCGGCGATACCGTGCACGAACACCGGCCCGATCACGAGGCGCGCCGCCAGCGCGCCGACGAGCGGCCAGGGCGGACCCTCCCAGTCGTGGACCACCGTCACGCGCACCCCGTCCGCGCCGGGCGCGAGCCGCCACACCACATCCATGCCGCTCGTGATACCCCGCACGTGGCGGTAGCGAATTTCGCGCGCCGGCCGGTCCACGGTCATTTCCGACACCCACCAGGTGGGGTAGCGCAACACACCGAAAGGTCGCCAAGCCGCCATTTCCACCGTCCCGCCGCCATTGCGGCGCTCGAGGAAGCGAACCCACCGGTAGTGCGTGAGGATATCGGGCCAGCGCTCGACGTCCGCCGCCACGTCGAGGACCCGATCGACGGGCGCCTGGATGACTAGTCCGTCGACGGTGACCATGCGGCCACGATCCGAGCCCCGTGCCTGTACCCCGCTGCCGTCCGCACGCCCGCCTCCTGTAGCATCTCGTCGAACTCTTGCGTCGTGTAGCCCCGCTTGAGGGACACCACCGCGTCGTGCCGGGTCACGCCGCTCATGACGAGGCCGAACGACGCCACCCATACCGCCGCCATGGCCGCGCGGGACCGGCGCAAGTCCGCGAGTATCACGGCCCGCCGGGCGACGCGGTCGAACGTGGCGATCCACCGCACGGCAACCGCACGTGGCAAGTGGTGCAGCACCTGGCTCGCGAGCACCACGTCCACCGAACGCGGCCCGAGCGGCAGCCAGGAGCCATCGGCCACGATCATCGCCAGGCCGCCGGCGCGGGCCAAGCGGGCGGCGGTCCGGTTCAGGTCGATGCCAACGGGCGTGAGCTCGACGCCGTGGCGACGCGCTGCCGCGACCGCGGCGCGGGCGATGTCGCCCGAGCCCGTGCCGACGTCGAGCAGAGTCCATTGCCCATTGCCGGTTGCACGTTCTCCGTTGCACGCGCGCCGGAGGTAAGGCTCCAGGGCGGCGACTACAGCTCGCGTTCCACCGAACAGGGCATTCAGTCGCGCGATATCGCGCAGCTCGCTCCCGACCGCGGTCGGATCGGCGCGCGGATCGTCCAGCAGCTCGCTCCCGATCATCGACCGTCGCCTCCTAAACCGGCGTAGCCCCCGCGATAGTACAGCAGCGGACGGCCCTCGGACACCGTGCCCCCGGTGACCAGGCCGAAGAACACCGTGTGATCCCCGCCCGGTGCCTCCGCCTGCTTGTCGCATTCGATGCTCGCGACTACGCCTTCCAGGACCGGCATGCCCTGCAAGGTCTCGCGATAGCCGATGCCGTCGAAGCGGTTGGGATGCTCCTCCGCGAACCGTCGGGAGATCGCCTCCTGATCGGCGGCGAGCACGTTGAGCACGAAGTGCTCCGCCGACTTGAGCGCGGGGTGCATGTCGTTGTCGCGTGCCACCGACACGAGCACCAGCGGGGGATCGAGGGAAACCGAGGCCACGGAGCTCGCGGTCATGCCGATGGGCTTGCCCGACCGCTCGCGGGTGGTGACGACCGTGACGCCGGTCGCGAATCGGCCGAGCAGCTGGCGGAACTGCGAGGGGTCGACGCCGTGCATGGTCACCAGAGCAGTCGGGCGAGAACGCTCGCAGTAAAGACGCGGCGCGCCGGCAACAGATTCCCGGTCACGCTGACTAGAAGATCCGCGAGGTCGGGGCACCGCGCCAGGCGGCCCACCACGCGGTCGGTCAGGGCGGGAGAGCCGACGCCGAGCCCGATCAGTCGCTCGAGCAGCCATTTCCCGCGGAACGCACGGCGACGGGCGCGCTCATAGGACCGGACCGGAGTGGTCGCGCCGACCCCGGGCGCGAGCCCGGGGATGAGACACTCCGCCGCGAGCTCCGCGCCCCGCAACGCGGTGTGGATCCCCTGACCGGTGAACGGGTCGAAGAAGTCCGCGGCGTCTCCCACCAGGAGCGCGCCGGGCAGGGCCGCGACCCTCGCCCACTGGGCGAACGGGCCCGTGGTGAGCACCTCGCGGACCAGGCGGCGCCGGTCGAACCGCCCCGCAAGGCCCGGGAACCGGTCCAGCTCCGCGAAGAATTCCGTGCGGTAGCTCCGGCCGCTCCCTCGTACGGCGCGCAGCGGGAGGACGAGCGCCACGGTCGTGATCCCGCCGCCCACGGGCCCGAGCCCCACATAGCCGCGGTCGCTCACGTGCAGCTCACCGAGCTGGTCCACGCCCGCGACGTCCGCCACATGCGCGGTGAAGGCGAAGCGGCGAGGCGGTGAGTAGCGCACCAGCCCCAGCCGACGAGCGACCACCGAGCGCAGCCCGTCGGCACCGATCACGACGCGGGCGTGACACGTCGCTCGGTGCCCGGTGCGCGACCGAGCCACCACGCCGGCGACGACGCCGCGATCCCAGACCAGGTCTTCGACCGCGGTGCCCTCACTCACCTGCGCGCCCGCGCGCGCGGCAGCGGCTACGAGGATCGCGTCGAACGACGTCCGCGGCACCGCGAAACTGTAGGGTCGGGATGCGCCGCGGAACCGGCCGACCATCGCGGCCCCCCCGGGGGCGACGACCTTCATGCCGTCCACCCTGGCGTGCGTGGTGCGCTCGACTGCCCCGAGAATCCCTCCACCTAGTCGCTCCAGCACGTCGGTGGTGGCGGGGCTCAGGTACTCCGAGCACGGCTTGTCTCGAGGAAAGTGGGCGCGGTCGAGCAGCAGCACGGACGCGCCGGCGCGCGCCAGCAGCAGCGCGGTCGTGGCCCCCGCTGGGCCCGCGCCGACGACCGCCGCGTCCCAGATCAATGGGAGCCCAGGAGCGCGACCGCGGCTCCGCACACCGTGGCCGCGAAGTTGACACCGTCGTTGTCCAGCCATCGCCGCCCTCCGGTCAGCACGACCGGCTCGTGGCAGACGGTATTCCCGCGCTCGAAGCGCGCGTCGCACGCGGGGCAGTGGTATTTGCCCTGGAGTGTCGCGCCGAGCACGGAGTCCGCCAGCATGCCCACGACACCGGCGCCCGTGAGGGTGCCCAAACCCGGGGCGGCGCCCCGGGGTGCCAACACGTACGCCGACCAGGCGATGGTGACCGCCCCGGCCACGCCGCCCAGCGTTCCCAGGGCAGTGATTCCCCCGGAAGTGCCGCGGGCCACGCGGCGTCCCGAAGTGAGGAGCCGAGGAGGAAAGGGGGAAAAAGCGCCGATCTCGGTGGCCCACGTGTCGGCCGCGGCCGCGGCAATGGCGCCCGCCGCCGCGGTCCATGACCCGAGCAGCGCGGCGAGCGTGGCCACGCCGCCGTTGGCCAGCACCTGTCGTGCGGTGCGCCGCGGGCCTTCCCCCCGCTCGGCGAGTTGACTGAGGAGACTACCGGAGAGAAAAAACGCGGCGAGCAGCGCCAAGCCGGCCCAGCCGAGGCCCCACGTCGTGCCGGCCCCTACCGCGCAGGCCGCAATCAGCCCGCCGCGGCTGAGCCACTTCACTCGTCGAGCAGCTCGTCCAGTATGCGGCGGCGCAATTCGGGAGACGCGCCTTGGGCGCGGCAGCGCGCCCGCACGAACGTGAGGAACACCTTTTCGAAATCGAAACTCTCGCTGCAGGGAGGGCATTCTGTGACGTGCTGCCGGATCTCTTCCATCACTGACGGCGTGAGCTCTCGGTCGAGGTACTCATAGAGGTGCTCTTTGCATTCCCGACAATTCATGTCGCGTTCCCCTTGATGTACCCCATGCCGACCGCGTACTCGTACAGCTGCTGCTGCAGCAATCGCCGCGCGCGGAACAGTCGGGACTTCACCGTGCCGACCGGCACCTCCAGCACACGGGCGATTTCCTCGTAGGACATGCCCTCCACGTCGCTCAACACCACCGTCTCACGGAATTGTTCCGGGAGGGCATCGATGGCCCGGAGCACTTCATCGTCGACGATACGATCGAAGAAGGTTCCCTGCGGGTCGTCGTCTTGGATCTCCTCGAAGACCGAAAAGGGCTCGATCGCGTCGATGTCCACGGTCTCGGGGTGCCGTGTGCGGCGGCGGTATTCATTAATGAACGCGTGCCGCAGGATCGTCAGCAGCCAGCCCTTGGCGTTCGTGCCCCGCTCGAACTGATGCCAGGCGCGGTACGCCTTGAGCATGGTCTCCTGGACCAGGTCGTCGGCCTCGGCCGGATTGCCGGTGAGTCGCAGCGCGACCCGGTACAAGCTGTCGAGATGAATCAGCGCCTCGCGCTCGAAGCTCGCCCGCTTGTCGGCATCCGCCGGGCTGGAGGCGGGCGGGGGCGGGGACGGGGGGGTCGCGGGAGGCGGCGAGCCGGGGGGGATCGGAGGAGTCATGGTGTGCCGTAACCTCTCTCCGTCCGCCCGGGTTCCGCAATGGGGTGGGGGCGTGCTACGTTTCGCGCGCCGTGGTCCATAGCATCGTCCCGCTCGCCGTCCTGGAGGCGGTCAAGAACCTCGACACGCCGGTCGAGGACGGACTGTCGGAGTTCGCCGAGGAGCTGTTGTCCAAGCGGCTCGGCCTCTCGGACACCGTGGCGATGCAGTTGCGCGAGTACGAGGGGATGGTGCGGCGCGACGCCGCCGCCGATCAGGCGCACCTGGAGGCGCTGCTGCGACTGGTGGGGCGGCGACCCGACGCCGACCTGGTGTTCGCCGACGCGGGCCGCCGGGCGGCCCGGCGCGGGGTGCGACGCCTCTTCGGGATCACGCGCCTGGCCGCGCGCGCCGCGCCGCGCGTATTCGGGTACGGGGCGGCGCGGCGGGCGGCGCGCGCCGTGTTCGGGGCCGAGCTGCGGCGGGAGCGGCAGGTCCCGATCGCGCGCGTGCCGGACGCCCTCGCGGTGCACGCGACCCCGGACGGCGCGGCGTGCGCCCTGTACGGGACCGGCTTCACGGAGCTGCTCCGCCTGCTCGTCGGGTTCGAGGGCGCCATGCTCCACGTCTCGTGCCGGGCGACCGGCGGGGACGTGTGCGAGTGGCGGGCCGCCCCACCCGATCCGCGCCACCACTGATGCCGCTGCTCGACGGCTTCGACTTCGCGGCGCTCGCGGACGCGCTCGCCACGCTCGGCGCCGACGGCTGGTTGCTCTACGACTTCCGCAAAGTCAACCCGATCGCCGAGCGCATCCTCGGGGCCACCGGGATGGGGACGCGGCGCCAGTTCGTGCTCCTGCCCCGGGCCGGACGCCCCATCGCGGTGGCCCATCGCATCGAGCTCCAGCCGCTCGCCGACTTTCCGGGCGAAGTGCGGCCCTACGGCTCGTGGCGCGAGCTGCACGGCCACCTGGGCGCCCTGGTGCGCGGCCGCACCCTCGCCGTCGAGATCTCGCCGCTGGACCAGGTCCCGTACCTCGACCGCGTGCCGCACGGCGTGGTGCAACTGCTCGAGTCGTTCGGAGCACGGCTGGTGTCGTCCGCGCCGCTCGTGTCACGCTTCGCGGCCCGCTGGTCGGCGGCGGAGCTCGCGGGTCACCGCAGCGCCGCGCAAGCGCTGGCAGGGATCGCGCGCGACGCGTTGTCGTGGACGGGCAGTGAAGCGGCGCGCGGGGCCGAGGTGCGCGAGACGGGCGTGCAGGCGCGCGTGCGCGACGCGATCGAGCGCGCCGGCCTGTGGACCAACGAGGGGCCCATCGTCGCCTTCGGGCCCACGAGCGCCATGCCGCACTACGAGCCGCACGCGGGGGCGGACCGGCGCCTAGCGCCCGGCGACGTCGTGCTGCTCGACCTGTGGGCGGGACCGGGCCGCGAGTCGGTGTTCGCCGATCAGACGTGGATGGCGTTCGCGGGGCGGGCTCCCGACGCGGAGGTCCGTCGTGTGTGGCAGGCCGTCACGGCGGCACGCGATGCCGCCGTCCGGTACCTGCGCGAGCACTGGCGCCCGGACGGCGTCGTGACCGGAGCGCAGGTGGACGACGCCGCGCGCGGCGTGATCCGCGACGCGGGGCTCGGCGACTACTTCGTGCATCGCACGGGCCATTCGATCGACCGCGATCTCCACGGCTCGGGGCCGCACATCGACAACTTCGAGACCGAGGACGCGCGCGCGCTGGTGCCGGGCGTGGGGTTCTCGATCGAGCCGGGTGTCTACCTGCCGGAGCGGTTCGGGATGCGCAGCGAGATCAACGTCTACATCGACACGACCGGTCCCGAAGTGAATCCGCGCACGCCCCAGCACGAGCTGTTGCTGCTCTGACGGCCGGGCGGCTCACCACACGGCCAGTACCAGCCCCGCCCACACGGCCGCGCCCACCGCTACATGCGCCGCCTGAAGGGGTCGGGGCAGCCCGAGCAGCACCATCGTCGCCGCGACGACGACTTGCAGAGCGACCAGAGCAACCACGCACCACGCACCACGCCGCCTGCTCCGAAGTGCCCACCACAGCGAGTACCCAAGCAACGCGTAGGCCAGCAGTCGGTGCGTCCAGTGGACGTGCTGCAGGTGGTTCCCCGCCGGGATGAGCTCCCCGTTGCAGAGCGGAAACCCGAGGCAGGCGCTGGCGGCGCCGAGATTCGCGGTGAGCGCGCCGAACAGCACGGTGACGAATCCGAGCACCAAGGCGATCGTCCCCACTAACCCCGGGCGCGAGCCCGGGGTGGAGCCGGCCCCGGTGTTCCCTGGGCTTGCGTCCGGGGTCAGTCGATGCCCTCGCGCGGCAACGAGCAGCGCTGCGAGGATGAGCATCGCAATGGCGAGATGAAGCACAACGCGCAGCGGGGGCAGCGCCAGTTTCACGATCACCGCCCCGAGGGCGACTTGGACCCCGAGGAGAGCGAGAGCGACGTAGGCAGCTCGGCCGGGAGCGGCATTGCCTTGTACCCGTCTCAGGTGCCAGGCGTAAATCGCCAGCGCCACGACGAAGACGGTCACGAGGACAACCGCTTGCCGATGGGCGAACTCGATGAGCGCTGCAAGCTCGAGGGGGGGCAGCAAGCGCCCATGGCAGAGCGGCCAATCGTCCCCGCACCCGAGCCCCGAGCCGGTGATGCGGACGATGGCGCCGAGGATGATGAGAAAGTACGTGGAGGCGGCCGCCAGCCAGGCGAGCCGGGTGAAGCGTCGCGTCATGGGTGCGGAAATGTATATTGGGCCCGCTCATGTCCAGACCGCCATCTGCGCCACCGGTGCCTCCGGTGATGGATCGCTGGGGCGACCGTCTGCCGCGCCGGCTCGGGCTGTGGAGTGCCGTCGCGGTGCTGGTGGGCTCGACCATCGGCGGCGGGATCTTTCGCACGCCGGCCGTGATCGCCGGCCGCGTGCCCGAGCCGGTGCTCATGCTCGTGGTGTGGGTCTTGGGCGGGGCGCTCGCGGTGTGCGGCGCGCTCACGTACGCGGAGCTGGCGGCGATGTTTCCGCGCTCGGGCGGTGTCTACGTGTACGTGCGCGAGGGGTTCGGCCGGATGCCCGCGTTCCTGTTCGGCTGGTCCGAGCTGCTGCTCATCCGGGCGTCGGCGCTGGGCGCGATCGCAACGCCGTTCGCCGAGTACCTGCTCCGCTCGCTCGGCCTCGACCCGACGCGCCCGCCCTACGACGGGGCCGTGCACTGGGTGGCGGCCCTGGCGATCGTGCTCACCGCGACCCTCAATTACGTCGGCGTGCGCTGGAGCGCGCTGCTCCTGAACGTCACGACCGCCGCGAAATACGGCGCGCTGGCGCTGCTCGTGCTGCTCGCGTTCGTCGTGGGGCAGGGGAGCTTCGCGCACTTTGCCGAGGCGGGGGGCCCGGTGCGGAGCGGGCTGTTCGGGCTGGCGCTCGTGTCGGTGATGTGGGCGTACGACGGGTGGGGCGACCTCTCGTTCGTGGGGGGCGAGGTCAAAGATCCCGAGCGGAGCCTACCGCGCGCGCTGATCGTGGGGACGGGCGCCGTAGTGGCGATCTATCTCCTCGTGAACGCCGCGTACCTCTACCTGATTCCGATCGCCGCAATGGCGCGCTCACCGCTCGTGGCGGCGGACGCCGCGCAGGCCATCGTCGGCCGGTTGGGCGTGGGCCTGGTCGCGGTCGTCGTGATGGTGGCGACCTTCAGCACCCTGCTGGGCTCGATGCTCACCGCGCCGCGCATCTTCTTCGCGATGGCGGACGACGGGCTGTTTTTCCGGCGCGTGGCCCGGGTGCACCCCACGTTCCGCACGCCCTCCGTCGCGATCGTCCTCACGGGCGCGCTCGGGATCGTGTATGTCGCGTTCCAGACGTTCCAGCAGCTCGCCGACCAGTTCGTCGTGGCGATCTTTCCGTTCTACGCGCTGGCGGCGGCGGCGGTCTTCGTGCTGCGGCGGCGCCGGCCGCCGGCGGTGCTGCCGCGTGCGGTCCGTGTGCTCGGCTATCCCGTGGTGCCCGCGCTGTTCGTGCTGGCGACGCTCTACATGCTGGCGAACGCGCTGTGGCAGGATCCGGTCCACACCGGACTTGCGTTCCTGATCATTCTCGCCGGCGTGCCCGTGTACCAAGTGTGGCTGCGCGCGCCCACCGGGCGCACGATCGGTGGAGGATCGACGTGACTCGAATGTGACGTTGGGCCGAATTGACGTCCCTCCCGGCAGCAGGCATTTTTGTCGCGCGCCTGGCACCCCCTTTTCGGCACTTCGGAGATCCATCGTGATGAAACGTTTCGTGTGGTCGATCGGCGTTCTCGCCGCGGTCGCCGGGTTGGCCCCGCTCCGTGCGGCGACGGCGCAGGGCGTCACCTCGGCGGCGGTCGCGGGGCGCGTGTTGGACGACGCCGGGGCGCCGGTCGTCGGCGCCGAAGTTACGGTTGCGAACCCCTCGACCGGCGCGCGTGCGGCGCGACGCTCGGGGGAGGACGGCCGTTTCTTCTTCGAGAACCTCACACCTGGTGGTCCCTATACGGTCGCCGTGCACGCGCTCGGCTTCGGACCCGAGAAACTCGACAACGTGACGTTGGCATTGAACCAACGGGCCACCGTCGACTTCCACCTCAAGCGGGCCGCAGTCGAGCTTTCTGCGGTCACGGTTGAGACCGAGGCCAATCCCTTGATCTCGACGTCCAAGACCGGCCCCTCGACTCTCTTGACCGCGAAGGCGCTGTCGCGTCTCCCGAACCTCACCCGCAACTTCACGGACCTGATCTCAACTTCCCCGCTGGCGGGAACCGCTCAATCGAGCACGTCGATCAGTGGCCAGAACAACCGCTTCAACAACATCCAGATCGACGGCGGCGTGAACAACGACGTGTTCGGCCTCGCCGCGAGCGGGACTCCCGGGGGGCAGGCCAATGCCCACCCGATCTCGATCGAGGCGATCAGAGAATACCAGATTCAGGTCGCGCCCTTCGACGTGCGCCAGGGCAGCTTCACCGGTGGCCTCGTGAACGCCGTGACGAAGTCCGGAACGAACCAATTTCACGGCTCCCTGTTCAACTATTACTTGAACCAGGACCTCGTCGGGAAGGATACCGCCGGCAACCAGGTGAGCCATTTCTACACCGAGCAATATGGATTCTCGGTGAGCGGACCAATCGTCCGCGACAAGGTGCAGTTCTTCGCGACCGGTGACTGGCAGCATCGTGGCCTCCCGTTCTCGAGCCTGTTCCAGATCAGGCCCGATACGACGGGGGGGCAGGACTCCGTTGGCGTGGGGATCCGCGCGAGCCGCGCCGATTCCGTGATCAACATCCTTAAGTCCCAGTACGGCATTGATCCCGGCGGATTCAACTCACCGACGCTCGGTAATCCCGACAAGAACCTGTTCGCCAAAGTGACCGTGCACGTCGGCACCAACAGCGACCTCGAGCTCTCACACAATTACGTCAACGCCACCGCGGGCAACCTCACGCGGAGCCCGATCTTCGGGACGCAATTCCGCGACGGCTATCAGTTGACCAACTCCGGCTGGGGTCAGCACAACACGACGAACACCACGCGCGCGGTCTGGAAGGCGCAGCTGTTCGACAAGTTCTCCAACGAGCTGCTGGTCGGCCGCAACGCGATCCGCGACAAACGCGACCTCCCCAACGACGTGCCGCTCATCCTGGTGAACGGAAACCGCCCGGGAGATACGAGCAGCGTACGACCGGTTACGATACTAGCTGCGGGGTCGGACAAGTTCTCGCAGAACAATTTCCTGAATCAGGACATCTACGAAATCACGGACAACGTGACCTTCGGGTCGGGGTCCCACCTCGTGACCGTGGGCACCCACAACGAGTTCTACAAGTTCTCGAACGGCTTCTTCCCGGGGTCCTTCGGCGTGTGGGCGTTCACGAGCCCGGCGCAGCTCGCGGCGGGCCATGCCTATCACTATGAAATCGCGCTCCCAGCCGATACGATCCTCAGACCCCAAGGGGCGATCGCCAACTTCAACGTCCAGCAGATCGGCGGCTACGTGCAGGACGTATGGACGGCCACTGCGAAGCTCCGCATCACCGCGGGCCTGCGTCTCGACGTGCCGTTGATGGACCATCCGGTGCGAAACCCCGTATTCGACACGATCCCGGCGCTGCCGATCAATACGTCGAACTCGCCGACGGGCAACGCGCTGTGGTCGCCGCGGGTGGGGTTCAACTACGACGTCAATGGCGATGCCTCGACCATCGTACGGGGCGGCATTGGCGCGTTCAGCGGCCGGCCTCCCTACGTGTGGGTCTCCAATGCGTTCGTGAACACGGGGCTCGAGCAGTTCACGCTCTCGTGCAATGGCGCCCTCGTTCCGACCACCTTCACGGTCGATCGCGCCAGCCAGCCCAAACTGTGCCAGGGGCAGACGTCCGCCAATACCAACGCGGTACGAACGGTCAACTACTTCAATCCCAGCTTCAAGTTCCCCCAGGACCTGAAGATCTCGCTGGGTGCGGACAAGAAGCTGCCTTGGGACGTCGTCGGAACGTTCGACTTTCTCTACACGAAGGCGCTCGAGCAGTTCTACCTCACGGACGTGAACTTGAAGGGCGTGCAGGGTGCGAGCGGGGGAGAAGCCGGCCGGCCGCTATACGGGACAATCAACGTGGCCACCGGTCGCTCGACTGCCGCGCGCATCGCAACCGGGTTCAGCCAAATCATCGAGCACACCAACCAAGACCGAGACCGGTCGTTCTTCGCGACGGGCCAATTGCAGAAGACGGCGGGGCGGGTGTCGTTCAACGTGGGCTACACATACTCTCACACCGAGGACCTGATCTCGCTCACGTCGTCCATCGCGAGCTCGAATCTGAACTTCGGCGCCCTGGACGGCACCCTTGCCAACCGCAATCTCCGCACTTCCGCGTTCGACACACCACACAAGATCACTGCGAGCGGGACCGTCAATTTGCCTTGGGAGGTGGACTTCTCGCTCGTGTACACCGGGTTCTCCGGCTTCCCGTTCAGCTACGTGGTCCAGGGCGACGCGAACGCGGACGGCATCTCGGGCAACGACATGATCTATGTGCCGCGCGACTCGCTGGACATCACGCTCGCGGCCGGCCAGAGCTGGACGAAGCTGAACAACTACATCAATGGCGAGGATTGTCTCAACAACAACCGCGGCCGGTTGTTACCACGGAACTCTTGTCGTAATCCGTGGCAGAACTTCTTGAACGCCCGCGTCATCAAGACGATTTCGACGGTCAACGGCCAGTCGCTGGAGGTCTCCATCGACGTGTTCAACATCCTGAACGCGCTCAGCTCGCGGTGGGGTCGCATCACTCAGACCGCGCAATTCGAAGAGCAGCCGATGTTAGTGCAGACGGGGTACGATGCGGTGCACCAGCGCGGTATCTACACACTTTCATTACCGTCCCGGCCCGCCGTGCTCTCGAATTCCCTGTCCAGCCGGTGGCGCGTGCAGGGGGGGCTGAGGTACACCTTCTAAGGGGGCGGCAACAGGCGGCAGGGGCGGCACGGGCGCGATGCCTGTGTCGCCCTTTTCTTTAGGTCCGCGCCTTCCGCCACAGCCACACCCCCGCCGCGCCGAAGATCAGGTTCGGCACCCACGCCGCGAACCCCGGCGGCAACGCTCCGCCCGCCCCGACCGCCTTCGACAGCTGAAACATCAGCAGGTCCACGAAGGTCGTGGCGAGGCAGACCGCGACGCCCCATGCCGTCCCGCTGCGCGGTGTGGAGATCGCGAGCGGCGCCCCGAACAGGGCGATGATGATGCATGCGAACGGCACCGACAGCTTCAGCGCCCGCTCCACCTGCAGCTTCTTCGTGTCCGATCCGGAGCGCGACAGCGCATCGACGTAGCGGCCCAGCTCCGCGTAGCGCATCTCGTCGGGGGCCTTGGGCTCCGCCAAGAGGTCGGCGGGCGACTCGCGCAGCGCGGTGCTGCGCAGCGTGTCGAACACGAATGTCGTCTCGCGACCGGGACCGACCAGGTAGCGCAGCGCGCCCTTGTTGAGGGTCCACCCGCGTTTGGCGCGTCCCGTGTCGTACGCCGCCCGCTGCGCCGCCACCACGATCGTGGGGTAGTCCTCGCCCGTGCCGCCGCGCTCCAGGATCACGTCGCGCATCTCCGCCCCGCTCGAGCGCAGCTCGAGCGAGCGGATGGAATACACCCAGCCCGAGTCCGCCCGGTACACGAAGGGATTGAAGCGTGAGGCGACCTGCCGCACCGCCTTTTCCCCCAACAGCTCGGCCCGCCGGGCCGAGGTCACCGGCGCGAGCTCGGTCAGCCCCAGATCGAGCACCACCGCGGCCAGCGAGGCGGCGAGCAGCGGCCGCACCACCCGGTGAAACGAGATCCCCGACGCCTTGGCCGCCACGAGCTCCGAATGCCGGCCCAGCGCGCCCACCGTGAACACCACGGCGAACAGCACCGCCACCGGCAGCACGAGCGAGATCGTCTCCGGCAGGAAGAACACGTACGAGTAGGCCAGCCGCGCCTTGGGGATGCCCCGTCCCAAATAGGTCGAAAGCTTGTCGGTCAGGTCGATCACCATCACCAGGAAGGGAAAGCCCAGCGCGGCGAGCAGGAACACCTTGGTCCACTCGCGCAGTAGATACCGATCGAGGGTGCTCAGCGCGCGTTGCGCCACGGAGTGCCGATCCACGCCGGCCACAAGTCGCTCCAGTCACCGCCGTGCGGCGAGTTCCCCGGCTTGCGGATGCGCCACAGGCCGAACAGACCGGCGGTCGCGAAGATCAGGTTGGGCGTCCACATCGCCAGGAACGGCGACACCAGCAGGCGATCTCCCAGCTCCTCGCCCCCAATGAGTCCGATATAATAGACCGTGAACACCGCGACGCTCACGCCGAGTACGAGCCCGACCCCGCCGCGCTGGAAGCGCAGCGCGACCGGCGCGCCCACCAGCGCGAACACCAGACAGGCGACGGCGATCGCGTACTTCTTGTGGATCTCGACCTCGTATGCTGCGGCGCGCTCGCGCGCCCCGTGCAGCCGCTGCTGCTCGCTCACGCCCGCCCCCGGCGTGATCAGCGCGGCGGCGACGTAGGGCGGCGTCATCGGCGCCACCCCTCCCGCCGATGGTGGAAGCGGCCGGGCGCCGGGATGCGGCGGGGGCGACTGCGGCGCGCCGCGCGGGGCCGGGCGCGGCGTCTGCGCGCCCGCCTCCGCCGGCAGGAGCCACGCGGCGAGCCGCTCGAGTGCGCGGCAGTAGGGGCCCGGCCGCCTCGCGTCGCGCGCGGCGGCGGGTATTCTCGGCGGCAGCGGCGCAAGCCCTGCCAGGCGCCGCAGGTCGTTTTCGATCACGAGCCGGGCGTCGCCCGCGGCGCTCTCGACATCGCGCCGCGCGAGGTCCACCTGCTCCTGCATCTCGCAGGTCGACATCTCGCGGTCGCTCTTGTACGTGTCGTTCGCGGTCGGCTGGAAGGTGTTGGCCACGCCCGCGACTCGCATGCGGTTCGTGTTGAAGAAGGTGCGGTTGAACTGCGTCGGGTCGGCGCGACTCACCTCCTCGATGTCGCCGTCCTGGAGTGTGAGGTAGAGGTCGCGCCCTCCGGCGCTGTACGCCATGCGGCCGCTGTCCGCCGTGATGATCCGCCGGCGCTCCGCGTCCGCCAGGTCGTAGATCGTCACGTCCTTCAGCTTGTTCGCGCTCCCGTCGATGCGCGCCGCGCGCAGGAAGAACTGCCCCGCCACGACTTCGTTGATCACCTGCTCCTTGAGCGCCAGCGATGGTTTTTTGCGCTGGATGTCCATCTGCAGGGTCCGCAGCTGGTGGTTGGTGCGGGGCAGCAGCTGATCGTTCCACAGGAACGACAGGAGCGCGATGCCGGCCGCCCCCGCGAGCGCCGGCGCGATCACGCGCCCGACGCTCACGCCCCCGGCCTGCATGGCCGTGATCTCGTTGTCGGCGGCGAGCCGGGTGAACACGTGCAGCACGGCGACCAGCACCGCCAT
>Ga0070698_100001674_pt1 | contig 24726 bp, 17 predicted proteins | sample KBSK1502metaG_FD_65477 | JGI IMG/M metagenome (GOLD analysis project Ga0070698, IMG submission 65477) | Corn, switchgrass and miscanthus rhizosphere microbial communities from Kellogg Biological Station, Michigan, USA - KBS K1-50-2 metaG | ecosystem: Host-associated > Plants > Roots >... | reverse complement strand
CTTGCGCCCATTGTCCAATATTCCCCACTGCTGCCTCCCGTAGGAGTCTGGGCCGTGTCTCAGTCCCAGTGTGGCTGATCATCCTCTCAGACCAGCTACGCGTCTTCGCCTTGGTAGGCCGTTACCCCACCAACTAGCTGATGCGACGCAGGCTCCTCCTCGAGTGCCGGACATTGCTGCCTAGCTTTCCTTTCAGAGACCAGAGCCTCTGAAAACGTATGCGGTATTAGCGAGCCTTTCGGCTCGTTGTCCCCCGCTCAAGGGAAGATTACCTACGTGTTACTCACCCGTCCGCCGCTTTACTCAGGGCCGAAGCCCCTTTCTCGCTCGACTTGCATGTGTTAGGCCCGCCGCTAACGTTCGCTCTGAGCCAGGATCAAACTCTCCATAGAAAAGTTTTGAATCCCGCTCTACATCGGTTGATAGGTCCCCTCCGGGGGGAAGGTTCCATCCGATGTGGAATGGTTTCTTTCACGAACAAAAAACTCACAATCTTCCGTAACAGACTTGCTATCCAGTTTTCAGAGACCGAACCCGCCGAGGAGCCATTGCTTCTCGGCGTCTCGACGGTTGGGGCCGCCGAGGGATGCTGCTTATACGGGATCGATTTTTAATCGTCAACATCGATCGAATATTTTTCCGCCAGTCCTTCAACGCCTCTCCCAAATATTCGATTTTTCAGCCGATTTCCAGCGCAGCTGAGCTGGGATCCCGGTGTAGCCACCCGCGCGTAGCGCGGGGTAGATCGTGGAGGGGATCCTCCGTAACCTCGACCCCTAGTTACCATGCTCGAACGCATTGGCAACTGCCGGATTCTCGAGGAGGTAGCCAGCGGCGGCATGGCCGTGGTGTATCGCGCCGTCCAAGATCCGCTTGGACGCACCGTGGCAATTAAAGCGCTCAAAACGAGCGCTGCTGCCGAGGAGAACGTCGTCACGCGTTTCGAACGCGAAGCAAAGAGCCTCGCGAATCTACAACACGAAAACATCATCCACATTTACGACTTCCATCGCGAACGCGGCGCGATGTTCATCGTGATGGAGTACGTGCAGGGAATTGACCTGTACGACCTGCTCGAGCGCTGCGGACGATTGCCATATGACGTCGCGGCGATCATCGCGATGCAGGTCGCACGCGCACTCGACTACGTGCACTACCGCGGCATCGTGCATCGCGACATCAAGCCCGCGAACATCATGCTCGCGCGCACCGGCGGCGTGAAAGTGATGGACTTCGGCATCGCGCGCGACACGAGCTTTGGCGATCTCACCGAAGCAGGCACCGGCATCGGCACGCCCGCGTACATGTCTCCCGAGCAAGTGCTCGGCGACAAGCTCGACGCACGCAGCGACATCTTTTCGCTCGGCGTTGTGCTCTATCAAATGGTCACCGGCAAGAAGCCGTTCGTCGAGGACGAAAAGAAATCGGCGATGCACAAGATCCGCCTCGAGAAGCATACGAGCGCGCGATCACTCAACGCCGAGATTCCGCGCGAGCTCAACAACATCATCGATCGCTGCCTCGAGAAGCAGCCGCGCGATCGCTGGCGTTCGGCGCAGCACATGGTGATGGCGCTCGAGCGGTTTCTCTCGCGCCACGTCGAGATGAATCACCACGCGCGCGTCGTGCTGTTTCTCAAAGCACAAGGCGTGATCACCGAGCTCGAAGCCGAGGAGTATCTGAACCCTGCGGCGCTCGGCGCAGGCGGCGGTGCATTGCAGCAGCCGAACCTGCAAGCGCGCAACATCGTGCGTGCCGGCATCGTCGCGCACGGCATCGTGTTCGGCGTGCTGTTTCTCATTCTCGGTTTCATCCACGTCGCGCCGCTCGAGGCGACGCCACGCTCCGACGCGATGATCGAACGCGAAGCGCTGCACGGCTTTCTGCGCGTCAACGCGTATCCCTGGGCGCGCGTCACGATCGACAACCGCCCCGTCGGCATCACGCCGATGGCGAAGCCGATCGAGCTCACCGAAGGCCAGCACACGGTGCGCTTCGAGCACGATTGGTACGAGCCCGTGGTGCGCACCGTCGTGATCTCCGAATCGACCGCCGAGGGCGCGCAGGCGCTATCGATCAACTTCGAGGCGATCAAGCAAAAGCTCAAACCCGGCAAGACGGTGCCGCTCAAATGAGGTCGCTGCTCGTCGTGATCGCGCTTGCTGCAATCGCGAGCGCGCAGCCACCGGCGACGGCGATCTATCGCGTCAAGAAGAAGGACACGCTCGATGTGATCGCGGCCGAGTACTACGGCGATCGCACGCAAGCGCGGCTGATCGTCGTCGAGAACAAGCTCAAAGGGCCCGTCAAAGCGGGCGAGCGACTGCGCGTTCCGGTGACGCGCGAGATCACGACCGACAAGGGCGATACGTTCGAATCGCTCGCGCAGACGTATCTCGGCGATAGCAAGCGCGGGCCGCTACTCGCCGATTTCAACGAGCACGACGTCAAGGACATCCCTGCGGCCGGGACGCCGATCACGATCCCCGCGCAGATCACGCACGTCGCAAAAGAAGACGAATCGCTCGCGCACGTGTCGACGACGTACTTCGGCGATGCGAAGCAAGCGGATCTGCTGCGACGCTACAACCATCTCGACAAGTCGGCGGTCGACAAAGGCGAGTCGATCACGGTGCCGCTCATCCACATTCGCGTGCGCGCCCAGAAGATGCCGCAGATCGATTCGGACGCGAAGGCGCGCCGCGACGAGCACCGTCGCCTGCAAGCGGAGGCGGAAACCGCGTTGCCGCTCGCACGCACGTCGTGGCTGCAAGGCGATTTCGCCGGCGTCAAAGGCACGCTCGGCCCGTTCGCCTCGCGACTGCATTTTCTCGACACGCCGACGGCAGTCGAAGTTGGCATCCTGCTCGGCCGCGCGCACGTCGCGTTTGGCGAGACCGAGCTCGCGGTCAAATCGTTCGCCCAGGTGCGCGAGCGCAAGCCGGCGCAGCCGCTGAGCACATATACGGAGTCGCCGAAGGTGATCGACGCGTGGAAGCAAGCTGGCGGATCTGTGCTCTAGCGCTCGCCGGCTGTGGTCGCATAGCGTTTGATCCACTGCAGGACGTAAACGCGACGAGCGACACGATGTCGTGTACGCCGTGGAGTGAGCCGATCCAACTTACAGGCACATCGCTTAACACAAATGAGGAAGCGCCGGCGATGACTCTCGATGGACTCTCTCTATACTACGAGGTCAGCGAGGAGCTCTATGTTGCCACGCGCGCGACGACGAGCGAGATGTTCGCCTCTCCGCAGCCGCTCGCGCAGCTGTCGAGCGCCGCGCTCGACAACTCGCCGTCGTTATCGCCCGATGATTTGACGCTCTACTTCTCGAGCACTCGCAATGGCAGCCCGCAGCTGTTTCGAGCGACGCGCGCGACGCCAACGGATCCGTTCGGGGCTCCCACGCTCGTGCCCGAGCTCGCAAGCGTCGGCGTTATCGATGCCTACGAGACGCGCGACGAGGTCTTCTACACGGAGAACCTCTCCACCATCGTGACGATTTGGCGAGCGACGTCAAACTTCACGGTCGTCACCAAAGTCAGCGAGCTTTCCGGACCAGCTGGAATCGACGGCTGGCCGACATTAACGCCCGACCTGACGACAATTTATTTCGAATCGTTCCGCAACGGCATGACGTCTATCTACATGGCGCGACGCGGTGCTCCTGGTCTACCGTTCGGGCCGGTCGAGCTCTCCCCCTTCGGTTTTGCCGGCGCTCAAAATGCCGATCCAGAAATGTCACGCGACGGTCGTACGTTCTTATTTTCGTCGGATCACAGCGGCAACCCCGATCTCTACATGATGACGCGCGAGTGCCTGTGATGCTGCGATTTACGCTCCTCGCGCTCACCGCGTGCGGTAGCCACCACAAGGCGTCGCCGCCGCCATCGCCGCGCGCCGGCAAAGTGCTGTCAGCGCTGCTCGCCGCCGCCGATGCCGCGCGCACGCCCTGGCGCTGCGCCGCAGCCGACACGCCACCGCTACCCGAGGAAACGCTCGCCGGCTGGAAGCTGTCGGGGCGCATCGCGAGTCGCGAAGGCGATGCGCTGACGATCGGCGTCGTCGCGGATGCCGGCGGCGCGGCGCCGCGCACGATTGCCGCACTTGGCCGCTTGCGCGCGCAGCTCGATCAAGCCGCTCCCGATCTCGTGCTCTCGCTCGGTGGCATGGGCACGACGCAAGCCGAGCTCGAAGCATCCCTCGGCACCGTCGCCGACCACGCGAAATGGCTCGTCGTCGCCCTGCCCGGCGACCTGGAATCGACGAGTGCGCACGTCGCCGCGATCGCCGCGCTGCGCAAGCGCGGTGCGAACATCGTCGATGGCCGCGTCGTGCGCTGGATCGAGCAGCCGAACATCACGATCGGCACGCTGCCTGGCGCGGGCGCGCCCGAGCGCCTCGTCGCCGGCGGCGATGGCTGCCAGTGGCGCGCCGAGGATGTCGCCCAGCTCTACGGCGAGCTAACCGCGAAGCCGGGCATGCGAATCGCCGCGAGTGCCGAAGCGCCGCGCACGACGAGCCGCGGCGAGCCGGCTGGCGAGCTCGCGCTCGTGCCGCCCCAGCCCATCGAAATTGCGCTCCACGGCCCACTCCAGCCGGCACCGACGCCGGTTCGCAAAGGCGTTCGCGATGCCGCGCGCGCGCCAATCAGTCCTGGGACCGCCGACGCGACAACGCGGTTGCCCGGTGCGCATAAAGCGTCAGCCGGCGTGCTCGCGATCAAAGGAGCGAGCTGGAGCTGGCGACCATTAATCGACGCCGCGAAGTGATGCGGTAAGATCGACGGCGTCGTGTCATCGACGCCGGCGCAAAAATACGTGTGCCCGAGGTGCCGGTCTTCCTTTTCGGAGGCCAGCCACTTCTGCCGCGAGTGCGGCGCCGACATGACGCGCGCCAGTGCGCTCGATGCAGCGGCGCGATCGGATCCGGCGCTCACGAAGCCGACCGAGCACGTGAGCGAAGATCGCCGGCTCACCGATTCGAACCAGCGCTGGCTCGGCAAGATCGTCGACGGGCGCTATCGCGTGCTCGAGGTGATCGGCCGCGGCGGCATGGGCGTTGTCTACAAGGTCGAGCATCTGCGCATGGGCAAGATCGCAGCGATGAAAGTGCTGCATCACGATCTCGCTCACGATCCCGAGGTCGTCGTGCGCTTCGAGCGCGAGGCCGCAGCGATCTCGAAGCTTCACCATCCGCACACCGTGCAGGTGTTTGACTTCGGCACCGCCAACGACGCGCTGTATCTGATCATGGAGTACGTACGCGGCATCGATCTCGCGCGCATGGTCCAGCGCGATGGTCCGTTGCCGTGGTCGCGCGCGGCGCCACTGCTCGCGCAAGTCGCGAGCGCGCTGCAGGAAGCGCACGAGCTCGATATCGTGCATCGCGATCTCAAGCCGGAGAACGTTCTCATCACGCGCACCGCCGGCGGCCGCGATTACGCGAAGGTGCTCGACTTCGGGCTCGCGAAGCTCGATCGCCGGCAGGAAACAGACAAGCAGAACATCGTCGGCACGCCGTACTTCATGTCGCCGGAGCAGATTCGCGGCGACGAAGTCGACGGCCGCAGCGACATCTATTCGTTCGGCTCGCTGATGTTCGAGGTGCTGACAGGCCAGCATCTATTTCAAGCGGCGACCGCCGTCGGCGTGCTCACGAAACACCTGACGACCGAGCCCGACGCGCCATCGATGCGCGCGCCGAAGATGGGCATCGATCCGCGCGTCGATCATCTGTGTCGCAAATCGCTCGCGAAGGAGCCCCACAAACGGTGGCCGACGGCCGCGGTGCTCGCCGACATGATCGAAGAGGTCTACGCGGAGACCGTCGAGCATCACACGCCGGCACGCGGCCCGGCGCAGGCGCTCGGCCGCCGCAGCATGCTGTTGCAACCGGGCGAGAGCGCCGACACCGCGCTGCGCCTGCGCCGCTCCGATATCGATGCGTTCGAGCGCAGCTTGCGCCGCCGGCGGTTTGTGACGTGGCTGCTGATGACGCTGATCGTGATCGCGGGCGCAGGCGTGATCGCGTATGCGCTCGTGCGCGAACCGCCGCCGCTCACTGTCGAGCGCGAGCCGAACAACGACTCGGCGCACGCGAACAAGATCGCCGCCGGCAGCGAAGTCATCGGATTCGTCGGCAAGCGTATGTCGATGCAAGATGGCGATCGCGACATCTACGTGGTGCCGTGGCCCTCGGGCAGTCGCCGCGTCGTCACGGTGCGCGTCACCGGTCTGCCGAACCTCGATGTCAACCTCGCGGTCAGCGATCGCGACGGCGCGCATAGCGCGAGCTCCGATGAGGCGGGCGTCGGCGAAGGCGAAGTGCTGCATCGCCGATCGATCGATGGGCCGCTCGTGATCGCGGTCGGCGAGACGGTGCCCAAAGATGCGAAGCTGCCGGTCGAGAACGTCAGCGATCCATACACGCTTACCATCGTCGAGGAGCCGCTCGTCGGCGAGAGCGAGCCAAATGCGAATGATGCCGATGCGAATCCGCTCGAGGTCACGCAAGAGCTGCGGGGCTACCTCGACGCACGCGGCGACATCGACCAGCTTCGCTGGATCGGTCCCGACGGCGACTACAACGTCATCGTGCGCGCCGACGGAATTCCGCTCGCCTGGCGTATCGGTGACGGGCAGATGCGTACGCCCGGCGCGGCGCGCGTCACGCTCAAGCGCGGTGAGCTGATCCGGCTCGAGCGCACGGACCGCACCGCGACAGGCGTTCCGCCTGGACGCGACGCGATGTGGTCGATCGTAGTGATGGCCGGTCAATAACGAAACCATCTCGCTTTCGTCGCGGCTACGTTACGATGGCCGCGATGAGGCGCATCGTCGTAGTGTTGCTCGCGCTCGCGGGCTGCGGTGACAACTCATGCCCCGGTCCGTTTCCCGACGGCGATCCCGACGGCCACGCGGCACCGCTGCAGGCCGGGCCGACGGAAGCGCGCGCCGGCCGCATTCACGCCGCCGATTTACCTGCCGTGTCATCGGGACTCATCACGTGGCAAGACGGCGACTTCGTGCTCGCGAACGACAAGATCGCGCTCGTCATCGAAGATGTCGGCGATAGCGATCTTTACGATCCATGGGGCGGCCGGCCTGTCGGGCTCGCGCGCGTCGAGAACGGCGCGCTCGCCCTACCGAACAACTTCGGCGAGTTCTTCGTGCTCACCGGCCGCTCGACGGTGCTCACCGCCGCGGTGTCGGTGATCAACGACGGCAGCGATGGCAAACCGGCGATCATCCGCGCGCGCGGCCGTCTGCATCCGCTGCCGTTCTTCGAGAACATCATCTCGATCCTCTACAACGATCGTTACGAGGACATCGAGGCCGCGATCGATTACGAGCTCGCGCCCGGCGCGGAGCACGTCGACATTCGCATGCGCTACGCATCGCCGCGCGAAGAGGTCGCGCGCGTGCCGTCAACGCTGCACGCCGTCATGTACACGAAGCGCACCGGCGCGCCGCCGTTTCAGCCAGACCTCGGCTTCGAAGAGCAGCTATCGGGGTCGGCGTATCTCGCGCTCGTCGACGACGACGCGACGACGTGGGCGTACGCACCGGCTGAAGGCACGCTGAACAGCTCGATCTCCGTGAGCGGATTTCTCGGCGCGTTCTCGGCCGGCTTCGAGATTCCACCGTGCAGCACGTCGGAGCGTCTGCACGCGAAGCTGATCATCGGTGGGCCTGGCATCGATGGCGTCGTCGCTGCCGCGGCACGCACGTTCGGCCAGGAGCAGCGCGAGCTCGTCGGTACGATCACGCGAGATGGCGTGCCGGCACCCGGCGTGCGCGTGCACGCGATCGACAGCGCCGGCGAGAAGTACCTGACGCGCGCGACGACCGACGAAAGCGGCAACTATCGCCTGCACGTCCCAGCGGAAGCGGACGTTCGCCTCGATACGTACTCGCAAGGCGACGTCTCGGTCTCGGTGCAGCAAGGCACCGGCACCGTCGCGCAGACGATCGATCTCGCTGCGACGGGATTCGTTCACGTCGTCGCGACCGAAAACGGCGCGCCGGTACCCGCGCGCGTGCAGATCCTGCCGACGAGCAGCACGCAGCTCGTGCGGCCGCCCGCGAACTACGGCGAGCCACCTGTCACCGGTGGACGCCTGCACGTCGCGTTTCCCGTCACCGGTGACGTGACACTCCGCGTGCCGCCGGGCTCGTGGGAAGTGATCGTATCGCGCGGCTACGAATACGACATCGTGCGGCAGACCGTGAGCGTCGTCGCGAATCAGACCGTGCAGTTCGATGCCGCGCTCGATCGCGTCGTCGACACCGCAGGCATCCAGTGCGGCGACTTTCACATTCACACGTGGCGGTCGAACGATTCCGGCGATGAGTCGCTGCTGAAGGTCTCGCAGGCAGTCGCCGATGGCCTCGAGCTGCCGGTTCGCTCGGAGCACGAATTCGTCGGCGACTTTCGCGGCGAGATCGCGCAGCTCGGCGTCGATCGCTACGCCGCGGGCTTCGGCTCGATCGAGCTGACGTCGATGGAGATCTGGGGACACATGGGCGTGTTCCCGCTCGATTTTGATCCGACGCAGGTCAACGGCGGCGCGCCGAAGTGGCAGTCGTTCCCGACGCGCGACAACCCCGATGCGACGTTCGAGACACTCTCGCCGCCGCTCGTCTTCGATCGCGTGCGCGCACGCAACGAAGCACCGGTCGTCATTATCAATCACCCGCGCGGCGGCGCGAACTACTTCGACTACGTCGGCTTCGATCCGGCGACCGGGCTCGCCTCGCTCGAGGGCGAGTGGGACACGAAGTTCACGCTCGTCGAGGTGTTCAACGATTCGGGCTGGCAAGCGAATCGCAACCGCAATGTCGCCGATTGGTTCGGGCTCTTGCGCGCCGGTCGCCGCGTGTTCGCGGTCGGCTCGTCGGACTCGCACGGCATCTCGAGCTCGCCCGTCGGGTACCCGCGCACGTGCATCGCGCTCGGCACCGATGATCCGCGTCAGCTCACCGCGAATCAGGTGCGCGATGGCCTCGCCGCTGGACGCACGTCGATCTCCGGCGGCATCTACGTGACGGCGCTCATCGGAGCCGCGGGCCCCGGTGAAACGGTCACGGGCGCTGGCTCGTCGCTCGACGTCACGATCACGATCCAAGCAGCGCCGTGGGTCGACGTCACCGCGATCGATATCGTCGTCGACGGCCAGACGATCGATACGATTCCCGTGATGCCCAGCGATGCCAATCCGCAGAACCCGACAATTCGCTGGAGCGGTCGCGTAGCCATACCGACGCAAGCGAGTGGCAGCTTCGTCGTGGTTGCGGCCTATGGCACGCAGCCGCTTGAGCCGGTGCACCCCGGTCGCATCCCGTTTGGCGTGACGAATCCGATCTTCGTCGCGCCATAGCTATCTGCGCGACTCGATGTCGTCACCGAGCCCTGGGGATTGAACGCAGAGACACAGAGACACAGAGATCGGAAAGAAGAGAGGAAAGGATCTAGGTTCCGCGGATCCACGTTTCGAAGATCCTGATCCATCCTCTTCTGATCTGATCTCCGCGTCTCTGCGTCTCTGCGTTCAATACCGAGCGCTCGTGTGGCCTACGTCGTGCGTGATCTGACCTTATTTGCGGCTAGGTCATGTCCGGGCCGACGCCCTCGATGAAGCAATAGTCCGAGCCGCGGAAGCCGAGCGAATACACGAAGCCCTTCGGGATGTATTGCGCGGCGGGTGGCGCGCCGTCGAGATTCAAGTCCCAGCCTTCGACCTTCCACGCATTGTAGACGGCATCGTTGTAGCTCGCCGCCGAGTGGAGCTGCTGGATCCAGTTGTCGCCGACGGTGGTGCCGCGCGGCAGCAGGTTCTCGAGGATGCGAACACGTTGCTCGCGCACCCATGTCGGATCGTACACGGCGACGTTGAGCTCGCCTTCGTACATGATGCCGCGGTTGTTCTTGTTCGCAGACCCGACACTCATGAACACGTCATCGACGATGAACATCTTCGAATGCGTATCCATGCCCTTGAAGAACGAATCGGTCTCGTCGATGCCCCACGTGACGGCGTAGTCGAACGCGCGGAGCTGGAACGTGTGATAGCGCGTCGGGAACTCGGTCTTGAACGCGGTGTCGGACTTGTACGTCCACTCGCAGCCCGGGTCCGTCCACTCGTTGATCGGCTTCGTGATCACGACGAGCTGTAGCGTCGGCACAGCACGCATGCGCGCGATGATCGCTTGGTTGACGAGCGGCATGCGGAAGTACTGGTCTTCGATGTAGATGAAGTTCGTCGCGTTCTCGATCGCCTGGATCCAGGTCTCGGCGATCGCCGCGTCGCCGAGCGGCTGCGGCAGCGTCGCGGTGACTTGCACGATCGGGCTGGTGGTGGCGGTTGGCAGCGCGGCCGTTTCGATCGCAAATGCGCTCGACGCATCGGAGAAGCGCACATTCTCGGTGCGCAACAGATCCCAGCGGCGCTTGAAGACATCGGCGGCATCGCGCGCGGCCGAGCCTTCGAGGCGCACGAGGTAGTCCTTGCGCGGGCCCATATCGGGCTCGTCTGCTTTGTTTGCGACGGCGAGGCGCTCGTCGTAGGTCGCGCCGTACAGCATGCGGCGCGGCTCGAACACGTAGTGCTGCGACGTGTCCCAATCGACGCGCCGCAGGTTCATACCGCCGATGAACGCGATCTTGTCGTCGAGCACCATGAACTTCTGGTGGTAGCTCGCGTGCTCGATATCGACGCCGATCGGCCACTGCGTGAGGTCGACGTTGTATGGCGCGATGAACGACTGGTGCGGCTGCTCGCTGTCGAACGTGCGTTCCGCGGTGTACGGGTGCTTCGTGCGAATGCGGTCGCCGTAGACGAACGCCTCCGGCTGCCACGTGAAGCGGCCGGAGCTCTCGTTCGCCTGCCCCATGTATTCGAAGTTGTCGTTCTTCGTGCTGCCGCGCGACACGAGCGTATCGTCGACGGTGAGGCTGCGCAGCAGGCCATCTTGGCCGAAGAACTGGCCGACGATCACGCGCTTCGTCGCGGGCGAGTGATCGAGCACGCTCATGATCGTGTTTGCCGCGCGCTGCTCGGGCGTCGACGTCACGTGCGTCTCGGGGTCGCGAACGAGCTCGAAGTTCGACTCCCACCACCACGTCGAGATGTGGATCGTCTTCTGCGCCTTCTTGAGATCGTCGTACGCGCGCGACCACGCCTGCTCGCCGTCCATCAGCAGATCGATCTTGTTGCCGCGCCGGGCCGGCGAGCCGCTCGATGCGAACCACTTGTGCGAGAGGCCGGTGTAGATCGTGTGAATCGTGCGCTCGCCGCGGTTCGGCACATCGCGGCGCTCGTGGCTTGCTGCAAATGCGGCGCGCGGCTCGGGTCCGCCCGCGAGGGTCATCCCGGTCAGGCTCGTGCCACCGTCGTACGAAAGCGTGATCTCGAAATCGCGAAACTCGCCCGACGTCACCTTGATCGCGTACGTGCCGGCGCCTTCCAGCGGAGCGCGCAGCAGCGGAAACCCGACGAGCGGAACCGATGCGCCGTCGCGCGTGACCGTGATGTTCGCGCCCTCGGGCAGGTACTGCGCCCAGATGTCGAGCGCGTAGATCTCGAGGACCGCCGGCGTGTCGATCGCTGGGTACGGGGCATCGGGTGCGTTACACGTTCCGTCGTCGCAATTCGTGTCATTGCCGGAGATCCCACAGGCGGCCAGTTGAGCAGCCACCAGCAGGAAGGCGAGACGCATGCGCATGGCGCATGGCGTTTGCACGGCCTGGGCCACGCGCCCCACCTACCAGGCTCGCGAAATCGCGCGCGAAACGCCGGCAGGCCGAGTGTCCAGGACTGGAGACTCTAGCCACGCGTCAGAAGCACGATGCGCCGCTCGTACGCCTGCAGCTTCGCGATGGCATCGCGGAACGCGCCGTACTTCTCGGTCGGCACGAGCAGCTTGTCCATCTTGATCTCGCCCTTGCAGGTCACGGTCTGGCCCGTCGCCTCGCAGCCCGACGAGTACGTCAGGCCTTCCGTCGAGCCTTCGAGCTTCGGCGGCACGTACGCGACCTTCCAGCCCGTCGGAATCTGCACGCTCAGCTCACCGCGCTCGATGCGTGGCGTCCCGAGCCAGAGCGGCGTCTTGCGCGTCGTCAGGCCCGCGCTCGGTTCATCTTCGGCAACATCGAGCGTGACCGGCGGCAACTCGAACACGCGAAACTTCGCCTGCGCTTGCGAGTAGCCCGGCACCGCGACGTCATGCGTGACGCTGATCGGGCCCGCGACGGAATGCGTATCGCCAACGGTATGGCCCTTGTCGAGCGCCGTGCCCGACAGCGCCGCCGCCTGCTTCTGGAAGTAGCGATCGAGCAGCTCACCTTTGAGCGGCCGCATCTCCGAGCTCGCACGATCGGCGTACCAGCCCGTGAGATCGTAGGTGTACTTCGCTTGCAAATCGCCGTTCGGCGCTAGCGTGAACGTCGCCTTCGTCGATGAGATCGACGTCGACGGATCGAGCGGTGGACGCGAGCCCAGCTCCGAGCCGCCCTTGTCGAGCGGCAACACGAGATTGTCCTGGCCCGCGAACGCGACACCATATTGGCCGTTCTCGTCGCTCGGATCGAGCCACACGTCTTTGCCGCCGATTGACAGCTTCGCGACGATGCGATCGAACTGCGCGATCGTCGGCACGCTCGCGATCACCGGCACCTTGCCGCTGCGCACGAGCACGGGACGACCCGCGATGCCTTGCGTCGAGGCGAGCGCGAGCATGAGCCCGACCTTGTCGCGCTCGTCGGCGTATTTGTTCTGCAGCACGATCTCCGCGGGATGCGGTTCGTACCCTGCCCAACCAAGCGGCAGATCGATCGAGCGAATGTCGTGCGCGACGAACGCGAACAGCTTCTGCGCCTTCTCTTGCTCGTTCGTCGCGCCCGCGACGATGCGATCCGCCTCTTGCTTGATCGAAGGCGGCAGCTGGGGCGGCACGGCCTTGCGCAGGAAGCGCTCGGCAACGGGCTCGAGCACCTTCTGCCAGCTCGGCACGAAGCCGTAAACGAGCCGCGGCAACACGGCCTCGTCGGTGAGCGAGCCGTGCTCCGGCTGGCGGTCCGGCAAGTTCTTGAGCGTGAACGTCCACACGCGATTGCTGCCGCCCGACTCGGTCGGCTTGAGCGTCACGCCTTCGACGGCAAACTTCGGAGTCACGTTCGCGGGCGCGGTGATCGTGACCGTGCGCTCGAGAATGGGATTCCAGCGGCCGAGCATCGCCACGCCGCCGAGCGGCGAATCCGGGCTCGGTTTCGTCGTGCGCGTGTACTTGAGCTCGAGCACGGAGCCGGCATCGACTGCCGGGAACGAAATCACGCGCTCGCGCACGTCGGAATAGATCGTCGCGTCGCTGAGCCGCGAAGGCACGATGTCGCCGATCTCTTCCTTCGATGCGTCGTGCGGCTTGCCATCGTCGTTGACGGTGCGCGCGCGGTCGATCGTCAGCGACTCGCGGCGGCCATCGAACGGAATGTGCAGATCGGCGAACTTCTCCTTGCCGCGCTGCGGATCGATCAGCTTGACGATCGAGTGATGCTTCGTGACGACGGTGCCATCCGACTTGTACGTGATGTCATCGCGCTCGAGCGCGACGATCGCGTCGGCCTGCGGATATTGCATCTTGCCCGGTCCCGATTGCGCGAGCTCGATGAGCCGCGCGAGCTCGGGATCCTTCGTGTCCTTCGCCGTCGCCTTCTGCGTCGACCATGGATCGTCGGCTGGCTTTGCGGTCGCCGGCGCGGGTGCGGGTTTCTTGTCATCGCCTTTGCACGCGACGAGCGCGGCGAGAATGATCAGCTTACGCATCACTTACCTCCCGCGAGGATCACGGGTTGCCGCGCGGTCTGCGCGAGCGACGCCACGGCACCGCGCAGCGACTTGTACGCCGTCGGATTGACGTGACGACTCTTGAGCTGGAACGTCCGGTGACACAGCAGTGTCGTCGCGTCCTTCTTCGTGCACGATGCTTCGAGCTGCGAGACCTGGTTCGCCGCGCGCGCCGCATTTGGCAGCGCGATGAGCTTCGTGTTCGCAGGCAGCGTGATCGTCTCCGTCTGGTCGTACTGGAACGTGACCTGTGCATCGAGCCCGTACTTGCGCGTCGGCAGCGCGCCGAGCGCTTGCGGCAGCACGTTCTCGACGAGGCCAAGCGCGCCGGAGGTCACGAGCGTGCGCAGCAGACGGTAGTCACCCGTCTTCGGCGCCGCGTTCGGCACCTGGATCTCGATGTTGACCTCCATCGGCGTGAACAGCGCGAGTGCGCTCGTCATGTTGAACGACACGAGCTTCGCGTCGGGGAATGCGCGGTGGAGCATCGTCTCGACGATCTCCTTCTGCTGGTCCTCGCTCATCATTGCGGCGATCGAACGCACGATGAGATCGAACATGCCCTTCGTCTCGAGCTTCACCTTCGACGTCAGCGAGCCATCGGCATTGACCGTCGTCGTCGCGATCGCGTGGCCGAGGTTGACCTTCGGATCAGCGGCCGGGATGCTCGCGAGCGACTCGCCCTTCGGCGTCGCGACGAGCGTGTTCTGCTCGGCCTCGTAGCCGGGCAACAGCGAGTTGTTGTTCTTCGCCGTCGGATCGATGTACGTCCAACCGCCGCCCTTCTTCTTGAGCGCGACGATCGCGTGATTGAAGCCGTCGTACGCGACCTTCGGCAGAACCGGATCGCCGACGTTCGTGATCACCGGATACGCCTCGATACCGCTCTCGCGCAGCATCGAAGTCAGCAAGATCGAAACATCGCGGCATACACCCCAGCGCGACGTGAACGTCTCCGACGCCTTGCGCGGCGTGTAGCCGGTGCGCGGCCCTACGCCGAGTCCGCGGTAGCGAATGTCCTGCGCGACGAAGTCGTACAGCGCCTTGATCTTGTCATCGTCGGTCTTCGCGTCTTTCGTGAGCTCCTTGACCTTCGCCTTCATCTCCGCCGAGGCCTCGAGCTGTGGCTCGACGAGCTTTGCCCACCACGCCGAGAAGTGCTGCCAGCTCGGATCGGTGGTCACGACGAGCATCGGCAACTCTGTCGAGAAATTCATCGCCGCTTCAGGTACGAGCTGCGCGACGTTCTTGACCGACCACTTGTAGAGGATGCGATCGCCGGCCTTCGACTTCGTTTGCTCGACCTTCGTCGTGCGATCGGGATGGTAGAGCTGCGCGACGAGTGGCAGCGATGCCGGGCCATCGACCGAGTACGTCGCCGATAGCAGCGGGTCCGTGCTCTGAAACGCGAAGATGTCGTTGAAGAACCCGACGCGCGTCGGCGTCATGCGCGTGAGCTTCCACGTGACATCGACGGCATCGCCGACCGCGAGGTTCGCGAACGTGACCTTCACGGCGCGGCCCTGCGGATCGTAGATGTTCATCTCGCCCGATTGCTCGGTGTCCTGGATGTCCTTCTTCGCGACCTGCACGACGGTGCCGTCTTTCTTGACGACCTGCGCCTGCAGGACCTCCATCTTCTCGGCGTCCTTCGTGTAGTAGAGCGAGCGCGATGCCGCCTCGCTCTTGCCGGTCGTCGTCAGCACGAGCTGCGCGACGTGCGTAGTGTTCGTGAATTGCCCATCGGGCTGATACACGACCGACTGACTGCTGATGATCGTGACGGTGTTCGCGCTCGGATAGTCCGAGGCTTTCACTTTCTTCACCGCATCGAGAATCGCCGGGTCTACATCCGCAAACGCCGGCGCTACAAACGCGACGGTCACGATCGCACAGAGCACGTGCCTCATCGATGGCCTCCTGATGGTCGCGTCGTAGCACGCCACCGACCCTGCTCCACCCCAAAACCGACTCGCAAACACTGATGCCCGCGAGCAAAACCTCATGTCACAGCCGTCGCACCCCGTCGCAGTAGTGGTATGACGCGGCCACCATGATCAAGCGTCCGAAGATCGCAATCGTCGGCGCCGGCGGCAACGTCGGCGCAGCTGTCGCTCAGTGGGCTGCCCAGAAGGAGCTCGGCGAGCTCGTCCTCATCGACATCAAGCCCGGTCCCGCCGAGGGTCGCGCGCTCGACCTCACGCAGTGCGGACCATGGGAAGGCTTCAACAACGTCGGCTTCGTCGCGACCGACAAGTCATCGGCGATGGCCGGTGCCGACGTCGTCGTGATGACCGCGGGCGTACCGCGCAAGCCCGGGCAGTCGCGCGAAGAGCTGATCAACATAAACGCGGGCATCGTCAAAGGCATCTGCAAAGACGTCAAGGAGCACGCGCCGAACGCCGTGCTCGTCGTCGTGTCGAACCCGCTCGATGCGATGGTGTTCGTCGCGAAGCAGGTGACCGGCTTTCCGCGCGAGCGCGTCGTCGGCTCGGCCGGCGTGCTCGACAGCGCGCGCTTTCGCACGTACCTCGCGATGGCGGCCGGCGTCAGCGTCGAAGACGTGCAAGCGATCGTGCTCGGCGCGCACACGGATAAAGACATGGTGCCGATCACGTCGACCGCGATGATCGGCAACGTGCCGGCTTCGAAGTTTCTCTCGCCGGAGAAGCTGAACGAAGTCGTCGAGAACACGAAGAAGGGCGGCGCGACACTGACGGGCCTCATCGGCACCTCGGCGTGGCTCGCACCCGGCGCAGGCACCGCGCTGATGGTCGAGTCGATCGTGCGCAACCAAGGCCGCGTGTTGCCATGCTCCGTCGAGCTGAACGGCGAGTTCGGCGTCAAGGGCGCGTTCGTCGGCGTGCCGGTCAAGCTGACCGCAAAGGGCGCCGAAGCGATCTACGAATTCGAGCTGTCGGCCGCAGAAAAAGCCGCATTCGAGAAGTCGGTCGCCGCGAACACCGAGCTGATGAACATCGCGCGCGGGTTCTTGACCTAACCTACATCTGCCTTGCGCTACGCTACGAGCATGCGCGGCGTGCTCCTGGCTTTCGCGCTCACAGGTTGTTCGTTCCATCCAGGTAGCCTCGGCGGCGGCGGCGACGCCGACATGATGCGGCCGGATCTTCCCGACGGGCTTCAGCTCGTCACGCGTCGACTCGTGTTCGACAACAGCGCGAGCGCCGTCGAGTTCATCGACCTGCCCGTGCTCGTCGCGCTCGACTCGTCGAAGATCGAATACTCGCTGATCAAGGATCCGAATTCGGATCTACGCTTCGAAGATCCAGCGACGGGAAAGCCGGTCGCGTTCGAGATCGAGGCATGGAACCCCGGCGGCGAGTCCATCGTGTGGATCAAGGTTCCAGACTTGATGCCGCACTCGACGACGACGTCGGTGCTCATGCACTACGGACCACTTGCTGCCGGCACGCCCGAGCCGGCGTTCGTGAACACGCTCGCGCAGTGGGAGCTCGTCAATCATATGAAGCCGAGCCTCGAAAATGCGGTCGGCCCGAAGTACGCCGGCACCGCGATCGGCGTGACGCAGACCGACGGCTACATTGGTCCGGCGATCGGATTCTCCGGCGTCGGCGATCAGCGCGTGACGTTCACGAGCTCGGGCGATCTGTTCGACGGCTGGGGGAGCTTTAACCTGATGTTCTGGCTCTACGTCGACTACGCGAGCGGAACTACTCTCGGAACAACGGAGCCGCGCGTCATGGAGAAGGGCGGCTCGCTCGGCAACGGCCGCGTCTACGGCGATGCCGGCAGCAACATCGTGTTCCAGGTCGACTTCACGTTCACGGGCATGAACAACATCGCTTACCTGAACACGGTCGTGCCGCCGAAAACGTGGACGTTCATCACATACAATTACGATCGCGGCACCGAGACGCTGCAGGTCTTCAACAGCGGCGTGCAGGGAGGCCTCTACTCGATGGCGGGTGGCCAACAGGAGTATCTCGTCAACGACGTGCAGCCGTTCTATCTCGGCGCCGCAACGGGCTCGTTCGTCGGGCGCATCGACGAGCTGCGTATCGAGAAGCGCACGCGCTCGCCGGATTACATGCGCGCGCAGTTTCTGATCATGACGCGCCGATTCGTGACGTTCACGGATCCTTAGTCGGCCCAGAACTGCACGGCCTCGGCGCCAAAGCGTTGCGGCTGCGGCACCGGCTCGATCGATTCGACGAGCTCGCGTGCGATGTCGAGCGCGTGGTCCGCGCGCACGCTGTACACGAAATCGTCGTCGGTCGCGAAGAAGAGATGCGTGTCTGTCGTGCTGTGCTGCTCGACGGCCAGACCGTGGCGCGTCGTGTAGCGCTCGATCCGCGCGCCTTCGGCGAGCACCTTCTCGACGATCGCGCGCACGAGGCCAGGTGTATTCGGCAGCGCCGGATTGACGAGGATGCGCGACGGATTGCGCGGGTAGTCGAGCGGATACCAGCGCGCGTCGAAGACACCGCCACTGCCCTGCCAGCTCGACGGCGGTGCGTACACGAAGCGGCGCCGGCGCTGGCGGCCGAGCAAATGCACGTCGCCGATGATCAGCTGCTCGATGACCTCGAGCATCGGCACGAACGTGATGCCCTCGAGCACCGCGTAGTAGTCATCGAGAAACACGTAGCCGTAGATCAGTGCCCCGCGTGGGCCAACCGCGCGGGTGACAAGCGCCGCGTGCTCGCCTTCGATCGTCGTGAGCCGGCGCGGCGCGGTGGGTGGATCTGCGGTGAGCCCCGTCGGCACGCGCGCGGCGTTGACGAGATCGATCGCGCGGCGCAGCGGTCGCAGCCGCTCGCGATAGTGCAGCAGCGCGACCTGCGGTCCTTCGGGCGGCGCTAGCAAGAGGCCATCCTCGACGCGCTCGACAGCCCAACCGGGCGGCGGTGTGATCATTTATCGAGGAAGAGCGAATGTCCAAACAGGCGGAACGGCGCGTCGACGAGACCCATCACCGGCGCCGGCATCAAGACGTTCGAGAACGCGGTGAGCGGAAGCGCGGCGCCCGTGAAGCCCGCGGCGTCATGCGTTCGGCTGAGCGCCTCGACGTAGTCGCCGATATACGGAATGTTGCGAATCGCGTTGCTGCCGGCGTGGCCTTGATCGAAGGGCCCTGCGCCTTGGTGCGGACCGATATGGTTTTGTTTGCCGTCGTTCGGAAGCTGATCGGGACCGCCGAACAAGTGATTCCAAAACGAGTTCAGGCGCGTGCCGTGGTTTTCGTTCGCGCCGAGGCCGGAGGCGCCGATCTGCGATGCGGCAGCGACGGTCGCGCCATCAAGCACATGAGGCGACGGGTGTCGTTGCTCATCGACATGCGTTGAAGTCGTGGAGGCGGGCGCGTGGCTTTGCTCAGGCGCCTGGACGCTGAACCCCATGCGGCGAGCATAACGCAGACGGCGCTGCGATCGACTAACCATCACCGACAGCTGTCGAAATTGGCGCGATGGGGAAGGGTTCTCGCGCGAGGGACGTAGAACTAGGCCGACAGTTTCGCCTTGAGGTTCGCGTCGAGCGCGTCGAGGAACTGCTCCGTCGTGAGCCACTTCTGCTCAGGCCCGATCAGGATCGCGAGGTCCTTCGTCATCTTGCCGGACTCGACGGTATCGACGCAGACGCGCTCGAGCGTCTCGGCAAACTTCACGACATCCGGCGTGCCGTCGAACTGACCGCGGTACTTCAGGCCCTGCGTCCACGCAAAGATCGATGCGATCGGGTTCGTCGATGTCGGCTTGCCCTTCTGATGCTCGCGATAGTGGCGCGTGACCGTGCCGTGCGCGGCCTCCGCCTCGACGGTCTTGCCGTCGGGTGTCAGCAGCACTGACGTCATCAGGCCGAGCGAGCCGAAGCCTTGCGCGATCGAATCCGATTGCACATCGCCATCGTAGTTCTTGCAGGCCCAGATGAACGCGCCTTCCCACTTGAGTGCGGCGGCGACCATGTCGTCGATGAGGCGGTGCTCGTACGTGATGCCCTTCGCCTTGAACTTGTCGGCGAACTCCTCGTCGAAGACTTTCTGGAACAAGTCTTTGAACCGACCGTCGTACTTCTTGAGGATCGTGTTCTTCGTCGAGAGATAGACCGGCCAGCTGCGGTTGAGCCCGTAGTTGAAGCAGCTGCGCGCGAACCCGATGATCTGCTCGTCGAGGTTGTACATGCCGAGCGCGACGCCGCCGCCCGGAAAATCGAAGACCTTGAACTCCTGCGGCTTGCCGCCGTCCTTCGGCGTGAACGTCATCGTCAGCGTGCCGGCACCCGGCACGACGAAATCGGTCGCGCGGTACTGATCGCCGAACGCGTGACGGCCGACGACGATCGGCTTGGTCCAGCCCGGCACGAGACGCGGCACGTTCTTGCAGACGATCGGCTCGCGGAAGATCGTGCCGCCGATGATGTTGCGGATCGTGCCGTTCGGCGACCGCCACATCTCCTTGAGATTGAACTCTTTGACGCGGGCTTCGTCGGGCGTGATCGTCGCGCACTTGACGGCGACGCCGTACTGCTTCGCCGCGTTCGCGGAATCAATCGTGATCTGATCGTTGGTCTGGTCCCGGCTCTGGATCCCGAGGTCGAAGTATTTCAGGTCGATCTCGAGATACGGCAGGATCAACTTGTCTTTGATGAACTTCCAGATGATGCGAGTCATCTCGTCGCCGTCCATCTCGACGACGGGGTTCTTCACCTTGATCTTCGTCATGGCGCGCGTGTTGTAACCCGGGGCCGTTGGATCAGTTACCTGCCGAACACGAATTCCAACCGGTGATGCGCAAACGCGCCGGCCTACCCCGGTATTACCCCATGGCCAAACGGTCAAGGTGCGAGGGTAAGTCGTGGCTAGCGATGGGGGAGCACGTCACGTGCTGATCGTCGAAGACGACGACGTCACCGCGCTCGTCCTTTCGGAATACCTCGCAGCCCACGGCTACCGAACGACCGTCGCGACGAACGGGCCCGAAGGCATCTCGAAATTCATCTCGCTGCAGCCCGATATGGCGCTCGTCGACGTGCTGCTGCCCAAGCGGGATGGCTTCGACGTCTGCTTCGTGATGAAGGCCTGCGAGCACGGCAAGCGCGCGCCGATCATGTTGATGAGCGCGATCTATCGCGACGCGGAGCAGGCCGAAACCTACGCGCGTGGCCTGCTCGCGGCGGGCTTCTTGAAGAAGCCGTTCGACCTCGATCTGCTCGTGGCGCGCGTACACGAGCTCATCGGGCCGCCGTGATCAAGACGCTGCTCGCCGAGCTCGCGAAGCTGCGCGAACCGCGCACGCTCAAGTTCGGCGTCATCAGCGGCTACATCTTGCTCGCGTGCTTCGCGGTGCTGACGTGGGTCGCTGTCGCGACGAACACCGTGCCGTGGCACTGGCTGTTCGGCGCACTGCTCGCGGCCAAGCTTTGCACGAACACGCTCGCGCTAGTCGGGCTCAAGCTCGATCGATTCGCGCTCGAGCTCGGTGGTCTTAATGTCGCGATGGATGCCGTCGTGATGACCGGTGCGGTCTGGGCGACCGGTGACATCGCGAGCCCGATCGTCGCGATCTACACGATCGAGGTCACCGTCCTCGCGCTGCTGACGAATCTCGCCTGCACCGTCGCGATCGGCGCGTTCATGCTCGTGCTGTACATCGGGATGGCCGTGCTCGTCGCGCATGGCGTGCTGCCCGCGTTCCCGACGCCCGTCGAGTGGAACGGCCGCACCACGATCTACTTCATCGTCTCGTGCGCGTTCACGACGTTCGTCATCGTGACGCCGACGCTCTACACCGCTGGCCTGCTCCGCCGCTTGCGCCAGCGCGAGCGTGCGCTCGAGACCAAGACGATCGAGCTCGTCGATGCCGGCAAGCAGAAGGCGCAGTTCATGGCGAACATCACGCACGAGCTGCGCACGCCGTTGCAGGGCATCATGGGCCTCGCGGAGCTCGTCAACAAAAACATCTATGGCGAGACCACCGACAAGCAGCGCCACGCGATGGAGGACATCAAGGGCAGCGCGATGCGCCTGCACGGTCTCATCGATGACCTCTTGCAGCTCGCGATGCATGATGCCGGCAAGCTCGAGGTCAAGATCAGTCGCGTCGACATCGATGAGGTGATGAAGACCGCCGGCGCGACCGCGCAATGGCTGCTCGCGGGCAAGCAGCTCGCCGTCTCCGTCGAAGTGTCGCCCGCGGTGCCGATGATCGATAGCGACCGCACGAAGATCAGCCAGATCGTGCTCAACCTGCTGGCGAACGCGATCAAGTTCACGCCCGACGGCGGCTCGATCGTGCTCGGCGCGCGGCCACTCGCGGATGGTGTCGAGCTGAAGGTCGCAGACACGGGCGTCGGCATTCCACCCGATGCGCTGCCACGGGTCTTCGACGAGTTCTATCAAGTCGATGGCTCGCCGGTTCGCGAGTATGGCGGCGTCGGTCTTGGCCTCGCGCTCGTCAAGCGGCTCACCGAGCTGCTCGGCGGCTCGGTCGCGGTGACGAGCGAGATCGGCAAAGGCACGACGTTCACCGTGCAGCTGCCGCTGACGTCACCCGGCGAGAAGCGCGGTGCGCCGCACCTGCGCGCGGTTTAGTTGGTGTCGGCGTCTTAACCTGCAATGCGTCGGCGGCGCGCGCGGCGCAACGCACCGATGCAAAGCGCGCCGTAGAGCAACGCGAAGATCGCTTCGACGCCGGAGCCGGCACTGCAACCACCTGCTTCGCCTTCGCCCGCGTCGTCGCCCGGCCGATCGCACGGCGCGCGGAGCAGCTTGCGACCGCTGACGCGCTCGATCCACGCGACGACCTTATCGGCTCGAACGTAGACGCCGCCGCCGCCACATGGATTCGTCCAGTCCGCGAGCGCGCGCGAGACGACACCGATCAGCGCCGGGCCCTGCTTCGTGTCCAAGAAGGCGGGGCCGCCCGAGTCACCGAAGCACGCGTCGACGCCGTGGCCCCCGGCGGTAAATTCGCCGCCGGGAGCCACGGAAGGCTCGCACGCCGCATTGCCGGTGCAGGTCGCGTCGACGACGGGCACGCTCGCTTCATGGAGGCGCGTGTTCGCGTCGGTGCCGGCATTCGTGGTGAGACCGAAGCCGACGATCTGCAGGCGCGAATCGGCAACGAGCGAGCGAGAGCAATATTGCGCGACGGCGCGCGGCGGCACCGCGACCGGATTTTCGAGCATCACGATGCCGACGTCGTAGTGGGACTGCCATTCCGGATACGCGCGCGCCCACTTCACGGCGCGGCTTTCGCCGCCGGGTCTTGTCCAATCGATACTATTGATGACGACGGTCTTCGGCTCGATGCCGATGCAATGACCTGCGGTGAGCACGAGGTCTGCGGCGATCAGGGTGCCGCTACACGCACCGAGATCACCGATGACGGCGACGACGTCAGGCCAGCGACCGGGCGGAACATCGGTGCCGCCGACGATCGGAGTGGATAGCGAGCCGGCGAACGCCGACGAGGACAAAAGAACGAGGGATAGGGTGCGCAGCATGCGCGCGGCCAACAGCAACTGCGAGGCCACAACACGCGCGCGTCATTTCGCGATCATGGATCGCACTTCGTCCGGAGCACCGGACGACTTCGTCCGGGCGCCAGACGAAATCGTCCGGGACACGCACCCGATGCAGCGGCTTTCGTGGCGCGCACTGACAAACCGGAAGGCCTGTCACCGCTGACGCCCTGTGGACAACGCGCAACGCGCAACACGGTCGCGGCACGATCCCACCGTGAGCGCGTTGCCCACAGGGCTTGGAAACCGCGCGAATGCGCCAAACGATCTAGATGGCGCGGTTTCCACAGCGCTGACAGGCCCTGGTTCTACTAAGAGGTTTTTTTTGGGGGAGGAGGCAGAGAGCGAGCCGACGTCGCGCATTGCAGCGGACCGGGGCACTCGAATGGATCGATCAACCCGTAGAGCTGCCCGTCGAAAGCTAGTAGGCGCGTGCGCGGCGCCTGCTCGATGCGCTCACGCGTTGCAGACCTGGCTCGGTCTCTCCCTACCCCAAAAAAAATCCTCCTAGTAGATTTAGGGCCTGTCAGCGCTGTGGAAACCGCGCCACCCAGATCGGTTGGCGCGGGCGCGCGGTTTCCAAGCCCTGTGGGCAACGCGCCCACGATGGGATCGTAGCCGCGACCGTATTGCACGTTGCGCGTTGTCCACAGGGCGTCAGCGGTGACAGGCCTTCCGGTTTGCCCGCGGCATCAGTGCCGCATCAAACAAACGCTATCGCTCTCCTACTTCATCTTCACCGCGAACAGCACCTCGGTATAGCCCGCGCTGCTCGCGCCCTTGACGATCGCCAGCACCTGCGCGCTCGACGTGTCCTTGTCGGCTTGCAGGATGAACGTGTTGCCCGGGTGCGCGGCCTTCGCTGCTTCGAGCGCGGTCTTTACCTCGCCATCGAGGTTGGCATCCGTCGGCTTGCCGATCTTCTTCTTATCGAACGTGACATCGGTTTTCGTCACCACGATCAGCGGCATCGACTTGAGCTCGGACTTGGGTGGCCCTGCACCCGTTGGAACCTTCGCCGTGCCTTCGACATCGAGCGCCACCTTCGTGATGCCCGCAGCATTGACCGCATCTAGCACCGCGATCAGCTCTTGATACGATGCAGCCTTCTGCGCGGCGATCACCGCCTCGCACTTGCCGGCGAGCGGCGCGATCGCTGTCTTCAGCTGATCGATCGTCTTCGCCGTGCCCTTTGCACCCCCACCCTCGTACTCGTACAGCGAAGGACTCGCCTTGATCGCGAGCTCGCACTTCGCCGGCGGCGGCGCTTCAACAGCCGGCGGCGCGGCCGGGGCGGCCGGGGCGACAGGCGCAGCCGCAGGCGCTGGCGGCGCAGCCGTCTGCGCAGGTGATTCGTCCTTCTTCTGCTTGCATGCAAC
>Ga0070698_100001672_pt1 | contig 24770 bp, 17 predicted proteins | sample KBSK1502metaG_FD_65477 | JGI IMG/M metagenome (GOLD analysis project Ga0070698, IMG submission 65477) | Corn, switchgrass and miscanthus rhizosphere microbial communities from Kellogg Biological Station, Michigan, USA - KBS K1-50-2 metaG | ecosystem: Host-associated > Plants > Roots >... | reverse complement strand
GGCCGGTCCGGCACCCCGGGCCGGTCCGGCACCCCGGGCCGGTCCGGCACCCCGGGCCGGTCCGGCACCCCGGGCCGGTCCGGCACCCCGGGCCGGTCCGGCACCCCGGGCCGGTCCGGCACCCCGGGCCGGGCCGGCACCCCGGGCCGGTCCGGCACCCCGGGCCGGTCCGGCACCCCGGGCCGGTCCGGCACCCCGGGCCGGGCCGGCACCCCGGGCCGGGCCGGCACCCCGGGCCGGGCCGGCACCCCGGGCCGGGCCGGCACCCCGGGCCGGGCCGGCACCCCGGGCCGGTCCATGATCGCGGAGACTTTGAGGGGTCGGCGGCCCTCAAAGTCTCCGCGATCATGGACCCAGGTCCGGTTTCTGGCGCTAGTATCTCGACATCAAGGTACTTGCACAGGCTAGCTAGCCGGCTATCTCGATGTCAAGCTAATCTCGCGTGCGCACGGAGGCATCCATGGCACAGACGCAGACCGCAGCGTGGCTCGCCATTCCGGCGGATCATCCTTTCGGGCTTGGCGCGCTGCCCTACGGCTCGTTCACCACCGCCGACCGCCCGGCCGAACCGCGGGCAGGCGTCGCCATCGGTGATCATGTGCTCGATCTCAGCGCGGCTGCCACCCGGTTGCTGCCAGAACGCGCCCGGCTCTTCAACTCCGGCAAACTCGATGCGTTCCTTGCCGCAGGTAATGGCGCCTGGGCCCAGGTCCGCGCGGATATCGTCAGGTGGCTGTCCGGCGATGCCTACCGCGTGGCGATCGAGGACCTGCTCGTGCCCGCCGCCAATGCGACGATGCAGCTGCCGTTCGCGGTCGCCGATTACGTCGACTTCTATGCGTCGGAGCACCATGCCAGCAATGTCGGCCGGATCTTCCGCCCCGATGCCGCCGAGCCGCTGACGCCGAACTGGCGGCATCTGCCGATTGGCTACCACGGCCGGGCGGGCACCGTGATCGTGTCCGGCACGCCGGTACGCCGCCCGTACGGCCAGTCCAGGCCGCGAGGTACGGGCAGGCCGGAATTCGGCCCGTGTGCCCGGCTCGATTTCGAGGCCGAGTTGGGCTTTATCGTCGGCGTCCCGAGCCAGCCCGGCGAACCGGTGCCGGCCCGGAGGTTCGCTGAACACGTGTTCGGCGTCTGCCTCGTCAACGACTGGTCCGCCCGGGATATCCAGTCCTGGGAGACGGCGCCGCTCGGCCCATTCCTCGGCAAGTCATTCGGTACCACGGTATCGCCCTGGATAGTGCCGCTCGCGGCGCTCGAGCACGCCAGGATCCGGCCACCATCACGGGATACCAGCTTGCTGCCCTATCTGACCGAGTCAGCCGACTGGGGCCTCGACATCGACTGTGCGGTGCGGATCAACGGGCACGTGGTATCCCGGCCGCCCTACGCCACGATGCACTGGAGCCCGGCTCAGATGCTCGCGCACTTGACCGTCAATGGCGCGACCCTGCGGACTGGCGACCTGTACGCGTCCGGCACGGTCAGCGGTCCGCTGCCGGACCAGCGCGGCTCGCTGATCGAACTGGCATGGAACGGCACCGAGCCGATGTCCCTTCCGGACGGGACCGAACGCGCATGGCTGCACGACGGTGACGAGGTAACCATTTCGGCGACAGCGCGCGGATCCGACGGCGCACGCGTTGGCCTGGGCGAGGCCCGGGGTCAGATCATTCCGGCGATGAGCCCGGAACTGTAGGCCAGGGACCGGGGTCGCCAGCAAGGCCGGGGCAGCCGACGAAGGCCGGGCCTGCGGCCTCCGTCGAGGGGCCGCCCGACAGTGCCTGGCGCCACTACGATGGGCGGGTTGCCGAGGTGCGGGAGACGGCACGGTGCCAGGGCTCCAGGACGAAAGAGGGCAGCGCGAGTTGCCGCAGGCGCATAGCCAGGATGGCGTGCGCCAGGCAGACTCGCCAGACACCGGCGACCGGCAAGTCCGGGAGTCAGCCGATGGCCTAGGCCGACGCCTGGAGCGGCTCCCGCACGGGCACCCTTCGTCGCCGTATCACGATGACGGCACCCGGAAGCCACCCCTGGTCCGGCTGAAGAACCTGGAACTGCCGCTGCCCGGCGAGGAGCGTGAGCCCAACGGTGGTACCAGCCGGGATCTAGTAGTTTCGCGGGCCGTTAGGCCGCGCGCAGACGATCATGCGAGAGGTGTCGAGGCCTACGCTGAGCATGAAACCGACCCGGAACCCGCCGCCCAGGACTGGCAGTCGGCTTTCCGCGAGCCAGATCTCGCACCACCAGACCGCACGCCCGAGCGCAGCGAACACGCGGATCGGCCACCCACGGATCGGCCTTCCCGGGATAGTGAGCCTGCGGACTCGGAGCCCGCTGGTCGCGAGCCCGCTGGCCGCCAGCCCGCTGGCCGCGAGCCCGCAACATGGGAGCCTGCGGACCGGGAACACGAAACAGTGGCCGGCGATCCGGAACCAGCCGCCGACCGTGCAGCCGATCTACCGGCCGCCGACCGTGCGGCTGATCTAGATGACGACGAGCCGGCGACCCAGGATCAACCAGCGATCATCGACGAGCCGGCGCCGGCCCCGGTCGAGCAACCCCAAGCGAAGCAAGCTGAGCGCCTCACCCCGGAGCAAGTCCGGATTGCCGTGCGGGCACATGGCCAGTGCCGCCTAGCTGAAGGACGGAGTGTGTTCGGCAGCTATGGCGAGAGTGGCCTCACTCCCGCCATGCGCCGCATCGAGGAGCAGCTTGACCACGGCGAACTGGTAGCTAAAACAGAGAGATACGCGCTCAAGAGCCTCGACCGCTTCCAGGAAAAACTCGCCAAGCTGATCGATCGCTTCCCTGGCACTGACCCTCAAGACTTGGCCGAAGGAATTCATGATGGCGTTCGGTATACGTTCATATTTGACGCCGCGGAGTATGTTGACGGAATCACCGAGTCCAGCGCCCGGCTGGAAGAATACGGTTACGATCTTGTTGAGATGAAGCCCATCTGGGATAGTGATGAATATAAGGGAACTAATAGCAGCTGGAGAGACTCTTCCGGCAGGATCTTGTTCGAAGTCCAGTGGCACACACCAGAGAGCTGGGACGCAAAACAGAAGACACACGATGCCTACGAGAAAATAGACAGGACAACCACTTCTATCGAAGAAGTGGAGCGACTGCGTGATTACCAGCGCGCAGTGTGCGCGACAGTGCCTGTCCCACCCGGCGCTCTCGATATACGCGGCTACAAGAAGGAGAGATAGGCATAGAAGTGGCTGAAGAAACGCGATATTATGCGATTGTCAGAGATGGTCAGAAGACAGAGGACGCTTCAGGACTAGCTCGCCGTATCTACACGCCGCAGGGAAGGCTCGACCAGGCAATCCGCAGGGATCTGACCTGGGAACGAGATTCGGCGATCTACGAATGGGAGCGAGGCGAGGAACTGGGGTTCTCCCTCGTGGAGATTAGTGAGGCGGAGGCGGAGCGGCTGATTGAAAGGTTCCGGGAGAAGTGGACCGAGCAGGGCTGAACACAGTCCTCCGGCAGGTCACCAGCACTGACCTTGACGCCGTTGCCGAAATCTTTGCCTGGTACGTCCAGCATACGGTGATCACGTTTGAGGAGACTCCTCGAGCTCCCCGGGAGTGGGAGCGAATCCGTAATGTGCTTAACGGACTTGGGCTGCCTTTTCTTGTTGCCGAGGCTGACGGCAGGGTTGCCGGATACGCCTACGCCAGCCCGTGGCGCCATAAGCCCGGCTACCGGCACACCGTGGAGGACTCGGTGTTCGTGGCGCGCGGGCTGACCGGCCGCGGAATTGGCCGGCTCTTGCTCGGCGGGCTGCTGTCGTCGTGCTCGTCCAGTGGTGTGCGGCAGGTGATCGCGGTCATTGCAGACACCGGGGACCAGGCATCTATCGCGCTACACCGGGCGTCCGGGTTCACCGATGTCGGTCGGCTAAGTCAGGTCGGCTACAAGCAGGATCGCTGGATCGACACCGTGATCATGCAGCATTCCCTGCCATAGCACCTGCGCGGCCACGGACCCGCGCGCCGTTACAGGACCGATGCCGGAGTCGCCGCCCGGAGAGCTGCAACCGCGGGGTCAGGTGGAATGAGTGGCCGACTCGGCCTGCTGCCCCTGGTCGTCTTGAGGCGGGTCTTCGTTGGGAGGCCGCAAGACGGCGCTCGGCCTGAGTTCCGGCTGCTTGAAGTAATCGCGGATGAGATCACGCTGACGCTGGCTCACCTCATCGAAATGGCGCATGAGCGCGTCTTCGCCGATGGCCTCGGCGGTTAGATACAGGTCCTTGAGCTGGTCCAGCTTGGCCCGGGCCGCGCGGGCTCCGGCCTCGGCGTCCGGCGCAGCCTGGCCGCCAGCGGGTGGGCGAAGTGGCTCGGCCCCCGGATCGAGTGCTTGGGCGCCGGGCCGGGGAGTCGCCGCTGGGGCCGGTGTTAGTTCCGAGCCTGGCGTTAGCTCCCGGGTTGGTGTCGGCTCCGGATCTGGCGCAGGCATTCGGGTACGCTCTGGTCGCCGTTCGGGCGCAGCCTCCCATCCGGTCGCCGGGGGGCCGGGCCGGCCGGGCAGGATGACAGGCAGCGGGCAGGTGTCGTCCAATGCGCCCTGTGCCGTCAAGGCTGACGGGGGGCGGCTGGCTGGCTCCCGGCTATGGGGTGCCGGGGGTTCAGGCCCTAGCCCAGACCGCGCTGCCCCGCGATTGCCGCCACCGGGCGGCGGCGTTAGTGCCGCGCCATACCTGGCCGGGGGGCCGGTGGCATACCCAGGAAGCGGGCTAGACGGGAACGCCGACGGTGCGGGAACTGGCCGCGGTGCGGTTCCGGGCCCGGGCGGAACGGTCCATCCCGGTTGCTGCGCTTGGCCGGTCCTGATGTCTGGCGACTGCGCGGGCGCGCCCTGGGGCGCGGCACCGGATTCGAACCAGGACCGCGGACGGGTGGCTGGCTCAGGACCTGGCCTTGCCCTTGAAGCGGGGCGAGCATCAGGTCGGGAATCATTGCCCGGCCGGGGATCATTGCCCGGGGCCGGGGTATATCGCGGCCCCGGGCTCGTCGCGCCATTGAGGCCTGCCTGGCCCGGCGGCGGCGCGCCAGGCGGGACACGCTGGCCGGCTAGCCCGTTCCCGGATGGGTAGCCGGGCTGGACGGACCAGCCAGCTATGGGGCGTTCGGATGGCAGGCGGGGTGGATCCCCGTACGTGCTCGGCCGACTCGGCGGGCGTTCGGACGACGTGCCCGGCGGATAACCGGCCGTACCGGGCCGACCCCCGGTCGTATCAGGCCGGCCACTGGGCGCACCCGCCGACCGCGGACCAGACGGCGCGCCCGGCACGACAGCCCCGTCGGCCAGCGGCTGCCCAGATGACCGGCGTTCGGACGACGGGCTCGTCGGATAACCGGTCGTACCAGGCCAGCCCTCGGGCGTACCAGGCCAGCCCTCGGGCGTACCAGGCCGGCCACTGGGCGCACCCGCCGACCGCGGACCAGACGGCGCGCCCGGCACGACAGGCTCTCCGGCCAGCGGCTGCTCAAATGACATGTGTCCAGATGGCGTCGCTGGTGAATAACCGGACACGCCTGACTGGCCAGCCGGGGAACGCGCAGACGGCTGGCCCGGCTGGTACGCGGATGCCGGGCGCGCCCTATTCGGCGCCGATGAATAGGACTGCTGCGAACCCACCGGACGAACGCTCTGCGGACCCACCGGACGAACGCTCTGCGGCCCGGCGCTCTGCGGACCCACCGGACGAACGCTCTGCGGCCCAGCGCTCTGCGGACCCACCGGACGAACGCTCTGCGGGCCGACGCTCTGCGGCCCGGCGCTCTGCGGACCCACCGGACGAACGCTCTGCGGGCCGACGCTCTGCGGCCCGGCGCTCTGCGGGCCGACCGCTTGTGGGTGTTGCGGACTCACCGGGTAGGGCAGCCGTGGACTAGGCGGACTGGGATACTGCCCATCGCTCGCGCCGGACGCGCGGGGCGCGCGGTGCTTCGCTGGCAACGGCCTGCCGTCGGCCACGCGGCCGGCCTGCCAGCCATCGCCACCAGCGGACGGATACCGGCGATCATCGACGGGCGGCTGCCGTGGCTGACGCTCCGGCGATGGATACCCAGCATCTCGCCGCGCGAGCGGTCCGAGGGCTGGCTGACCACGTGGTCTCTGACCGGAGCGCAGCGGGTTCAGCCAGTCCTCCGCGGAGTCAAGTCCCCACTCCAGTTCCGCGTCGCTCAGATCTGTCCTGCGCCGAGAACGGCCCGCCACGAGCAGCACGACTAGCGCAAGGCCGCAGAGCAGGCCGGCCGCAGCCAAGACCCCACCCGCCACCGCGAGCAGCCGCCACGTCGCGACATTGTCCCTGTGCAGCGCTTCGCCGACTAGGCCAGAGGTGACGCCCGATATGAGTAAGACCGCGCCGACAATGGTCAGCCCACCGGAGCCGTGCACCTTCTCCGGCGTTACCGAGCCCGAACTCACGACCTAACGATGGCACGCAGGCATCACTGCCGCAACAAGTCTATCGCCAAGCTGTGCCCCTCAAGATCACTATCCAGCCCAGTAGCTCATCCGGCCTTGACACGGCGGATCGGCAAGTCAGCGCAGTCGGATTTCCGCGATCATGGACAAAGCGCCAGTTGGGCCGCGTGCCGGGTCAGCGCACGCCGTACAGGTGCTCCAGGGCAAACTGGTCGAGATGTTCGAACGCCATCCCCGCGCTCCCAGGCCAGCAGCATCGGGCTCCAGGCTCCGGAGGTCCCGCCAGGTCTCGCCATCCGGAGGGTCGGCAGCGCAAGCTGATCGACCGGCGCCGCGCGGAGCGCAGCCACCACCTCCGGATCCGAGCGGAAGGCGCGGACCAATCTCGCGCCACAAATCTCCCGGCGGTCACGGGCGTTGTCTACAGCCAGCTCGCGGTGTCCTCGCGCAGCGCCACATGACGCTCGCGTACCTGTGGCGTGGCTGGTCCTGAATACTCGGCCCCCGGCCGTCTCGGCCAGCCGGGCGGCGCTGCACTCCCGGCCAGGGCCCAGGCAGCCTGCCGCGCGGCGCCGAGTGCGACATACTCCTCGGGCTCGGGCACCAGCACCGGCACTCCGAAGATGCCCGGAGCCAGGCGGCATACTGCCTCGGACCGCGCGCCACCGCCGATCAGCAGCACGCGGCGATGCTCGATGCCCTGGGCGCCCAGCAGGCCGGCGGCATCGGCAAGCGAGGCGAGTACAGCCTCCACCGCCGTCCTGGCCAGGTTCTCTCTGGTCGCGTTCCGCGTGGTCAGGCCTCGTAGCACGCCGGTCGCGCCCGGCCGGTCCGGCGTGCGCTCGCCGTCCAGGTAGGGCAGCAGGGTGAGCCCGCCCGCTCCGGGCATCGCGGCCAGCGCCAGCCCGGACAGCCCGGCGTTGTCCGTGCCCAGCATGGTCGCGATGGCGGACAGCACGAGTGTGGCGTTGACCGTGCACACCAGTGGCAGGAACCGGCCGGTCGCGTCGGCGAATCCCGCGACGGCCCCGGACGGATCGGCGGCCGGTACCTCGCTGACGGCAAAGGCCGTACCGGAGGTCCCGACCGAGACAACCACGTCGCCCGACTCAAGGCCAAGGCCGAGCGCGGCGCCCATGTTGTCTCCCGTGCCCGCTGAGATCACGGTGCCTTCCGAGAGCGCCAGGGACGCCGGAGACGCCGGAGTGCCCGTGGTCGCGACCGGTCCTGCTGGGCTGGCCGCGGGCGGCGTGCTGGCCGCCGCGGTGCCAATAGCTTCGCCGGGGCTGGCCACTCGTGGCAGCCGGACCGGATGACCGAGCGCGGCCGCCGCGATGTCCGGCAGCCACTCTCCGGTGGCCGGCCGGAAATACCCGGTGCCGGACGCGTCGCCCCGATCGGTCACCGGCCCGCCGCGAGAAAGAGATCCGCCGCCGTCCGCCCCGCCGTCCGCGGCCTTTCCGCCGCCCGCAGGCCCGCCGCCGCCGAGCCGCCAGGTCAGCCAGTCGTGTGGCAGCAGCACGCTGGCCACGCGCTCAGCATTGGCCGGCTCGTGCTCGGCCAGCCAGCGCAGCTTAGTCACCGTGAACGACGCCGTCGGGACGCTCCCGGTATTTTCCGCCCACCATGACCGCCCGCCGAGCTCGCCGACTAGCTCCGCAGCCGCCTGGGCCGACCTCAGGTCGTTCCAGAGCAGGGCCGGCCTGATCACCTGGCCCGCGTCGTCCAGCACGATCATGCCGTGCTGCTGGCCTGCCACCCCGATCGCCGCAGCCCGGTCCAGCAGTCCGGCGCCTGCCTGCAGCAACGCCGCCCACCAGGCAGCCGGATCACATTCGGTGCCGCCGGGATGCGGCGCACTGCCGCGGCCGACCACGGTCCCGTCGGCCGCATCGCACAGCAGCACCTTGGTCGACTGAGTCGAGCAATCCACGCCCGCTACGAGCATGCCGCTCCTTTCTGCGCCCGCCGCGCGGCTAGCCGGCCAGCCAGGCCGCGCCGCGGCTAGCCGCCGAGCCAAGCCGCCGCGCGGCTAGCTCACCGCCGGGTTCCTGCAGCGCCGCGGCCCGACCGCCCGTGCAGCTAGCGTGACCGGCAGCCGAACGGCAGGTTAGCTGATCGCCGTTATCTCGTGACCCAGCGAGGGCACCGACTGACCCAGCGCTGACCCCAGCGAGGGCACCGGCTGACCCCAGCGATGACCCCAGCGAGGGCGCCGGCTGACCCCAGCAAGGGGGCCGCCGACTTGCTCAAGCCTGCGGCCAGCCAAGCGCAGGGACCCCCGCGCCCTGCGTTCCGCGCGCCCGGTCTTCCTCGCGCGCTGGCTCGTCCACTAGCGTGGGCGAACATCGCCGTTCAGCTCGGCCGCGCGGGAGGCACCCATGGATCGACAGGTCAAGTACGTTCTGCAGGAATCGGAGATGCCGCGGCACTGGTACAACGTGATCGCCGACCTGCCATCGCCGCCGCCACCCCCGCTGCATCCAGGTACCCGGCAGCCGGTGGGCCCCGATGACCTCGCGCCGCTGTTCCCGGCCGCGCTCATCGGGCAGGAAGTCTCGGGCGAGCGGCACATCGCGATTCCCGAGGACGTCCTGGACGTCTACCGGCTATGGCGGCCGACCCCGCTATACCGGGCCAGGCGGCTGGAGAAGGACCTCGGCACCCCTGCGCGTATCTACTACAAGTACGAGGGCGGCAGCCCGGCAGGCTCACACAAGCCCAACACCGCCGTGCCGCAGGCGTACTACAACGCCGCTGAGGGCGTGCGCAAGCTGACCACCGAGACCGGCGCCGGCCAGTGGGGCAGCGCCCTGGCGTTCGCATCCTCGCTGTTCGGCATCGACCTCGAGGTGTGGATGGTCCGGGCGTCCTACGACCAGAAGCCCTATCGCAAGATGCTGATGGAGACCTACGGCGCGACGGTGCATCCGAGCCCGTCCGACGTCACGTCGTCCGGCCGGGCGGTACTCGCCGAGCACCCGGACTCGACCGGCAGTCTCGGCATCGCGATCAGCGAGGCGGTCGAGGTTGCAGGCGGTGACCCGGCGGCTCGCTATTCGCTTGGCAGCGTGCTCAACCACGTGCTCATGCATCAGACGATCATCGGCGAAGAGGCGATCAAACAGCTCGCCGCGGCCGGCGACACCCCCGACGTCATTGTCGGCTGCACCGGCGGCGGGTCCAACTTCGGCGGCCTGGCCTTCCCGTTCCTCCGGGAGAAGCTGGCCGGAAAGATCAGCCCGGTGATCCGCGCGGTCGAGCCCGCCGCCTGCCCGTCGTTCACTCGCGGCGTCTACGCGTACGACTTCGGCGACACCGCGGGCTTCACTCCGCTGCTGAAGATGCACACGCTGGGCCACGATTTCATCCCGGATCCGATCCACGCCGGCGGGCTGCGCTACCACGGGATGTCCCCGCTGCTTTCGCACATCTACGAGCTCGGCCTGATCGAGGCCGTCGCGAAACCGCAGTCGGAATGCTTCGAGGCCGGCCTGCGGTTCGCCCGCACCGAGGGCATCGTTCCCGCGCCTGAGCCGACGCACGCCGTCGCTGCCGCCATCGAGGAGGCGCTGCGGTGCAAGGAGACCGGCGAGGAGAAGGTGATCCTGACGGCCCTGTGCGGCCACGGCCTGCTCGACCTCGCGGCCTACGCGGACTACATGTCAGGCCAGCTACGCGACTACGAACTCGTCGAGCAGGCTATCGACGACGCGCTCAAGGGCCTGCCGGCCGGCGTGTGAGCCGCCGCGCTCAGAGTCAGCGCTCACTAAGGGCGCTGACAGCGCAGTCCCGGCTGCCTTTAGTAGCCAGCTAGTGGCCGGGCGGGGCGGGGAAGCCGCCGACAGCGGCCTCGTATGCGCGAGCCACGCGCAGGCACACGTCGTCGGCGAAGTGCCGGCCAACGATCATCATCCCGGCCGGCAGGCCGGTGAGCGGGCCGCCAGGCACCTGCGCGAGCCCGGCAGGGACGGTCGTCGCCGGATGCCCGGAGACGTCGATGGGCGCGGTGTTGGCAATCATCTCGAGCGCCCTGGCGACGTACTCCTCGCGGCTCGCCGAAGCCGCAGGAATGACCGAGGCCACGATCGGCAGCGTCGGCATGACCAGCGCGTCCAGGCCGGCCAGCGCGGCGTCGTAGGCTGCCGTGAGCTCGACAGCGAGGTTCCTGGCCATCGCGTAATACCAGCCGTCGAAGCGGTCGATGACATAGCGGCCGCAGAGCATGGTCATCTTGACCGTCTCGGAAAGCTCGTTCGCGTGCCCCCGGCGGCCGCGGGCGTAGTGCGCGATGAGCTCGGGGTCGTAGAGTCCTCCCGAGTTCATCCCGTACCCGTTCCCGTCGATCATCTGGGCGACTGCCCCGTCGGTGGCGATGACGCTCCAGACGTGCATGCCGTCGCGGTGCCACGGCACGCTGACCAGCGTGACGTCAGCACCGGCCGACGCCAGCACGCCGACGGCCGCCCGGACGGCCTCGTCCACCTCCGGCTGGGAAAGGCCTGGGATGGCAAACCCCTCCTCGACCACCCCGATCCGCAGCCCGGCCACACCCGCGTCCAGGCCCGCAAGGTAGTCGGCTGGCGGCGGATCCCTGCGCTGCCGCGGGTCCAGCCCGTCCGGGCCGGCCAGCACGCCAAGCAGCACCGCTGCGTCCCGCACGGTACTGGTGATCGGGCCCAGGTGGTCCAGCGTGTTCTCGATCGGGAACGCGCCGGTATACGGCACGAGCCCGTACGTGGGCTTGTGCCCGACCGTGCCGCAGAACGCGCTGGGTATCCGGATCGAGCCGCCCTGATCCCCGCCGAGCGCCAGGTCGGCGTGGCCGGCCGCCACCAGCGCAGCGCTGCCGCTTGACGACCCGCCCGCCGACCGGGACCAGTCCCACGGGTTGCGCACCGGTCCCGTCCGCGACGTATGGCTGCCGCCGGAGAAGCACAGGTCTTCGCAGACCGCCTTGCCCGCGATGGTGGCGCCGGCCGCCAGCAGGCGGGTGACGACCGTCGCATCGCGCAGCGGCACGAACCCCTGCACCGTGGCGGACCCGTTCATCATCGGCAGGCCTGCCACCGCGATGTTGTCCTTCACCGCCACCCGCCGGCCTGCCAGCGGCCCGGCGCCCGCGCCGGCGATCTCCGTGGTGACGTACCAGGCACCGAGCTCGTTGCCGACCGCAGCCGGCCACTGGTACGGCCGGTCCGGCGGCTCGGGAAGCCGCGCCTCGTAAAGCCGCTGCACCGCGTCATACGACCCGAGCGCGCCGGTGACGAGCCCGCGGAATGATTCCAGGTCACCGGGCGACAGCCGGATGCCGTACCGTCCGGCGATGCCAGCAAGATCGTCGCTGCTTGGCGGCGGGATGGCCATCACGGCCTCCTATTCGCAGGCAGGCACGCTGGCCGCCGGGAGAACTCGGCCTGACGCGGCACGATCCGGTACGTGCCTCCCGATCTTCGCCCAGCACCGGCGCCGGCCACAAGGCGCCGCACCAGCCCAGCGAAGGCGAGCACCGCGATCCCGCGGACCGGCACGCTGCTCATCGCGGGGCACGAGGAACAGCCGGCCGAGCTCCCCGGCGATCATGGGAAACGATGTGTAACGGATATTCACCCGTCAGTCCCGTGCCGCTGGCTGGTCAACGCCGCCGGGCAGGAGAGAGACCGGATCGGCCGGATGCCCGGCGGAAGCCGGAGCTCCCGGCGGGCCAGTGCACGGGCTGGAGCGGGACTGAAGCAGCGCGGAAGGCGCGAGTTGCTCCGGGTCTGGCGCTACGCGCTCACCGGCAGGCCGGGGCTGAGGCCGGTAGCAGGCCGCTGCCGCTGACGGCAGTGCTCATGCTGTCAGCGGCAGCGGCTCGCTCGGCTGGCCGGTTCAGGCGACCCGGGCGGCCCGGCTCAGATGGCCGGGGCGGGGCAGGGGGCAGGGACGAGCTGGCCCGCAGCCAGGCGGCTGGCCTCGGCCGCCGCCGCACGGTCGGCTGCCTCCTGGTACTGCGGCAGCGGGCGCCGCGGCAGGGCGAAGAACGCGGCGACCGCGGCGACGACCGCGACGGCTGCAGCGACCCGCAGGCCCATCGCCATCGCGTGCGTGAAGGCGGCGTGCGCGGCGGCCACCAGCTCGCTGCCCTGCGGCCCGCCGACCTGCCGGCCAGCGATATCCGCAGCGGCGACCGAGCCGGTCGCCACGTGCACGATGTGACCGGGCGCGTGCGCCGCGGCGAGCACGTCGCCGAGCCGCGAGCGGTAGACGGCGGCCGACAGGCTGCCGACGATCGCGACGCCAAGCGCGCCGCCGACCTCCCGGATCGTGTCGTTGATCGCGCTGCCCGCCCCGGCCTGGTGCGCGGGCACCGCGGTCATGATGGTCGTACTGGCGGGCGCCATCACCAGCCCCATCCCGGCGCCCATGATCGCGACGGCGACGGCCAGCGGCGGGTAGGCGGTGTGCACGCCCGCCGTGGACAGGTCGAGCAGGCCGCCGCCCATCAGCGCCATGCCGGCCGGGATGATCACGCGGGTGCCGAGGCGCTTCGCCAGGATCGGCGACACCGGCGACACGGCCGCCATGGCGAAGGCGAACGGCAGCGCGCGCACCCCGGCGGACAGCGGGCTGTAGCCGTGCACCAGCTGCAGGTACTGGGTGAGCACGAACAGGCTGCCGAACAGGGCGAAGAAGATCACGGTGACCGACGCGGCCGCGGTGGAGAACGCGCGCACCGCGAACACCCGCAGGTCGATGAGCGGGTGCTCGATGCGCAGCTCCCACCAGGCGAAAACAGCCAGCGCGGCGATCCCGGCCGCGGTCTCGGCGAGGGTGGCAGGGCTGGTCCAGCCGCGGGCCGGTGCCTCGATGATGGCGTCCACGATCGCGAACAGCGCGCCGGCCACCAGCAGCGTGCCGGGCAGGTCGAGGCGGTGCACGCCGGGCTCGGCGGTCTCCGGCACCGTCAGCAGCACTCCGGCCAGCGCGAGGGCGACCAGCGGGATGTTGATCAGGAAGACGCTGCCCCACCAGAAGTGCGAGAGCAGCAGCCCGCCGAGCGTGGGGCCGATCACGATGCCCACGCCGGCCACGGCTGACCAGGCGGCGATCGCCTGCGGGCGCTCCTTCGGCGGGAAGACGGCGTTCAGGATCGACAGGGTGGCCGGCATGACGAACGCGGCGCCGAGGCCCATCACGACCCGCGCTGCGATCAGCGTCCCGGTGCCGGAGGCGAACGCTGCCGCGGTGCTGCCGAGGGCGAAGACGGCCAGGCCGCCGAGCAGCGACAGCCGCCGCCCGTACCGGTCGCCGAGCGCCCCGGCCGGGATCAGCAGAGCTGCGAAGCACAGCGTGTAGGCGTCGGTGATCCACTGCAGCGAGCTGGTGCCCGCGTGCAGGACCCTGGCAAGGGTGGGCAGCGCGGTGTTCAGGATGGTGTTGTCGATGACCACGACCAGGAGGCTCAGGCAGAGCACGAGCAGTATCTGGCGGCGGCGGGGATGGCCGGCGGGCCAGCGGGAGTCGGCCTGGCCGCCGGCCGGCCGCGTGGCGGCTGGGAGCTGTGCCGCCGGGGGCCGTGCCACCGGGACAGAGCCGGTGCTTGACGTCCTGCTCATGACATCTCCTTACAACTGCTCGCTTACATACGTTGACTTACAGCCGTAAGTATAGACAGATGAGCTAACAGATGTAAAGTGAAGGTATGGAGAACGCGGAATCGACCCTCAGCGGCACCGGGGCCCCGGCCGGGACCGGAGCCGGTGCCCGTGCCCGCCGACGGCAGCGGAACGCCCGCGGCCAGGGAGCCAGGCTGACCGAGGACATCGTCTCGGCGGCCATCACCCTGATCGAGCGGGCCGGCACGCACGAGGCCGTCACCCTGCGCGCGGTTGCCCGCGAGGTCGGCATCGCCGCTCCGTCGATCTACGCTCACTTCCCCGACCGGGAATCGATCGTCATGGCCGTCGTGGTGCGGATCTTCGATGAGCTGACGGACGCGATCGCCCGCGGCGTGCAGCGCGCCGACCAGGATCCGGTCAGCCGGCTGATCGCGGGATGCGAGGCGTACGTGGCGTTCGGCCTAGCGCACCCGCAACGCTACGGCGTGCTGTTCTCCGAACGGCGGATAGCGACCGCCGACTACTGCAAGCCCGTCCCGATCGGCCCCGACGGCCGGCCAGTGCTGGAGTTCGGCGCGGAATCGTTCGCGCTGCTCGTCACCGCCATCGAGGACTGCGTGGCGGCCGGCGCGTCGGCGAGCACCGACATCCTGGCGGACGCCACCGCCGTCTGGGTCGCCATGCACGGGACCGTCACGCTGCGCACCACGCTGCCCCGCTTCCCGTGGCCCGAGCCAGGCAAGTTCGTCGGCGAGTTCGTGCGGTCGCTGGCCCGTGTCAAGGCCTGAGCCCCCGGCGTGCACCGGCGCAGGGACCGACGATCTTTCAGGATTTATTACGGAGAGATAGCACCGACTCGCCTTCCGAACCGGGAAGGTACCCCTCTCGTGGCGCACGGCGGTCGCCTCCAGGTGAGCCAGGCCGTCGCCCCCTGACGTGCCGGGATCGGCTCCCTCGCCGGCGCCCGTGCAAAGCAGCACGAGCGACTGCCCGCGGCACGGCATTTCCCCGGAGCGCCAGGCTCCTGCTCAGTGCCGGCGCCAGCGCCGGCTCCGGCCGGATCTGGCTGCTGACCGGCCGGGGCGCCGCGGTCTTCCTCAAGCGTCGGCAAGCCAGTCTTCTCGGCCTGGATCCGCCGCTGGCGTCATACGGCGCCCGAACACCGCAATCATGAACTCGCCAAATGCTCGCGAAAGAGGCGAAAGGCTAGCTCTTCACCGCGTCACTATCTGCCGTTCGGCCAGCCGCCGCGCACCCGATGCCCAGCGCCCTCGGCAGCCAGCGTCCCCATGAGGGCTTGGCGATGCCGCTGAGGGTCAGCAGCGGCCCGTCCCGGCCGGCGCGAAAGTCGGTGGGCCGCGGGTCCATGGGCGGTGTACTGTCCTGCATAGCTGACGACGCTGATGTAGTACTACGTTAGCGTAGTGCGGTCGTGGCTTGCGGTGAAGGGAGTTCTGGTGCCGGATCAGGGCGGGGCTGCGGGAAGGCTGGGGCCGCTGGAGGCCGAGGTGCTGTCCGTGCTCTGGGGCTCAGGCGGCCCGATGACGGTGCGTGCCGTGGCCCAGGAACTCAACGCTGGGCGCGGCGCGCCGCTGGCCTACACCACGGTGATGACGGTGATGTCCCGGCTGGCGCGCAAGGGGATCCTGGCCCGGTCCCGCTCCGGCCGCGGGTACGCCTACCTGCCTGTTGCGGCCGATACCGCCGAGATCGCCGTCCGCGGCGTGCTTGCCGAGTTCGGGGACGCGGCGCTGGCCAGGTTCGTCGAGCGGGTCGAGCTGGACCCCGGGCTGCGCGGGCGGCTGCGGCGGCTGATGGAGGAGCAGCGATGATCAGGCTGCTGCGCCGGGCCGCAGGCGGATCATGCTGGCCGCTGCTGGGGGTGGTGGTGATGGCGCACTGGGCCCTGGCCGTGCTCGCCGTAGCCGAGTACGCGACGCTCGGCTGGCTGCTGCGGACCCGCTTTGACCTGGCCGCGGTGACGCTCATGCTCGTCAGCGCGCTGGCCGGACTGGCCGCAAGCACGCGGGTGGCAGCCCGGGCGGCCGGCGGATCCCGGGCATTGCGGCGGCTCGTGCGGTCGGCCCGCCAGCCATTGCCGCGGCAGCTGCAGTCGGCCACGGCGGCGCTCGGGATCGCGGGCCGCGTCGACCTGGTCCGCGCCGGGCAGCCGTTCGCGGTAACCTACGGCCTGGCGCGCCCGCGGATCCTCATCAGCGCTGACCTGGCCGGCACCCTCAGCCCGGCCGAGCTTTCCGCAGTGCTCGCCCACGAGCGGTACCACCTGCGACACCGGGATCCGGCGCGGCTGCTCGCCGCCAGCCTGCTCGCCGCGTACGGCTGCTACCTGCCGGCCGCACGGTGGCTCGCTGGCCGGGTGGCGCTGCGCCGGGAGCTGGCCGCCGACCAGGCCGCCGCTGCCCGCGAAGGGCGCGGCGCGCTGGCCGGCGCGCTGCTGAAGCTCGCCAGCCTGCCAGCCTGCTCCGCCGTCGCCGCGGCCAACCCGGCAGGCGATCCGGCCGCGTCACTGGAAGCCAGGATCGCCCAGCTCGAAGACGGGGACCCGCCGCGGCCGCGGCTCGGTCCAGGCGGCATGCTGGCCAGCGCCGGCGGCATGGCAGTGCTGGCGGCGGCGGGAATGTGCTGCGTCGGGCTTTCCCAGGCTCTCCAGGGAGGCGTGCTGTGAAGGCGAATCGGGGTGCGGCGTGAACCGGTACTGCGTGGGCCCGGCGATGGCGGTGGACTGGGGCGAGCAGGAGCTGGCCCCGGGAGACCGGCGGCGGATGATCTGGCGGGTGCTGTCCTACTTCCGCCCCTACCGGCGCCCCGGCCTGCTGGTCGTGGCCTGCATCGCGGTCCAGGCCGTGCTAGGGCTGGCGCCGGCCGTCGTGTTCCAGCGGCTGATCAATACCCTGGCCGGCCGGCACCCATCGTTTGCGCATGTGGGGTTGCTGGTCGCCGCGGGCATCGGCGCCGCGATCGCGGGCGGGCTGACCGGGGTCGCGCAGGCGTATCTGTCGACCGTGATCAGCCAGGGCATCGTGGCCAGGCTGCGCCGCCAGCTGTTCAGCCGGCTGCTGGACCAGCCGGTCGCCTTCTTCACCCACGGCAAGGCCGGTGACCTGCTGTCGCGGATCAACACCGACATCGACGGCGTCGAGGACGTCGTGACCGACACCGTGTTCGGGCTGGTCTCCAGCGCGCTGGTCACGATCGCGACGCTGGCCCTGATGCTGTCGTTCTCCTGGCAGCTGACCCTGGCAGTCGTGGTGATGATTCCGCTTATCGGGCTGCCCGCCCGGCGCGCCGGGCGGGCCACGTACACCGCCCGCGGGCAGACCCAGGTCCAGCGCGGGCAGATGACCGCTTACCTGCAGGAGATCCTGGGCATCTCCGGGATCATGCTGGTCAAGGCATTCGGCAAGGAGCCGGCCGAGCGGCAGCGCTTTGCCGGGATGAACGACGAGCTACAGGCGCTGGAGATCAGGCAGAACCTCATCGGCCAGTGGTTCGGCATGCTGATGTCCACCCTGCAGACCGCCGGCCCGGCGCTGATGATCCTGTTCGGCGGCTGGCTGGTCGTCACCGGGCGGGCCAGCGTCGGCACCGTGTTCGTGTTCGCCACCGTACTGGGCGCCCGGCTGGCCGGCGCGGTCACCTCGCTGGCCGGGATGCACGTCAACATCAACGGGTCCCTGGCCCTGTTCGGGCGGCTGTTCGCCTACATCGACCGCGCGCCCGAGATCACCGATCACTCGCGCGCCGTCAACCTCGGGGACGTCGACGGCAGCGTCCGGCTCGACCATGTCAGCTTCACTTACGCCGGCGGTACCCGCCCCGCAGTGGACGACGTCACTGCGGACATCGAGCCGGGCCAGCTAGTCGCCCTGGTCGGGCCAAGCGGCGCCGGGAAGACCACGATCACCGGCCTGGTCGCCCGCTTCTTCGACCCGCAGCAGGGCCGGATCCTGGTCGACGGCGCCGACCTGCGCGATGTCACACGCGAGTCGCTCACCCGGCAGCTGGGCATGGTGTTCCAGGACACCTTCTTGTTCCACGCCTCGATCGCCGACAACCTGCGCTACGCCCGCCCCGACGCCGGCGACGCCGACCTGATCGCCGCCGCCAGGGCAGCCCACCTGCACGACTTCATCGGCTCCCTGCCCGACGGGTACGACACGATGGTCGGCGAGCGCGGGCACCGGCTGTCCGGCGGGGAGAAGCAGCGGGTGGCGATCGCCCGGGTGGTGCTGCGCGACCCGCGGATCCTGATCCTGGATGAGGCCACCTCCAGCCTCGACTCGGTTTCCGAGCAGCACATCCAGGCCGCGCTGCGGCCGCTGCTGCGCGGCCGTACCTCGATCGTCATCGCCCACCGGCTGTCCACGATCCTGGCCGCCGACAAGATCCTCGTCCTCGACCACGGCCGGCTCGTGGATCAGGGCAGCCACGCCGGACTGCTGGCCCGCGGCGGCCTGTACGCCGACCTCTACCACCGGCAATTCCGCAACCAGCCCGAACCCGGCGCAGCCGCCAGCGCTACCGCAGCGGCCGGCCGCGACCAGGTCGCCGCGCAGCCGGCCAGCGCGACAGCCTGACGGCAACTGCCATGACCCCCATGCTGAGCTAGGGGAAGGAGACCTGCCAGCTTGCCGACGTCTACCTGCGATCGCCCGGCCAGCCGATCGGCCCGCAGAGCCGCGGCCGGCGATGCGAGTCCGGGGCAGGCCCGGGTGTGGCATTCCCGGCTGCGGTGCTGCCCGCCGCCCTACAGGGCGAGCTGCTCCAGCGCCGTGAGGTAGGCCTCGCTGTAGGTGGGAAACTGGGCCACCTGGTCGAGCAGCACGTCGACGGGGATCTGAGCGCGGATGGCCAGGGCGGCCTGGTGAATCCACTCGCTGGCCAGCGGGGCAACTGCCCAGGCACCGACCAGGACCCGGCGGCCGCGGTCGGCCAGCAGCCCGAGGGCCCCGCGGGGGTCCCGCTCGTAGGTCCATGGCCGGGTGATCGCATCGGCCAGGCCGGTCTGGGCGGCGGCGGTGTCGATGCCGCGGCGCTGGGCCTGCCCGACGGTGAGACCGACGGCGGCGATCTCGGGGTCGGCGAACACCACCCGGGGTATGCCGTCGTAGGACGCGGCGCGCTGGCGGCCCAGGATGTTGTCGGCGACGACGCGGCCCTGGTACATGGCGACGTGGGTGAACAAGGCGACCCCGGTGACGTCCCCGACCGCCCACAGGCCTTCGCCGGCCCGGCAGCGCTCGTCAACGGGAATGGCCCCACGCTCGCCGGGCTCGATGCCGACGGTGTCCAGGCCGAGGCCCGCGATGTCTGGCCTGCGGCCGGCACCGAGGATGATCACGTCAGTCTCGACCTGGGTGCCGTCGTCGAGCGTGACGACCGCGCCGCCGTCGGCGGGCCGGGCGCTGGTCACGGTGCGGCCGACGTGGACCGTGATGCCGTCGGCCGCGAGCGCACGGGCGGCCAGCTCGCCGACCCGGGGGTCCTCACGGTCGATGAGCCGGCCGGCCCGCTGGACGATGGTCGTCTGGGCGCCCATCCGGGCGTAGAACTGGCCGAGCTCCACGCCGACCGCGCTGCCGCCGACCAGCAGCACCCGGCGGGGGATGTCGCGCACGGTGGTGGCCTCCCGGTTAGTCCACACGGTCACGCCCTCAAGGCCGTCAACGGGGGGCCGCACGGGCTGCGAGCCGGTGGCGATCACGATATGGCCGGCCTCCAGCAGCCGCCCGCCCGCCTCGACGCGCCCGGGGCCGGCCAGCTGCGCGGTGCCCTTGACGACGGTGGCGCCAGCCTGCTCGTAGTCGCGGACCTGCTCGGCGTCGTCGAGGTGGCGGATCATGTAGTCCCGGTAGCCGCGCAGCGCCGCCCAGTCCAGGCCGGGCGTGGCCACCCCCGCGACCCGCCCGGCCGCCGCCTTCGCCTCGGGCCCGCGCAGCAGCGTCTTGGACGGGACGCAGGCCCAGTAGGCGCACTCACCGCCGATCAGCTCCCGCTCGACCACCGCCACCTGCCGGCCAGCTTCCAGCAGCCTCCCGGCGGCGGCCTCACCGCCGGGGCCCATGCCGATGATGATCACGTCGAACTGGTCCACCTGAAACCTCCTCTGTCCGTCAGCAGATCCCGACGGCTCTGTCCGTCAGCAGATCCCGACGGTCAGCTGGGCGGCTCGCGGAAGCCCGCTGGCCGGTCGCCAGCATGCGGGCCGGCTGCCTAGTGGCCGCGGCGGCTGCCCGGGGTCCTGCGGCGCTCCTGTCAGGCGGGAGTACGGCGCGCCGGCGGGCCTCCGTCGCCGGCAGCCGCTTGATGACGCCGACGGTGGCTGTCCCGGCAGCTCGGCTCCCCGGCCGCTGAGGCTGGTGCTGCGCCCTTGTATTAACGCCCAGTCTGCCGGTTGGCGGCCGGTCATGTCAGTCGGGCGGCACAGCCCAGGGGCTGAGCCAGCCAGGCGCTGGCCACCCTGGCCGCCGACGACGTCCTCGGCCCGTCAATCATCCCGCTTTGAGCGCCGACTGCCCTACGCTATGACTAACTGCCCTACGAGTTGATAGAGTGTCGGACATGTCAGCGGAGATAGAGTCACCGACCGGGCTTGACCGCCATCCTGCGGTGCCGACGCGGCGTCGCCGGCGTCACTCCGCGGATGTCGCGAGCAATTCGATCAGCATGCGACAGCTGGGCAAGCTCACGGCGGAGCAGGTCTCCCGCCTCAGCCAGCCCGTGCCTGTGACAAGCAACGGGCTGCCGATCGCGTGGCTTGTCCCCATGACGGCAAGCGAGCGGCGGCGGGCTGAGATGATCGCAGCCGGAGACCTCAGGCCGAGGCGCCGCGAGGATCTTGGCGCCTGGGCGCCGCTGCCGCCTATCACTGACGGGCCGTCGCTGTCGGAGGTTCTCGCGAGCCTGCGTGCCATGGAACGGACGTGATCTATCTCGATTCATGCGCGCTGGTGAAGCTCGTTGTCACTGAACCCGAGACATCAGCGCTGCAGCGCTACTTGGATGGGAGGCAGCCGGAAATGGTCAGCTGCGAACTAGCGCTGACCGAAGTGATCCGGTCAGTGCGCAGATCGCGCTACGACCGGCAGCAAGGCCGCCCGACCGACGACTCCGTCCTGGCGGAGCGGGTGCAGGCGGCCGTCACGTTGCTGGATGACATCGACCTCATCGTGGTGAACACCAGCACCTTCATTCGGGCCGCGGCGTTCGCCACGGACCCTGACGTCGGTTCCCTGGACGCAATCCACCTGGTGAGCGCCCAGCGGATCGGCACCGCCCTCGAGGCGTTCATCACCTACGACAAAACCCTGGCCCGGGCCGCCTCCGACTGTGGCCTGGCGGTGGCCCAGCCCTCTTGACCAACCGGGTCACAGGGTTTCGGCGACGCGGGCGGGGTCGGGCTGGGGTGGGCCGGCCGGCTCCCACTCGCTGCCGGATCGCGCGTAGGGGTACCACAGGAAGTCCCGTCCGAGCCGCAGTTGCAGCCGGCCAGCGGTGACCCGGTTACCGGCGACCCTGGCCGGTGCTCCAGCCACGTCACGCAGCGCCGCCCGCGCCGCCTTCAGCAGTTCCGCCGACTCGGCAGCCTCGGCGGCGGGGTCCCACTCGCCGTGCAGCAGTTCGAGCCCGGACGGGCCACCGTGCCGCCAGGCCAGCGCCTGGCGGGCCAGCTCGTGTCCGCTGACGCCGCAACGGTCGGCGAGCATGGCGAAGGCAGGCGTGCCGAGCGCCTGGTCGGCCCTGCGGGCCAGGTCTGCGTCCGCGCCGAGGGACAGCCCCGCGTCGGCGCTGAGGCCGACGGCAACTTCCCAGGCCCGCCTCGCCGCGTCTGCGGCGAGCGCCAGCAGGTCGTCACGGAGCCCGGCCCGCCAGGCCGGCGGGTCGACCGGCAAAGCCGCCGGATGCCCCGGCCGGCCGGGTGGCAGCGGCGGGACGGGGATCGGGCCAGGCACCGGCCCTGCGGCCAGCGCGGCCCGAGCATCCACCCCTGCGTCCAGCGGGGCTTCGCCCGCGCCTGACCCGTCCGCGGCGTCGTCCGGCGCCGCAGCCCGGCCGGGGCCCGCGCCGCGACGGCGCGCCCGCAACCCGGCCAGTACTTCGCCCCTGGTCCGGCCGCGCAGCAGCAGGACTGCGAACGGGTCAGCGTCCAGAGCGTCGGCGACCAGGTAGCACACGGCCGCCGAATGCTTGCATGGGTCGGCGTCGTCTGGGCAGGTGCAGCGGGGTCCGACCTCGCCGGCGCCGGGAAGCAGGTCCAGGCCAGCCGCCGCGACGTCGGCGGCGACTTCCGGGGGCAGCTCGCCGTCCAGCATCGCCGCGGCGTGGCCGAGCTGAGCGGAGATCGCCTCAAGCACCTGGTCCCATTCCACGTCGGCGAACCGCCGCACCCGAACCCGGACTTCATACGGGCTGATCCGGCGCCCCTGCACGTGGGCCCGCACCTCACCTGGCGCGAGTACGAGTTCGCCGACCGCTCCTTCGCGGGCGTAGTCCCGGCCGCGGGGCAGCCGGTTGGGGTCCAGCCGGGCCCGCTGCTCCAGTGCATCTACCCAGGCCCGTCCCCACCAGGTCTGGCCGGGCGCCGCCCGGCGAGCCGCCCCGGTCATCCGGCGGCCCGGAGCGACACGAGGTCGGTGAGCTCATCGTCGGAAAGCTCGGCGATCCAGCCTTCGCCCGAGCCGACCACCGCATCGGCAAGCTCGCGTTTCTTCTCCAGCAGGGCCGCGATCCTGTCCTCCAGCGTGCCCTCGGCGATCAGCCGGTGCACCTGAACGGGCCGGTGCTGCCCGATCCGGTACGCCCGGTCGGTCGCCTGGTCCTCAACAGCCGGGTTCCACCAGCGGTCGTAGTGCAGCACGTGGGTCGCGCGGGTGAGGGTCAGGCCGGTGCCGCCAGCCTTCAGCGACAGCAGGAACACCGGCGCCCGGCCAGCCTGGAACTCGTCGACCAGCTCCTCCCGGCGCCGCACCGGGACCCCGCCGTGCAGGAACAGCGAGCCGATGCCGCGGGCGTCCAGGTGCTGCTGCAGCAGCTTCGCCATCTGCGTGTACTGGGTGAACACCAGCATCGACTCGCCGCCTGCCAGGATGACATCCAGCAATTCGTCGAACGCGGCGAGCTTGCCGGACCGGCCGGCCAGCGGCCCGGTCTGCTTCAGGTACTGCGCCGGGTGATTGCAGATCTGCTTCAGCGCGGTCAGCAGCTTGAACACCAGCCCGGCCCGCTCGATCCCATCCTTGGCGGCGATCGCCTCCATCGTCTCCCTGACCACCGCCTCGTACAGGGTCACCTGCTCCGCCGAGAGCGGCACGATCCGGTCCGTTTCGGTCTTGGGCGGCAGTTCCGGAGCGATGCCGGGGTCGGACTTCCTGCGCCGCAGCAGGAACGGCCTGACCAGGGTGGCGAACCTGGCCGTCGCCTCGGCGTCCTTGTACCGCTCGACCGGGACAGCCACCCGGCGGGTGAAGGTCTCCAGGTGGCCGAGCAGCCCGGGCGTGGTCCAGTCCAGGATCGACCACAGCTCCGACAACCGGTTCTCCACCGGCGTGCCGGTCAGCGCGATCCGGGCCGGGGCGGGCAGCGCCCGCAGCTCCCGCGCGGTGCGCGAGAGCGGGTTCTTGGCGTGCTGAGCCTCGTCGGCGGCGACGAGGCCCCAGCCCACGTCCGCGAGCGCCATCGAGTCCCGCAGCACCACGCCGTAGGTCACCAGGACGATCTCGTCGGCGGCCACCTCCTGCAGGTGCCGCCGACCGCCGTGGTAGCGGCGGACCGGGATCTGCGGCGCGAACCTGCGCACCTCCCGCTCCCAGGTGCCGAGCAGCGACGCCGGGCACACCACCAGCGTCGGCCCGGCCGCCGCCGCGCGCCGGTGCAGGTGCAGCGCAATCACCTGGATCGTCTTGCCGAGGCCCATGTCGTCGGCAAGGCAGCCGCCGAACCCGATCTCGCACATGGCGGCCAGCCAGGCCACGCCCCGCTGCTGGTAAGGCCGCAACGTTGCGACGAGTCCCGGCGGCGCGCCGAGCTGAGCGGGGGCCGCCGCGATGTTTGTCACCCGCTCGGCGAGGTCGGCGAGCGGGCCCTCCGCGACCACCCGGACGGTCTCGCCGTCGATGTCCGCCGATCCGGCCAGGACGGCACCCAGCGCCTCCATCACCCGCATCCGCGTCCGCGGCGGGCGGCGCAGCCGCTCGAGCAGCGCCGGGTCGAGGGTCACCCACCGGCCGCGCAGCCTGACCAGAGGCCGTTTCGCCTCGGCCAGCGCCGTTATCTCGTCCTCGTCGAGCGCCTCCCCGTCGAGCGTGAGCTGCCAGCGGAAGTCCAGCAACGCGTCCAGGCCGAACCCGGCTTCGGTGACCTTCTCCGGCGCGGGCGTCACCGCCGCCTGCAGCTTGAGCCCGTCACCGACCAGGCTGGATGGCCACAGCACCTCGATGCCGGCGCCCGCAAGCTCCTCGGCGGCAGGCCCGAGCAGCCCGGTGACCGCATCGTCGTCGAGCTCGAGCACCGACGGGCTGGCCTGCGCCAGCACCGGTTGCAGCGGCGGCCACACCGCAGCGCCGCGGCGCAGCGCAAGCAGCAGGTCCGTCTCGGCCTGGGCGCCGAACCTGGTGAGCACGACCTCCGGCTGGTCCCACAGCGAGCTGGCGTCGACGATCAGGCTCGGGTCGGCGGTGCTGCGCAGCTGCA
>Ga0070698_100001671_pt1 | contig 24770 bp, 16 predicted proteins | sample KBSK1502metaG_FD_65477 | JGI IMG/M metagenome (GOLD analysis project Ga0070698, IMG submission 65477) | Corn, switchgrass and miscanthus rhizosphere microbial communities from Kellogg Biological Station, Michigan, USA - KBS K1-50-2 metaG | ecosystem: Host-associated > Plants > Roots >... | reverse complement strand
GTCCCCGTGCGTCCGCCGGGCGGCGACACCACAGGGTCACGAAGCCGCGGATCGGACGGTCCGAAGCGTTTCCGACCGTCAGGTGGAGGACGGCCGCCCGCGAGGACCAGACCGCGAACGTCGCCGTCGTATCGAGGCCGGCGACGGGCTGGAAGGAGAGGCGGGCGAGGCTGGAGAGCGAGGACTCGATGCGAGGTGGCACCGCGTAGTCGCCGACGGCGTGGGCGACCTGCTCCCCGAAGCGGAAGCTCAACCCCCACTCTCCGGCCGTGTCGGTGGTGAGGGCCAGCGGTTCCTTCGGCGAGTAGAAGCGCAGGTGATACCCCTCGTCGACGAGGTACTCGGAGCGGTGGAGGGGAGCGGCGTAGGTCGTGAAGACGGGGTCCGCGGCCGTCGCCGGTCCCATCGGGGGGAGGATGCCGGCCGCGAAGAAGAAGAACAGGAGCGTGGACACCGGAGGAAGAATCTTGGCATTTGGGGCCGTCGGGTACAATCACGCCGCAATGCCCGGGCTTGCCTTCCAGGGCGTCACGAAATCCTTCGGCGCCGTCCGCGCCCTGAAGGGCGTGACCTTCCCCGTGGAAGAGGGCGAAGCGCACGCGCTCGTCGGCGAGAACGGCGCCGGCAAGTCGACCCTGATGCGCGTGCTTGCCGGGATCGTCCGTCCCGACGGCGGCCAGCTCGTCTGGGAGGGACGCAAGCTCGAGCTGCACAGCCCGCGCGCCGCCCTCGATCAAGGCATCGGGATGGTCTACCAGGAGATGCTGCTGTTCCCGAACCTCACCGTCAGCGGCAACATCTTCGCCGGGCGGGAGGTGATGGGCGCCGGCGGTCGGCTGCGCGAGCCCGACATGCGCGCACGCACCGCGCGCCTGCTGGAGGAGCTGCACCTCTCCGTCTCCCCCGACGCCCAGGTCGCTTCCCTCAGCACCGCCCACCAGCAGCTCGTCCAGATCGCGCGCGCCCTGGCCTTCGAGTGCCGCATCCTCATCCTCGACGAGCCGACGACGTGCCTCACCGACGCGGAGACCGCTCACCTCTTTGCGATCCTCGACAAGCTACAGCGGCGCGGCGTCACCGTGATCTACGTCTCCCACAAGCTCGACGAGGTGTTCCGGCTCTGCCAGCGCATCACCGTGCTGCGCGACGGCGAGCACGTGGGCACCTTCGAGACGGCGAGCACGACGCCGCGGGAGGTCGTGCGCTCGATGGTGGGACGCGACATCGATCCCGCCGCCCGCGTCCCGCGCACGGTGCCGCCCGATGCGCCGATCGTCCTGGCCGTCGAGCACCTCACGCGGGAGCCGTGGTTCGAGGACGTCAGCCTCGGCGTGCGGGCGGGCGAGATCGTGGGCCTGTTCGGCCTCGTGGGCTCGGGCCGCTCCGAGCTGCTCGAGACGCTCTTCGGCCTCTACCGGCCCGACGCCGGCACCGTCTCGTTCGCCCGCCGCCCGGCGCGCTTCGCCTCGCCGGTCCAGGCCATCCGAGCGGGCCTGGGTCTCGTCCCCGAAGAGCGCCACCGCCAGGGCCTCTTCTTCAACCTCACGGTGCGGCACAACCTCCTCATCCCGGCGGAGAACGCCTCCGGCGCGTGGCGCATCGACGAGCGACGCGAGCGGGGCGACGCGCACCGCCTCGTCGAGCAGTGGCGCATCAAGACGGCCGGAGTGGAGGCGCCGCCCGACAGCCTCAGCGGGGGCAACCAGCAGAAGGTGGTCATGGCCAAATGGCTGCAGGCCTCACCCCGGCTGCTGCTGCTCGACGAGCCGACGAAGGGCGTCGACGTGGGGGCGAAGTGGGAGATCCACGACCTCATCCGGCGCCAGGCCGACCAGGGCATGGGCTGCCTGGTGGTCTCGAGCGAGCTTCCCGAGATACTGTCGCTCGCCGACCGCATCGTCGTGCTGCGGGAGGGGCGCGTGCAGGGCGAGCTGGCGGGGACGGGCGCGGACGAGGAGTCGGTGATGCGGCTGGCCACGGCGGTGAGGCACTGAGCCCGGCATGAACGCACGGCTCCGGTCGCTCTGGAAGACCCGCGAGCTGAGCACGCTCTTCGTCCTCGCCCTCGAGGTCGCGTTCTTCGCCTGGTACCTCTGGCCGGAGAGCGGGCGCAGCCATCCGTTCTTCAACCTCGGCAACTTCGTCCTGATCCTGAAGTACTCCTCGCTCTACGGCATCGCCGCCATCGGCGCGGCCATGGTCATCATCTCGGGCGGCGTCGACCTCGCGCCGGGCGCGGTGATGGCGCTGGCCGGCGTCGTCACCGGCCACGTCTTCGTCATCCAGGGCCACGCGTTGTCGGTGGCGGTGACGGCGGGGATCCTGGCCGGGCTCCTCTGCGGCATCCTGAGCGCGCTGCTCGTGGTGACCGTGAACCTGCCTCCGTTCATCGCCACGCTGGGCGTGATGGGAATCGCCCGCGGCATCGCGTTCATCATCACCGAAGGGCGCTTCTTCGACCTGTCGAGCCGGCTGCCCGCGGGCTGGAAGCCCTTCGGCCTGCCCGCCGACTGGCTGGCGCCGATCGTGCTCGTGGTCCTGGCCGCCGTCTTCCAGTACCTGATGCAGCGCTTCCAGTGGGGAAGGGCCATCTTCGCCATCGGCGGAAACGAGACGGCCGCGCTCTTTTCCGGGATCCGTGTCGGTAAGATGAAGGCTTCGGTGTACATTGTCGCCGCCGTGCTCGCCTCGCTCTCGGGAGTGATCCTCGTCGTGATCCAGGGGCAGGGCCGGGCGGACCTGGCCACCGGGTACGAGCTGGACATCATCGCGTCTTCGGTCGTGGGCGGGGCCAGCCTGACCGGCGGCCGGGGGTCGGTGGTGGGAGCGGTGCTCGGCACGCTGATCTTCGGCGTGCTGCGCAACGCGCTGCCCCAGATCCCGGGGGCGACCTTCTACGACCGGCTCATCGTGGGGGTGGTGGTGGTGGTGATCGTCGTCGTCGACCAGTTCATCGCGCGGAAAGGAGCATGAGAATGCACCGAACGGGGGCGCGTTTCCTCTTCGTGGCGGCGGCGGTGGCCCTGGCGTCGGGGGCGTGCGGGAAGAAGGAGGAGGCCGGGGCGCCCGCGGCGAGCGCCGCCGCCGGGAGCCCCGCCGCGAGGAAGTACCGCTTCGCGGTGATGCCGAAGGCCCTCAACCTGCCCGTCTTCACCTACGCGCGCACCGGCGCGGAGCGGGCGGCCAAGGACCTGGGCAACGTCGAGGTGCTGTGGCGCGCTCCCGAGAGCGCCGATCCGCTCAAGCAGAAGGAGATCCTGGAGTCGTTCATCACGCAGGGCGTCGACGGCATCGCGATCTCCTGCACCAGCGCGGACCTGCTCAACGATCCGATCAACAAGGCGATGGACGCCGGCATCCCCGTCGTCACCTGGGACTCCGATGCGCCGCGCTCGAAGCGCATCGCGTTCTGGGGCGTGGACGACATGGCCTCGGGCCGGATCATGGGGGAGGAGGCGGCCAAGCTCGTCGGCGGCAAGGGCAAGGTGGCGCTCATGACCAGCCTGGGGGCGGAGAACCTGGCCCGCCGGCTCGACGGGGTGAAGGAGAGCCTGAAGAAGCACCCGGACATGAAGGTCGTCGAGACCTACGACATCAAGGAGGATCCGACGCGCTCGGCGGAGATGATCGCCGCCGGCATGAGCCGCTATCCCGACCTCGCGGTGTGGATCTCGGTCGGCGGCTGGCCCGTGTTCGTGCGAAACGCCCTCGACCCCATCGACCCCGCCAAGACCAAGTTCGTCTGCTTCGACACCGTGCCGCCCGCCCCCGACCTGCTGAAGACCGGGAAGGTGCAGGTGCTCATCGGCCAGAAGTACTTCGGCTGGGGCAGCGAGCCGGTGAAGATCCTCGCCGGCATCAAGGAGGGTCGCATGCCGCCGCAGAAGATCATCGACTCCGGCGTGGACGTGGTCACGAAGGACAACGTGGACGCCTATCTCGAGCAGTGGAAGAAGTGGGAGAAGGGAGAGTAGCCGTCTCCTCCGCTACGGGGGGTCCAGGTAGACGGTCTTGATCTGGGTGAAGAACTCCCGCGCCGCCTTGCCCTGCTCGCGGCTGCCGCTGCTGCTGCCCTTGAAGCCGCCGAAGGGGACCTGCGGCTCGGCCCCCGCGGTCTGGGAGTTCACGTGGACGATGCCGGCCTCGATCTCCCGCACGAACCGCATGGCCAGGCCCAGGTCGCGCGTGGCGATCGAGGCGCTGAGGCCGAAGCGGGTGTGGTTGGCGAGGCGGACCGCGTCGTCGAAATCCTTCGCCTCGATGACGGCGACCACGGGGCCGAAGATCTCCTCCTGGGCGATCCGCATGTCGGGGCCGACCCGGTCGAACACGGTGGGCGCGACGAAGTAGCCGCGGTCGTGCTCCGCGCCCCGGAGCTTGGTCCCGCCGGTGACGAGCCGCGCGCCCTCGGCCTTCCCGGCCTCGATGTAACCCAGGACCGTCTTCTCGGCCTGCGCGCTCACGAGCGGGCCCATGTAGGTGTCGGGCTTCATGCCGTCGCCGACCTTGAGCGAGGCCGCCCGGGCGGCCAGCGCGTCGCGAAAACGGTCGAGGACGTCCTTCTCCACGATGACGCGGCTCGTGGCCGTGCACTTCTGTCCGGTCGACAGCATCGCCCCCGCGATCGTGAGCTCCACCGCCTTCTCGACGTCGGCGTCCCGTAGCACGACCACCGGGTTCTTGCCGCCCATCTCGAGCTGGAACTTCGCCCCGCGCTGGGCGGCCTGGACGGCGAGGCCGTTGCCCACCTCGTTGGAGCCGGTGAAGCTGATGGCCTTGATGCGCGGGTCCCCCACGAGGGCCTTCCCGACGTGCGAGCCGCGACCGACCACGAGGTTCAGCACGCCGGGCGGCAGGCCGGCCTTCTCCAGCACGTCGACGAGGTGCCAGGCGGTGACGGGCGTCAGCTCCGCCGGCTTCAGCACCACGGTGTTGCCGAACGCGAGGGCGGGAGCGACCTTCCAGACCGGGATGGCCACCGGGAAGTTCCACGGGGTGATGAGGGCGACCGGACCGAGGGGCACGCGCTCGGCATAGAGGAACGTCGAGGCGGAGGCCGAGGGGTAGACCTCGCCCGCGGGCTGCATGGCCTCCCCGGCGAAGTAGCGGAGGAGGCTCACGCCGCGCGCCGTCTCGCCCTTGCTCTCGGCCAGCGTCTTGCCCTCTTCGCGGGTCAAGGCCTCGGCCACCTCGTCGAGGCGCGCCTCGAGGAGCTGGGCCGCCTTCGAGAGGATCTCGCCGCGGCGGGGCATCGGCGTGCGGGCCCAGGCGGGGAAGGCCCGGGCGGCCGCCGCCGCCGCCCGGCCGGCGTCCTGCGGTCCCGCGGAAGGGAACGCGGCCAGCACGTCGTCGATGCGGGCCGGGTTGACGTCGGGCGTGGTGGCGCCGTCCGCCGCCGGCAGCCACTCCCCGCCGATGTGGTTGAGGTACGCGCGCGCGCTCGTGGTCACGGCTTGAGCATAACCTTGACCACGGGCTCCGGCCGGTTGCTGAGCAGGTCGAAGGCCTTCTCGAACTCGCGCAGGGGCAGGGTGTGAGTGACGAGGGGCCTGACGTCGAGCCGGCCCGACTCGATGATGCGCAGCGCCTGCTCGAAGCTGGCCGTCGTGTAGGCGAACACGCCGTCCACGTGCAGGTCTTTCAGCGAGAAGAGGTCGGCTTCGAGGAACATCCGCCGGCTGGCGCCCGCGATGCCGGAGAGGATGACCGCGCCTCCACGCCGGGCGAGGTCCAGGGCCAGGGGCACGGCCCTCTCGCTGCCGGCGGCCTCGAAGACCACGTCGGCCCCGGCTCCCTCCGTCATCTCGCGGACCTTCGCCGCGGGATCGTCGCCCACGGTGAGGTACTCGGTGGCGCCCATCTTGCGGGCCAGGGCCTCGTTGCCGCGGTCGAGGCCGACGGCGACCAGCCGCGCCGGCTGTGACATCGCCGCCCAGCCCACCGCCAGCAGGCCAATTGTCCCGGGCCCGACCACGGCCACGGTGTCGCCGCGCTGGATCCGGGCGCGTTGGGCTCCGTGCACGACGCACGCGAAGGGTTCGACCATCGCCGCCGCCTCGAAGGGCAGCGTCTTCGCGAAGGGGTGGGCGAGGTCGGCCCGCACCGCCACGTACTCGGCAAAGCCGCCGGAGAGCGTGAAGCCGAGCTCGTTATAGGAGGCACAGAGGTTGGTCTCTCCGCGGCTGCACCAGGGGCAGGCGCGGCAGAAGTTGTGGCCCTCGACGGCCACCTGGTCACCGACCGCGACGCGCTTCACGCCGCGCCCGACCTGCTCCACCGTCCCGCACCACTCGTGGCCAGGGATGATCGGGTACTTGACGTAGGGCTGGGGCCGGGTGCCCTTCATCACCTCGACGTCGCTCATGCAGACGCCGGCTACGGCTACTTTGACGAGGACCTCGCCGTCGCCGGCCTTCGGATCGGCCTCGTCGCGGAAGAACGCGCGGTTCGGCGTGCGGATGACGACGGCCTTCATGGCACCTCCCGGACGGGCCGCCCGCTTCGCGGGTGGACGAGAAGATAGCATGGCGTCGGCACGGCGCGCCGAGACCTGCCTTTCGGCAGGTGACAGCGCCGGTGCCTCCCCATAGCCTTCGTCGACAACGCAGATGCCGAGACCGGGCCCGATGCGAGCATGCGGCCCGCGATCGCGGGGGAGGAGGCGTCCATGAACACACGCACGAGACGGTGCGCGGCCTTCGGCGCCGCGGCCCTGGTCCTGCTCGGGGCCTCGGCCGTGCAGGCGCAGCTCACGACCGGCTCCATCCTGGGCACGGTCACGGACGGTGGGGGAGGTGTCATCGCCGGGGCCACGGTGACCGCTACCCAGCGCGACACCGGCTTCGCACGCCACGGCAGGACGGATGCCGCGGGGGCCTTCAGCTTCCCGAACATGCCGCTGGGCCGATACAACATCAAGGTCGAGCAGGAGGGGTTCAAGGCCAAGGTCGTGGGACCGGTGACGCTGATCGTGGACCAGAAGGTGCGGACGGACGTCGTCCTGGAGCTGGGTCGGAGGGAGGAGACCGTGGAGGTCTCGGGGGCGGCGACGCTGCTCCAGACCGACCAGCCCGACGTCAACCAGATCGTCCAGGAGAAGGAGATCAAGGCCCTGCCCCTCAACGGGCGCGACTTCTTCTCGCTCCTCCTGCTCAGCAACGGCGTCCAGGACACCTCCAACGACCAGGGCGGCGCCACGACCAACGTCACGTTCTCCGTCAACGGCGCGCGACCGGAGTCGAACTCGGTGACGCTCGACGGCGTGCAGATGTCATCGGTCCGGGAGTCAGACGTGGACCTCCGTCCGAACGTCGACGCGATCAGTGAGTTCAAGGTCCTGACGTCCGTCTTCTCGGCCGAGTACGGCCACACCGCCGGCGGCGTCATCTCGATCCAGACCAAGAGCGGAACCAACGCCGTGCACGGCAGCGCGTTCGAGTTCCACCGCAACGACGCCCTCAACGCCGCCAACTACTTCCGCAACCCGGTCGACCCCCAGAAGGCGCCGCTCAAGCAGAACCAGTTCGGGTTCACGCTGGGCGGCCCCCTGCGCACGGACCGGACGTTCTTTTTCGTCGACTACCAGGGCCAGACCGTCCGCAAGGTGACGGAGGCGTTTGCCAACGTGCCCGAGGAGCCGTTCCGGCGCGGCGATTTCTCGTCGCTGCTCCCCGGCACCGTCATCTACGACCCGGCCACCGGCGGCAACGAGCCGTTCCCGAACAACATCATCCCGCCCGAGCGCTGGGACCGGTTCGGGTGGACGCTCCTGAACATGGTCGACCTGCCCAACCTCCCGGCGGGCTACCCGCTCGGCAACTACTTCGTGCGCCAGAACCACCGGATCGAAGGCCACGAGGGTGGGTTCCGGATCGACCACACGCTCTCGGCCGCCGACCATGTGTTCCTCCGCTTCCGGATGAACCACAGCCACCTGTTCACCAGCGACGCGATGTCACGGCCGGACGGGCCGCTGCCGGGCCTCGCCCGCGGCGTCAACGACGACAGCCGCGGCATCATCCAGGGGGGCACGCACACCGACCGCAACTACAACGCCGTGCTCTCGCACGTGCACCTGTTCGGGCCGCGGCTGGTCAACGAGGCCCGCGTCGGCTTCCACCGCTACGAGCTGGACGTGGAGTCCAACGCCCACGGCCGCAACCTGGCCGAGGCCAACGGGCTGCGCGGCGTGAACCGCGACATCCTCTCTTCCGGCCTGCCCATCATGTACCTCGACGCCTACACGGGGATGGGCGGCGACGACTGGAAGCCGCTCTACTTCAAGAACACGTTCTGGCAGCTCAACGACACGCTCACCTACAACGCCGGCGCGCACGCTCTGAAGTTCGGCGCCGAGTACCGGCGGCGGCGGGAGGATGACTACTTCGCGGTCTTCCCGGCCGGGGCGTTCTACGTGGGAAACTACGGCACCTCGTATCAGCTCTCCTGGTGGCAGGGCAACGAGCTGGCCTCGCTGCTCCTCGGGCGCCCGAGCTTCAGCTTCCTCGGGCGCCGCTTCGGCAGCCCCATCCTCGACGACCGGCAGTACGCGGCCTTCGTCCAGGACGATTGGAAGGTCAACAAGAAGCTCACGCTGAACCTCGGCATCCGCTACGACTACGGCACGCCGTTCTTCAGCCCGACCAACGAGCTGTCGATGTTCGACGTCGATCAGGGCCGGATGCTGATTGCCGGCCAGGACGGCGTGTCGCGGTACATCGTCAATCCGGACAAGAAGGACTTCGCTCCGCGGGTAGGGCTGGCCTACCAGCTCGACCCGAAGACGACGCTGCGCGGCGGCTTCGGCGTCTTCTACACGCCCGAGACGGCCAAGCGCGACGACGTCCGCCACAACCCGCCGTTCTACCGCCAGGCGGTGCTGTACGACGCGTGGAAGTTCTCCGACCCGGCTCCGCCCCCCCTCCCGGAGCCGGGTCCCTATCCGACCGGCTACGACGTCAAGACGATCGACAAGAACCTCAAGACGGGCTACTCGCTGCAGTACTCGGCGGCCGTCCAGCGTGAGCTGCCGGGCGGCGTTCTCTTCGAGGCGGCCTACGTCGGCGCGCAGGGCCACCGGCTGCCCTTCCTGGTCAACGTCAACCAGGCCCGGCCGGACGGCACGCCCGCGCCGTTCCCGGGAATCGGCCAGGTGCAGGACGTCCGTGCGATCGGCGACTCGACGTACCACTCCGGTCAGTTCAAGCTCGAGAAGCGCTTCAGCCAGGGCCTGTTCCTGCTCGCTTCGTACACGTGGTCGAAGTCGATCGACACGGTCAGCTCGGCCATGTTCGACTCCAGCGTGAGCGGCGGCGTCCAGAACATCTTCGATGTCAAGAAGAACCGCGGTCCGTCCGACTGGGACGTTCCGCACCGCTTCTCGCTGAGCTACGTCTACGATCTGCCCTACGGGAGGCACGGCTCCGGCGGAGGCGCGCTGAAGACGCTCTTCGGCAACTGGCAGGTCAGCGGCCTCTTCGTGGCGCGCTCGGGGATGCCCGGCACGGTCACCGTGGGCAACCCGATCCCCGGGGGCGACGCGCGCCCGAACCTGCTGCGCGACCCGAACCTGCCCGCGTCGCAGCGGACCGTCAACCACTGGTTCGACACCACGGCGTTCGTCGCCAACCGCGCCCCTGACGGCAAGACGCTCCTGGCCGGCGACGCCGGCCGCAACATCATCCGCGGCCCGGCGTACTACAACCTCGACATGGGGCTCATCAAGTTCATCCCGGTGAAGAACGACGTGCGGCTGCAGCTCCGGGTCGAGGCCTTCAACTTGACCAACACGCCGCACTTCGCGATGCCGGTGCTCAGGATGAGCGACCCTGCCTTCGGCAAGATCACGCACACCCGGAACTCCACGAACTTCGGCTCCACCGCCACCTCGTTCGCGAACCGGATGATCCAGTTGGCCGTGAAGCTCGAGTTCTAGGCGGGAGCCTGGAGGACGACCTCGGTGCCGCCCCCGGGAGAGCTCTTGACGGCGACGTGTCCGCCGATCTGCTCCGCCCGCTCGCGCATGCTGGTGAGCCCGAAGCCCTCCGCGGCGTGGGCCGCGGAGGGATCGAACCCCCGGCCGTAGTCCCGCACGCGAAGCTCGATGCGGTCCGGCTCGAAGGAGAGCACGACGTCCACCTGCTCGCTCTGGGAGTGCTTGAGGGCGTTGGTCAGTGCCTCCTGTCCGATCCGGAAGACGTTGCGCTCGGTCTGCCGCCCCAGGCGCCGGGGGGTTCCCCTGACGTCGAGCGCGGTCCTGACCGGGGTGTCGAGGGTCAGCTCCCGGACCACCGACGCGAGCGCCGCCGGCAGGTCGCCGTCCCGCAGCGACTCGGGCTGCAGGTCCCACACCGAACCTCGCGCCTCGGCCAGGCTGCTCTGCACCAGGCGGCCGATCGTGTCGAGGTGCCGGCTCGCCGCCTCCTTGAGCGCCGGCTCCGCCTGACGGAGGGCGCCCGCGTGCAGCGCGATCCCGGCCAGCCCCTGGGCGAGGCTGTCGTGGAGCTCGCGGGCCATGCGGTTCCGCTCGGCCATGACGGTGGCGAACCGGGCTTCCATCCGGGCCAGGCGCAGCCGGTGCACGCTCCAGCCGGCCAGCAGCAGCGCGGCCAGCACGAGGGCCTGGAAGACGCGCGTCTGGTGGAACCGCGGCAGGAGCTGGAACTCGAAGGAGGCTCCGTCTTCGTTCCAGACGCCGTCGTTGTTGGCCGCGGTGACGCGGAAGCGGTACCGGCCGGGCGGCAGGTTCGTGTAATACGCCGCCCGCCGGTCGTGCGCCGCCGTCCAGCCCTGGTCGAGGCCCTCCAGGATGTACCGGAAACGAACCTTCTCGGGCGAGACGAAGCTCAGGGCCGCGTAGTGGAACTCGAACTTCTGCTTGCCCGGAGGGATGCGAACGCCGGGCTCCAGGGACACCGGCTCGTCGTCGCTCAGCACGCGCTCGATCACGACCGGCGGAGCCAGCCGGTTGGGCTGCAGACGGCGCGGATCGATGACCGCGACCCCCTTGGTGGTGGCGAACCACAACCGGCCGTCGGCGGTCTTGCCGGCCGCGGGCTGGATGTAGGAGGGGTTGTAGTCCGCGCTCTCCATCCCGTCCTCCACCCCGTAGACGGTGAACGAGACCGCGGTGGCCGCTCCCGCCGCGTAGGCCTCGAGCTCCTGCTTACGAACGCGGACGATGCCGCGGCGGCCGTTCATCCAGAGCGCGCCGGCGTCGTCCTCGAGGATCTGGGAGACCACTCCGCCCCCGAGGCCGCCCGGCCCCGCGAAGCTCACGAAACGGCCGTCCCGGAACCGGCAGAGGCCGGCGGTGGTGGCGATCCAGAGCGTGCCCTCACCGTCCTCGTAGACGGAGTGCACGGTGTCGGCGGGCAGCCCGTCCTTCTCGGTGTAGAGCGTGTAGCGGCCGTCCTGGAGCCGGCCCAGTCCCTCCACGGTTCCGAACCACAACGCGCCCTTCCGGTCGCGCATCACGGAAAAGCGGTACTGGCCGCGGTCGGTGGCGGGGTCGTAGGGCGCCAGCCGGCCGGAGTGGAACTGCAGCAGCGGGCGGTCGCCGGCGCCCACCAGCAGCCGGCCCTTCTCGTCCTCTCCGATGAGCGACACGAAGCGGCGCTCGCCCGAGGCGTCGGTGCGATAGGTCGTGACGCGGCCCGCGGAGATCCGGCTGACGTATCCGTCCCCCCCCGCCCACAGCGTGCCGTCGCGGCCTTCGAACAGGGGACCGATGTAGTCGCTGCCCAGCCCGTCGCGAACGGTGAACACCTGGACCCGGCCGTCCTTGATCCGGTCGAGGCCCCCTCCGTCGGTGCCGATCCAGACGCTGTCGTCGCGCGTCCGCAGGACCGAGTTGACCGCGTCGTGGGAAAGGCCGTCGCGCATCGTGTAGCTGATGAACGGGACGTCCTTGATCCGGTTGAGACCCCTTTGGGTCCCGATCCAGAGGCTGCCCTCCCGGTCCTCGTAGAGGCAGATCACGTGGTCGTTGGAAAGGCCGTCACGGCTCGTGAACGACACGAACCGGTCGCCGCTCCTGCGGAGGAGCCCTTGTCCGAGCGTTCCGACCCACAGCGTTCCGTCACGGTCCTCCCAGATGGTGCGGGCCGCGTCGGCCGGGAAGCCGTTCCTGCGGGTGAACGTCGTGGCCGCGCCGTCCTTGATCCGCGTGAGGCCGCCACGGGTGCCCACCCAGACCGTACCCGCCCGGTCCTCGAAGATGGAGTACACGAAGCCGTGGGGCAGCGCCCGGCCGGCGTCGTAACGCACGAGGCGCCCGTCCCGCAGCACCGACAAACCCTCGGTGGTGCCGAGCCAGAGGTTCCCCCGGCGATCTTCGTGGACGGCGGTCACCGTGTGTCCGGGCGAGACGGGCTCCTCGTTCGGAACCCGCCGCCCCTGGCGGAACCGGCGGAGCCCGCCGCCGCTCGTCCCGACCCACAGGCTGCCGTCGGTGCTCTCGTCGAGAGAGCGGACGTACTTGAGGGAGCGGTCGCCGGACTCGGAGGGCGGCTCGAGGGGCCGGATGACGCCGTGCTCGAGCCGGGCCACCCCTCCCGCGGCGGTCCCGATCCACAAGGCGCCGTCCCGGCCGGGGCACAGGGCCAGGATGCGGGCGTCCTTCAGGCCGGCGGTGTTGCTGGGGTCGAAGACGGTGAAGCGAACGCCGTCGAAGCGGACGAGCCCGCCCAGGCTCCCGATCCACAGATAGCCGTCGCTCGTCTGGGTGACGGCCTGCACGAACTCCTGGGGCAGGCCGTCACGCGTCAGCCAGACGTCGTGTCCGTAGCGGTTCGGAGGCCGCCCCGGGTCGAGGGCCCCCGCCGGCCCCGCGCCGAGAAGCGCCAGCGCGACGCCGGCGACACCGACCCCGAGAGAAGACGTATGGCCCATGCGCTCATCAGGCCCCGGCGCGTCTTCCGCGGCGGCGAAGCGAATTCGCCGCCGCTCATCCTGCGGGACCGCTTCGCGGTCCCGGGGCGCGCCCGCCGTGGATGATAAACCTTGGACCGGATAGAATCCGGCTCTCCCGGTGGCGCACGGCGTCCCAATCCGCGTCCTGATCGTCGACGACCATCCGCTCGTGCGGCAGGGCGTGGTGGCCGTGGTGGCCGCCCAGACGGACATGGCCGTCGTGGGCGAGGCCGGAGATGGACGGCAGGCGGTGGAGCTGTTCCGGAGCGTCCGTCCCGACGTCGCCCTCATCGACCTGGGCCTGCCGATCCTGGACGGCATCGGCGCGATGGAGGCCATCCGCTCGGAGTTCCCGGGGAGCCGTTTCATCGCGCTCACCGTCTACCAGGGCGACGAGGACATCCATCGGGCGCTCGAGGCCGGGGCCCAGGCCTACGTCCTCAAGAGCGCGCCGCCCTCCCAGCTCGTCTCCGCGATCCGGGCCGTGCACGCCGGCCTGCGCAAGATCGCGCCGGAAGTGGCGAGCCGGATCTCGGACCGGGGGCCCGGAGCCGGCCTGACCTCCCGCGAGATCGAGGTGCTGAAGCTGGTGGCCCGAGGGAAGACCAACGTCGAGATCGGCCAGGAGCTGCACATCACCCGCGGCACCGCCAAGTGGTTCGTGAGCAGCATCCTGTCGAAGCTCGGGGTGGACGACCGGACCGAAGCCGTGACGACGGCTCTCGAGCGCGGCATCCTCCACCGCTGAGGATGGAGATCGGTAGCCGATGAGACAAACGATCGTGGCGCTGGCCGTCGTGGCCGGCATCGGGGCGCCGGCCGCGCCGCGGCTCGTCCTCGTCCGCCAGCATCCCACCCCCGTGCTGACCACGCGCTCGCCGGGGGCGGAGGGCATCCGTTATGGCTTCGAAGGCGGCCGCGTCGTGAAGGTGGGAGGGACCTATCACCTGTTCACGTCGGAGATGGCGGGCGATCCCATCTGGGTCAAGATGCGCCTCGGCCACTGGACGAGCCGCGACCGGCTGAGCTGGAAACGGGCCGGCACCGTCGCGGAGTCGAGCGGGGAGTTCGGGGGAAAGGACCCCCGTGCGTCGCTCTGGTCGCCGCTGCCCGTCTGGGATGCGGGGGAGAGACGTTGGAACCTCTTCTACGTCGCCTACCGGTCGGCCCCGAGCGACGGGACGCGCTTCCTCCTCAACCACGCCGGCGAGATCTGGCGCGCGGTCTCGCGTACGCCGGGTGAGAAGGGCATCGGCGGGCCGTTCGAGGACGTGGGGGTGGTGATGCGGCCGGGGCGGGACTCCTTGCCGTGGGAAGGCCTGCAGGGCACGGATTCCTTCTTCCCCTGGCCGGTGGGCGGGCGCTGGCGCGCCTTCTACGGGAGCGCGCGGTCGGAGACGAAGCCGATCGGGCACTGGCTGGTCGGTCCCGCCGAGGCGGAGACGCTCGCGGGACCGTGGCGGCGCCTGGCCGAGGACAATCCCGCCCCTCTCGAAGCGCGGTTCATCGAGAACCCGATCGTGACCGAGGCCCCGGGCGGCGGCTTCCTCGCCGTGTACGACAGCGAGGCCCCCGATGCGATCGGCTGGGCGTACTCGGCGGACGGCATCCGCTGGGGCGCGGGACGGCGGCTGACGATCCAGCCGAAGCCCGGCGACTGGGCGAAGGACGTGCGCACGCCGCTCGGCCTCGTGCACGAGGGCGGCGGCCGCTTCACCCTGTTCTACACCGGCTTCGAGCAGACTCCGGACTGGCAGCGGATGCTCGACGAGGCGAAGGGCGAGGAGACCTGCGCCGTCGGCATGGTCGAGCTGCGGCTGCAGCGCTGACGCCCCTCCGCGTTCACGGCTTCAGGATCACCTTCACGACCGGCTCCGATCGGCTCCGGAGCAGGTCGAAGGCCTTCTGGTACTCGCCCAGAGGGAACCGGTGCGTCACGAGCGGCGCGACGTCGAGCCGGCCCGACTCGATGAGCCGGAGCGCCTGCTCGAAGCTGCCGGTCGTGTAGGCGAACACGCCGTGGATGTGGAGGTCTTTCAGGCAGAAGAGGTCCGCCTCGAGCTGCGTGCGCCGCCCGCCGCCGGCGATGCCGTAGAGGACGACGGTGCCGCCGCGGCGGGCCAGGTCCAGCGCGAGGGGCAGCGCGCTGTCGCTGCCCGCGGCCTCGAAGACGACGTCGGCCCCCGCCCCCCCGGTCATGTCCCGGACGCGGGTCGGGGGATCCTCGCTCGCGGCGACGAACTCGGTGGCGCCCATGCGCCGGGCGAGAGCTTCGTTGGCGCGGTCGACGCCGATCACCACGATGCGCGCCGGCCGGGACAGCGCCGCCCAGCCCGTGGCGAGCAGCCCCAGGGTCCCGGGGCCCACCACGGCGACCGTGTCGCCGGGCCGGATGGTCGCTCGTTGGGCGCCGTGGACGACGCTCGCCAGCGGCTCGGCCATGGCCGCGGACTCGAAGGGAAGCGCCTTGGCGAAGGCGTGGGCGAGGTCGGCGCGGACGGCGACGTACTGCGCGAAACCGCCGGGTAGCGTGAAGCCCAGCTCGTTGTAGGAGACGCAGAGGTTGGTCTCGCCCCGCCGGCACCAGGCGCACCGGCGGCAGAAGTTGTGGCCCTCGACCGCCACGCGATCTCCCACCGCGAAGCCCGCGGCGCCGGGACCGAGCTGCTCCACGGTCCCGCACCACTCGTGGCCGGGGATGACCGGATACTTGACGAAGGCGGCCGGCCGCGTCCCCGTCAGCGTCCCGACGTCGCTCATGCAGATCCCGGCGGCGCCGACCTTGACGAGGAGCTGGCCCTCTCCCGCGCGCGGGTCGGGCTCGTCGCGGAGGGCCGCCTGGTTCGGCGCCGAGATGACGACCGCCTTCACCGCTTCACCCGCACCACTCGAGGGCGGCGGCGAGGTACACCTCCGCCGTGCGCAGCACGGAAGCGACCTCGACGTATTCGTTCGCGTTGTGGCTCCCGGCCCCGCGCGGCCCGAAGAGCAAGGTCGGGATGCCGAACTCGCGCTGGGCAAGAAACGCGTCGCACGGCCATTCCGAGGCGGAGAGCTTCGCCTTCGCGCCCAGGATGCCGGTCGCCGCGCCGTGCAGGCATCGCGTCCAGGGATGGTCGGCGGCGAGCTCGTGACCGAGCAGCGGCGGGTCCACGACCCGCTGCACCTCGATCGGGTAGCGCCGGAAGAAGGGGTCCTGCGCGCAGAACGCGCCCAGCGACCCTTCGACCTCCCGGACGACCGCCGGCACGTCCTCGTGGGGCAGGAACTGGAAGTAGACGCGCACGCGCGACACGAGCGGCACGCTCCAGGGGACGTCGGGATCGAAGCGGTTCGCCTCGAGGGCCAGCACCTGCACCGGCGCGGGATCGGGGAAGTCGCGGTAGGTCTCGCCTCGCGCGACCCCCCGCCGCCGCGCGGCCCAGCCGTCGATCCAGCCGAGCAGGCGGCCGACGGGGACCGCGGGGCTCACGACCTCTTCCTTCGAGAAGTAGCCCATGGGGTCGCCGGCCCGGCACACGAGGTCGAAGAAGTGGCCGCCGCGCGTGGCCCGGACCACCTCGTGGTTCGTTCCTTCGGCGATGGCGCACGCGTCGGCGTTGTCGCCGCGCAGCCGGCCGGCGAGCGTGCCGCCTCCGCCCGCGAACTCCTCGTCCACCACGGACTCGCAGAGGATGTCGCCCGGCAGCCGGGTCCCGGCCTTCCGCAGCGCCATCGCCACCGCGAACTGCGCGGCCAGGCCGCCCTTCATGTCCCAGCTCCCGCGGCCGTGCAGGCGGCCGTTGCGGACGGCGCCCGACCAGGGGCTGCTCTTCCAGGGATCGCGGCCGGCGGGCACCGTATCCATGTGGCCGCTCAGGAGCAGGCTGCGGCCGCGGCCGCGTCCCGGCAACCGCGCGACGAGGTTGTGGCGTCCCGCGTAGCGGCGGTCGCGCCGCACGTAGCGGTGGCGGGAGCGGTTGAGGAACCCGGTGTCGTACAGCTCCACGTCCAGTCGGTAGCGCTTCAAGGCGTCGCGCAGCACCTTCTGCGCCGGGGTCTCGTGCCCGTCGGGCGGCACCGCCACCGAGTCCACGCGGACGAGCGCGCGCGTGAGGGCAACGATCTCCGTCGCGAGCGGGCGCAGCAACCGCCGGGCGTCGCGCACGGGGGCCGCGGGCGACGCCCTCATTCCCGGTCCCGCATCTTTGCGGCGTACGCCTGGAACAGCTCGCGGACCTCGCGGAAGCCACCGATGGCCACCAGCGCGGAGACGAGCGCGAACGAGCCGACGGAGGCGTAGAACACGATCGCCCACAGGACCAGCCAGCTCATGCCGCGCCTCGCGCGGCGGCCGGGCCGGCGCGTCCGGGCCGGAGCAGCGAGCCGGCGACCAGACCGAGCAGCGCCAGTCCCCAGCTCAGGTTGCCGGCGGCGCCCACGCTCAGGTCGATGCCCGGGATGAGATAGGCCAGCGAGGCGGCGGCGCCGAGGACGAAGCAGGCGTAGGCGCCGAGGGCGGACGCGCGCCGCCAGTACAGGCCGAGGACGATGGCGAGCAGCGTCGGCGCCATGAACAGGTTCGCGGTGACCTGCAGGTAGAAATACGCCGGACCGGGGACGTGGTACACGAGGCTCCACACCAGGATGAACGCGGTGAGGGCGACGATCGTGACCCGCGTCAGCCGCAGCTTGCCCTGCTCCGAGAGCTCGCGTCCGAGAAGCGGGCTGACGACGTCCTGCGAGATGACCGCGCTCCAGCCCAGGAAGTACCCGGCGTAGGTCGACACCGACGCCGCGAGCATCCCGGCCATGACGAGACCGATCCATCCGCTGGGGATCAGGCCCGCCACCATCCACGGCATCGCGACCATCCCGATCTCCTCGCGCAGCGCCCGCGCGCGCTGCGCATGAGGCTCGGAGCGCTCGGCCTCGGCCAGCGCCTCCAGCCGCTCCACGCGGGGCAGCAGCGCTTCGAGCCGTCCATCCTCGAGCAGCGGCCGGAAGCCGGTCGCCAGCTCGGCGTCCACGCGGGCCATCTCCGCGGCCGGCGTCTCTCCGGGACGAGACTCCGCCCCGGGCACCGGGCCGGCGAAGAACGCGAGGGCGGCGATGCCCCACGCCATGGGGATGACGGCCCGTCCGAGGAAGAGGACGCTCGTGAGCGTGAAGACCTTCCGGCCGGTGGCCGCGTCGCGGGCCGAGAAGGCCCGCATGGCCGTGGATTGCCAGACGGTCATGAAGGCCAGCCAGAGCAGCACCTGCCACAGGACGAAAGCGGGGCCGACGCCGAGGTCGGCGAAGGGATCGAGCCCGCGGCCGTGCATGTGCTCGCGCACGGCCCCCGTCATCCCCGACCAGCCGATGCGCGACAGACAGGCGGCGGTGACGATCAGCGTGCCCGCCGCGAGCAGGACGTACTGCAGGTAGTTCGTGACCATGAGCGACAGCATGCCCCCGAGCGCGGTGTAGGCGAGCGCGATGAGGAGCAGGACCGCCATCGTGCCCGCCACGTACCGCGGCGGGATCCCGGCCGTGATCGTCAGGAAGCGCGCTTCGATGATCGGGAAGATCCCGAGGTTGAGCGAGCCGCCGAACGCCATCATCAGTCCCGCGAGCACCCGGACGCGCCGGCTGTAGCGGCGCTCGAGGTACTCGGGCACCGTCATCACCTGCATCTCGCGCAGCGGCGTGATCACGAAGCCGGTGCGCCCGACGGCGAAGCAGACCACGATCGTGATGAGGCCGACGACGAACGCCGAGAAGCCGGCCAGGAACCCGAACTGCGCCTGGTACATGTACGTGATGATGCCGATCTCGGTGGACACGAGCGACGCCGTCCCTACGTAGACGCCCATGCCGCGGTTGGCCACGAGGTAGTCCTCGATCCGCCCGACGTACCGTCGGGTGCGGAGCCCGATCCACACCGTGGCCGCCAGGGACGCCAGGGTGATGACCCAGTCGACCAGGCCGAAGTGCATGGTGTTCCCCGATCAGCCGTGCGCGCCCGGCGGCCGGTCGCTCGCCCACACCCACCCGCAAAGGAGGACGCACAGTGCCGACGCGGCGAGGCCCAGCGTAATCGACGGCGGCCGATAGACGAACTCCACGACGTGTGTCCCCGCGGGCACCGGCACCGCGCGGAAGACGATGTTCGCCCGAAGGACGGGAGCGGGGCGTCCGTCGACGGTCGCGCGCCAGCCCGGGTCATGGCCGTCGAGCAGCACGACGTTGCCGTCGTCGCTGAGCGTCGCCTCCAGCCGGACCCGGTCCGGCCGCCTCTCCTGGAGCCGGCAAGCGCCGGTGAACTCCGGACGCGGCGCGCGAGCGGGCCCGCCGGGCAGGATCAGCTCGCGAGTCGGATCGAATCCGGGCTCGGCCACCGTCCGCAGGCCGTCGGCGCCGTCGTCGGCCCGGACGCCACCCACCGCGAAGAAGCGGGGCAACGGCTCGGGGACGCGGTAGAACCGCACCGGTTGGGGAAACAGCGTCCGGAAGCTCGTCACGGGAATGAGGTCCTCGAACCCCCGCTGGTGCAGCGCCTCCACCCATCCGACTCCCGCCATGCGCAACAGCCTCAGATGCGTCGGCGTTCCCTCGACGTCGCGCAGGAAGCGCTCGAGGCGCACGCGCTCCGGCGGGTGCAGTCCCAGCAGGTCGAAGTCGAAGCTGGTCTCGATGTCGAAGGCCCCCATCAGCGACGGCTGGCCGTAGTCGCGCAGCGCCAGCGCGAAGGCGAGCGCCGGCGACGCTCCCGGAGGCAGGGCGGCGAGCGTCGGGCCGTCCGCGCCAAGGTGCTGGCGCGTCTTCAGCGGGAACTGGACGTAGTCGTAGACGTACCCGCGGGCGAGCCGCACGTCGGGACCGGCCTCGAGCAGCCGCGGGCGGCCGGTGTAGAGCTGCGACGGGGCGGTGGGGTTGATGGCGCGGTGGGCGAGCGCGGTGTCGGCGATGGCCAGCACGGCGACGAGCCCGGCCGCGAGCCGCCGCCGTCCCGCCGCCGCCTCGCCGATCGAGAGCACGACGAGGACCAGGACGATGCCGCCCATGACGACGGCCGCCGCCACCGCGGCGCGGACGGGAGCGAACGCTTCCCGCGGCGACATCCCCGGCGGGAGCGGCGCGAGCGTGCGTGCGCCCAGCTCCGCCGCGCGCGGGCCCATGAAGACCACGATGGCGGCTCCGGCCCCGACCGCGATCAGCAGCGCGCCGCCGACGGCCAGCCATCCCCGACGGCCGAGCCCTTCGCGCCACTGCTCGTAGCCCATGCCCGCGAGCAGCGCCCATGCGAGCGCGACCACGATCAGGGCCTTCGACGGGAAGCGAAGGACGCCGAGCGGAGGCGCGATCGCGACGCTCAGCGGGTAGAAGGCCGTGTGGCGGCCGAGGGCGAAGAGCGCGGCCGCCACGCCCGCCACGACGAGCGTCCGGCGCAGCGGGCGCGGGCGCCCGGCGAGCGCGGCGGCCACCAGGGCGAGCGCGACCAGGCCGAGGTAGTGCGAGTGCAGGTACGGCTCCCGCGACTCGAACAGCTCCGCCCGGTAGCTCGCGGCGAGGGGCAGCGTGTCCACGAAAGCGGGGAGCACCGCCTCGGCGAGGAGCGCCGGATGGATCGACCAGAAATCGCGGTCGTACGCCGCCCATTGCGGGCGCGCGGAGTGGCGCAAGAGGTCGGCCGCCGGCAGCCACTGCGCGATGGAGAGGCCGAAGGCCACGAGCAGGGCCAGGCCGAACGCGCCCATCGCCGCGCGAGACGAGGGCTCGCCGAGGCGGCGCCGCCGCAGCCGGCGCAAGACGAGGAGGGCCGAGAGCAGGACGGCGAAGACGAAGAGGTCCGGAGATCCCACGAAGACGGCCGCGCCGAGGGCCGCCCCCCAGAGCAGGACGTGGCGCCGCGTCCCCGACGTCAAGGCCGCCTCGCCCGCGGCCAGGCTCCACGGAAGCCAGGCCGCCGCGCCGAGGTGGTTCCAGACGTTCACGAAGGAGAGCAGCGGGCCCGAGGACATGAAGACGGCCGCGGAGACCAGAGCCCCCGCGCGGCCGAAGCCGAGCCGGCGCGCGAGGACGAACGTGCCCGCGCTTCCGAGGAGGACGTGGAGCACCGCATAGACGACGTAGTACCTCCACGGGAAGAGGAGGAGGTTCAGCCAGGTGAGCGGGTAGAGGACCTGGTTGTTCATGTTGGCCCACATCGGCTGGCCGAACGAGCCCCAGGGGCTCCACACCGGCCACGATCCCGAGGCGACGACGCGCACGAAGCTCTCGGCCTGCGCCCACCATTGAAAGAAGATGTCCCGCTCGTAGAACACCCGGCCGCGCAGCACCACGTCCCGGAACAGCCACACGAGGAGCGAGAGGAGGCCGAGCGCGGCGAGCACGTCGGCGCGATGCGGCCGCGGGCGGGACGGTCCCGGCGGCGGACTCACCTCAGAGGTTGCCGCGGCCGATCTCCTCGGCGAGGCGGTCGGTGGCCCGCCACGACAGGGCGAGGATGGTCAGGGTGGGGTTCTTCTCGCTCGCGGTCGTGAACGCGGAGCCGTCCACGACGAGCAGGTTCTTCACCTCGTGCATCTGGTTGAAGCGGTTCAGCGCGGAGCGCTTGGGGTCGTCCCCCATGCGGCACGTGCTATGCTCGTGGATGGCGGACCCGTTGTTGTCGAGGACGCCGCGCTCGAAGACCACCAGCTCGGCCCCCGCCGCCCGGCAGATCTCCTCGACGGCGTCGTACATGTGGGCGGCCATCTTCTTCTCGTTGTCGCCGATGCGGTAGTCGATCTTCAGCAGCGGAACGCCGTAGCGGTCCGTCCGTTTCTCGTCGACGGTGATCCGGTTGTGGGCGTAGGGCAGCACCTCGCCGAAGGGATGGAACTCGAACCACGCCGGGAAGTGGCGCTTGATGCTCTTCTTGAGCGAAGCGCCGAAGCCGGGCAGCTTGTTTGCGAAATGGTTGACGCCGTCGGTGCTGCAGCCGGTGTTCCAGAACTGCGCGCCCCATCCGCGCAGGTAGTCGCGACCGAAGCCGGGACGGTGGTTGAAGCGCGGCATGTACACGTGCTCGCCGCCGATGCCGCGGTCGTTCTGCCACGGCTGGCCGTAGAGGTCGGGGAGGAAGCCCTTCACGTGGATCCGGATCTGCTCGCAGAGGTAGCGCCCGATCACGTCGGAGCCGTTGCCGATGCCGTTGGGGTGGCGCTCCGACTTCGAGTTGAGGAGGATGCGGGTCGAGTCGACGCAGCTCGCCCCGAGCACCACGACCTTCCCCAGGACCTGGCGCTCCTGCCCGGTCCGGCGATCGAAGTACTGCACGCCCCGGGCGAGGCCGCGGTCGTCGACCAGGATGCGCGCGGCCACCGAGTTGGAGCGGATCTCGAGCTTGCCCGTCTGCATCGCGAAGGGCAGCAGGTGGTCGGCGGAGCAGAAGAAGGAGGCCGTGTCGCAGCCGCTCCCGCACTTGCCGCAATAGTGGCAGGCCGGAAAGCCGCGGGTCGGCCGCGTCATGTTCGCCCGCCGGCCGGCCACCATCGGGATTCCGATCCTTGCCGCCGCCCTCTTCAGCAGGTTCTCACCGCAGCGGGGACGCGGCGGCGGCTGGAGGTACTTGCTCCCCGGCAGCACCTCGGAATCGTCGGTGCCGCCGCAGACGCCGATCATCTGCTCGACCTGGTCGTAGTAGGGAGCGACGTCGGCGTAGGAGATCGGCCACGGGATCTCCCAGCCGTCGCGCTCGGCCGACTTGAAGTCCATTTCCGCGTAGCGGAGGCTGACCCGTCCCCACACGTTCGTCTTGCCGCCGTGGCCCCAGACGCGGATGAGCTCGAAGGGCTGGCCTTCCGGCGTGAGGTAGGGCTGCTCCTTGGTGTCGAGGAAGAACTGCGGCGGATGGTCGCCCTTCGACAGGCGCACGCGGGCCTCCCACGGCCGGACGTGGGTCCAGAACGTGGAGCGGTCGAAGCGGTCGCCCGCGTCGAGGAGGACGACCTCGACGCCCTTCCGCGTCAGGTTCCAGGCCGCCATGCCGCCGGCGGCGCCGCTGCCGATCACGATCACGGGATAGACCTTCTGCGGCTCGATGATCTGCATGGGCCGGTGCCTCCGCGACCCGGATGATATAGTTCCCGAACTCGAGAAGGAAAGGGAGTGGGAGAGGTGCTCGTGCCGGGCGCGGGCGCGGCGCAGGGCGCGGCGTGGAACGCCGAGAAGGTGGTCGCGGCCTTCCGCTCACGCTTCGGGACGGACCCCGCCTGGCTCGTGCGCTCGCCCGGCCGCGTCAACCTGATCGGGGAGCACACCGACTACAACGAGGGCTTCGTGCTGCCGATGGCCATCGACCGCGCGGTGTGGATCGCGCTCCGCGTACGGAATGGCCGCGACGTCGTCGCCGCCTCCCTCGACTTCGCCGAGGAGAAAGCCTTCTCTCTCGACGGCCCCCGCCGCGAGGGCAAGGGCTGGTGGGAATACCTGAAGGGCACCGCGTGGGCGCTCGGGGAGGCGGGCCATCGCCTCGTCGGATGGGAGGGCGTCCTCGCCGGCGACGTCCCCATCGGCGCCGGTCTTTCCTCCTCCGCCGCGCTCGAGATGGCCGCCGCCCGCGCCTTCACCGCGGTCTCGGGCCTGCCGTGGGACCCGGTGGAGATGGCGAGGCTCGCGCGGCGGGCCGAGAACGAGTGGGTGGGGGTCGGCTGTGGAATCATGGACCCGCTCATCATCGGCGCCGGCCGCGAGGGCCACGCGACGCTCATCGACTGCCGCTCGCTGGAGATGCGGCCCGCCCCGCTCCCGCGGGGGACGGTGGTGGCCGTGCTCGACACCTCCACCCGGCGGGAGCTCACCGGCTCCGCCTACAACGAGCGGCGCGCGCAGTGCGAGGAGGCGGCGCGGGCCCTCGGCGTGAAGGCCCTCCGCGACGTGACGTCATCGGACCTGGAAGCGCGGGGGAGGGCGCTGAGCGGCGCCGGGCGCCGCCGGGCCCGCCACATCGTGACCGAGAACGCCCGCACGCTGGAAGCGGCGGAGGCGATGAGGGCCGGCGACGCCCGACGGCTCGGGCGATTGATGAACGAGAGCCACGCCAGCATGCGCGACGACTTCGAGATCTCGACCCCCGCCCTCGACGCGATGGTGGAGTGCGCGCAGTCCACCGGCGGATGCTACGGCGCGCGCATGACGGGGGGCGGCTTTGGCGGCTGCGTCGTCGCCCTCGTCGACGAGGCCCCGGCCCGCGCCTTTCTCGACGCGGTCGGCCGGAGCTACCACGAGCGGACCCGCCTCACGTCCAGCCTCTACCTGTGCCGACCCGAATCCGGCGTCTCCGTGGTCCGGCTGCGCGCCGAATGAGGGCGCGGGTGGCGATCGTCCTTCTGTGCTGCGCGAGCGCTCGCGCGAGCGCAGAGACGGGGTACGGGCCGCTTCTGGCCGCGCCCGCCGGCGTCGCCGACGACTTCGAGGCGCGCGCGGCCGACCTCGTGTCCCGGATGACGGTGGACGAGAAGGTCTCGCAGCTCATGAACGACGCGCCCGCGATCCCCCGCCTGGGCATCCCGGCCTACGAGTGGTGGAACGAGTGCCTGCACGGCGTGGCCCGGGCGGGCGCGGCGACGGTGTTCCCCCAGGCGATCGGCATGGCGGCGTCGTTCGACCGGGCGCTGATGCGCGAGGTGGCCTCCGCCATCAGCGACGAGGCCCGCGCGAAGCACCACGAGTTCGCCCGCCGGGGCCAGCGTGGCCGCTATCGGGGCCTGACCTTCTGGTCGCCGAACATCAACATCTTCCGCGATCCTCGCTGGGGACGCGGCCAGGAGACGTACGGCGAGGACCCGTACCTCACCGCGCGCATGGGCGTCGAGTTCGTCAAGGGGCTGCAGGGCGACGATCCCCGTTAC